>ERZ834694.2773-NODE-2773-length-11350-cov-3.223019_pt1 | contig 11350 bp, 7 predicted proteins | sample MGYA00519691_ERZ834694 | MGnify/ENA primary metagenome ERZ834694 (study PRJEB31850, sample SAMEA3708758) | human gut metagenome | biome: human gut; feature: human-associated habitat; material: faeces | place: China | collected 2014 ... | reverse complement strand
TGTTTGTCGAGAATTCGGATATTCGGATCAATGGAGGGAAGATTTGTTTAAAGTACGAGTCACAGGATCACAGTCGGAAGACCTGTATAATATTTAGGTAACAGATAGATTCCTTGTATGAAGAGCGGAATGAATTGTATACGAGATGTGGAGCGTATATTCGGGATATTTATACGAAGGTGTATTTTCGGAAAAATGTATCGCTCCGGGGATCGAAGTGGAAAAACAAAGTCAGGTTTTGGAAGAAAAGCTGGCCGAGCGTTGTAAGTTGGCCAAAGGAAGGCCCTGCGTCGACTTCAAAGTGGTGGATGTGAACGGAAAAGAGGGGATGTTTTCCGATTATGTGAAGTCGGGTAAGTATAATATGCTGGAAGTATGGGCGTGTGGCCATTGCCGGGTGGTAATTCCACACTGAACCTCGATCTGCTGCTGGAAACGCTTTACGGTGAATGATGCCGGTAAGGTATTTGTAAGGGGGGTGACGGGTTTGTCGTTCCCTGTTTAATTATAAATTCAGAAAATATGAGAACGTTTTGTTGTGTATTCTTGTTTTTCTTTTTATGTGCGGGAGGATATGCCCGGAAAAATACTCCTGCCGGACAGATTTTCTGGACAAAGCCCTGTTTACAAAGCCTGACGGGAAATGGAATTACGGTCAGCTGGCTGACTCATGTACCGGTATACAGCTGGGTGGAATACGGTACGGATACACTGGAGTTGAAGAAAGCCCGGACGATGCTCGACGGACAAGTAGTCTGTAACAATTACATCCATAAAATCCGACTGGAAAATTTGGAAGCGGGCGAGACCTATTATTACCGGGTTTGTTCCCGGGAAATCCTGAAGTATGGAGCTTATAGTAAAATTTTCGGCCATACAGCAGTTTCGCCGTTTTATTCTTTTCGGGTACCCGGTGAACGGGAGACCGATTTCACGGCTCTTATTTTCAATGATATTCATCAGGAATTTCCGACTATGGCCGCCTTGTGCAAACAGATCGAAGAAGTAGATTATGATTTTGTAATTTTTAATGGTGATATGCTCGATGCTCCGGGGTGTGAAGAAGAGGTCGTGGAAGCGTTCTCATTTTATCAAGGACAAGTGAGGGCAGAGGAAAAACCGGTGTTTTATTTACGCGGGAATCATGAAATCCGGAATGCGTATTCCCTTCATTTAAGACGGTTGTTATACTATATGGGAGATAAAACCTACGGTGCTTTTAATTGGGGAGATACCCGGTTCGTTCTGCTCGATTGCGGAGAAGACAAAACGGATGACCATTGGGTGTATTACGGTTTGAATGATTTTACCCAGTTACGTAATGAACAAGTTGATTTCCTGAAAAAGGAGTTGTCTTCCAAAGAATTCAAGAAAGCCGGGAAACGTGTCCTTATTCATCATATTCCTCTTTATGGAAATGACGGAAAGAACCTTTGTGCAAATCTGTGGACCAAACTATTGGAGAAAGCACCTTTCAATATCAGTCTGAATGCACATACTCATAAATATGCTTATCATCCGAAAGGTGAGCTGGGCAACAATTATCCGGTTATTATCGGTGGCGGGTATAAAATGGATGGCGCTACGGTGATGATTCTGGAAAAGAAAAAAGACGAACTGAGAGTGAAAGTTCTGAACGCAAAAGGAAAGATTTTACTGGATATTACCGTCTGAAACGATTGGGAATAAAATAAAGGCAGGCTGTCTCGATATAAAGAGGCAGCCTGCTTTGTTGAGTAACCGTAAAATGTTACTTCTCTATATGAATAATACCTGTATATCCTCCTCCTCTGCTCATATCTATGGGCAGTTTTTCGTTGTCCTTGATAACTTGTTCTATTATTTGGGAGTCTTTCGCCTGTTGCCCGGCATTTACTCCATCTATATGTGCTTTTATTTTCTTCGGTCCATTTCCTATGAATGATAAATCAATCTCAATATGCCGTGGGGTAGCTCCGTTGATTACTCCGATATACCATGTATCGTTATGCCGGCGTGCAAGAGCGATATATTCGCCCACTTCTCCCTCCAAAGGGACTGTCTCATCCCAGGTTGTAGGAATACTTTTGATAAATTCAAAACTCCGGAGATTCTTGTCATATTTAGTAGGACTGTCCGAAATAATTTGCAACGGGCTTTCGTAGACTACATACATGGCTAACTGGTGGCTACGTGTGCCCTGACTCATCGGTTCATGTTGATTTTCATAGAATGTTTCCGGATGTGCGTTAAGCATAGCTCCGGGAGTATAGTCCATTGGGCCTACCCACATACGCAGATAAGGGATGATTACATCATGTGTAACCGTGGCTCTTTTGCTCCATTTGTTATACTCCAGTCCTATTACTCCTTCGCGTGTCATCAGATTCGGGTATTTGCGTCTCATGCCCTCGTTGGGGTAAGAACCGTGAAAGTCTACTAATAATTTGTATTGAGTGGCTTTAATAGCTACTTGTTCGTAGAAGTTAACCATTTTGGCATCATTACGGTCCATAAAGTCTATTTTGACTCCCTTCACTCCCCATTTGCTGAATTGTGCAAAAGCCTCATCCATTTGTCGCATGATGTTTACCCATTTCGACCATAACTGGATACCTACTCCTTTTTTTGTTGCATATTCACAGATACGCGGAATGTCAACATCGGGATTGAGGGTTAACAGATCGTTACGTGCCGACCAGCCTTCGTCGATCAGGACATATTCGATGTGATGTTTGGCTGCATAGTCTACCAGATAGAGATATGTATCGGTATTAATGCCACTTTTGAAATTTATATGATAGATATTACGGTCATTCCACCAGTCCCATAATACTTTACCGGGTTTAACCCATGTATAGTCGGCGGCTTGTTCTTTCTCCTCGGAGAGTAAATATATAAGCTCGCTTTGTAATATGGAAGAAGCATTGTCGAAGATACCGGTCACCCGCCATGGAAAGACCCGTTTCCCGCAGGTGGGAATAAGATAGTCTTTGCGTGTGGAGGCATAGATTTTATTATCCCCTTCGTATGGCACTTCCTTGTCCGGATAATTGGCAAAAATGCCATGGAAGGATTCTAGGGCGGGTTGTAAGTACATTCCCGGATAATTATAGAGATTGGCTTCTGCTAATAATACTTTGTATTTGTCTACTTCGACCATTACAGGCGCTACAGAGAAACTGTCTTTGGGTAATGCATTGATCGGCTTTACCGTATAATCCTGCTCAAACCAGTTTTGTAGCTGGTCGGTTAAAAGAGTGTACGAGGTATGATCCTGTCCGAAGCGGAAAGATACCGACTCTTTCTTTACAGGCTGTTTATTGTTTGCAGTACTTACGAAACGATAGGCCACTCCGTCATTATAGATTCTGAATTCGATTTTATAGTCTTTGTAAATAAGCTCAACCTGGTTATAATTATCCACTGTCTCTTTATATTTACGCGGTACAATAAATTCCACTTTTTCCGAAACGCTTTTACGAGTTATCTTTCTACATTTGTCTGTTCCCCAAGTGTCGTTTCCGACTGTAAGTGAGAGCGGGCAAGTATCAAGAATCTTTGTTCCATTCCGGGATAAGCTGTAACTGACCTGATTGTCAGTCTCGATAGTTATCACATTTTTCTTGTCCGGCGAACCGGCCTCAATTATTTTGGCAACTGTTATCGAAGGAAAACAGAAGGCTGCTGTTAGTAGGAAAAGAATATGGTTCATTTTCATAATTAGTTTCCTCCGGATAAAACGATGAATGATAATCCTGTGATGAACAGAATAAACATGATTCCTAAAAGTCTGTCGGTTGATTTGGAACTACCGGTGAACTCTTTCCAGATAAATACACCCCATAAGGCGGCAATCATAGGTGCTCCCTGACCGAGAGCGTAGGAGATGGCAGCTCCCGCTTTTCCTGCGGCTATATAGCTTAAAGCAGTTCCCAATCCCCATATACATCCTCCGAGGATACCTACCAGATGTGTGCTTGCTTTTCCTGCAAAATATTCTTTATAGCTTACAGGAGTTCCTACAAACGGGCGTTTCATAACAACTGTATTGAATAGGAAGTTGCTCAGGAAGATACCGATTGAGAATATAAAGAAAGCGGTGTATGGAGTAGCCATGCCCGGAGTCGGAGAGTCAAAATTGTTAAGGTCCATGGCAGCAGCCACAAAACGGTAGAAGAAAGACATAAGTATGCCGGCAATAGCCGCAAGAATAATCCCTTTCTTGCTATTATTATTTCCCTTTTTTTGTTGTCTGCCTGCCGCTATTCCATTGCAGATGATAGCGATAACAATCAAGATTACTCCAGTAAACAACCAGAACGGATCTCCTTTAGGAGTGCTGAAATAGTTGATGAACACACCTAGGACCAAGGCAAGTCCTACGCCCAACGGAAAAGCAACCGCCATTCCGGCTATGGAGACCGAAGCTGAAAGTAAGATGTTGGAAGCATTGAAAATAATTCCTCCGATCAAGGCACTGACTATGTATCTGGTATCTACTTGCCGGATATCTTCCAGAAAACCTCTCCCCGAATCTCCGAAACTTCCGAGTGTGAAAACGAGAAGTAAGGCAAATAATAAGATACCGATTGTATAATCCCAGTAATAAAGCTCATAACGCCAGTTCTTACTGGCCAGTTTTTGGGTGTTACCCCAGGAACCCCAACATATCATGGTTATGAAGCAAAAGATAATGGCTAGTGTATAACTATTGACTATAAACATGACTCTTTCTTTATTGGTTTATATTCTTTTCTTCTTTCCCTGTCACCTGGCGGACAATGGCACCTAATGTTCTCTGAATATTCTCATTTCCTTGAATCATAAGATATTGATGTTGTCCTTTGTCTGACGCATTAAATAGACTGTGTCCAGCACTGTCTATTGTAATCGTTCCTTTTGTTGACAGTTCAAAATAATCCTTCTCCGGCTCTATGGCCTGTATGACAGAAGTCAAATCCCAAGTTTGCCTGTCGTATGGCATTTTGTCATATATCTGGTAAGATACACAAAGAGGATGTTTGTAAGCGTTCGGGAAATCATTCAAGATACTCTGATGCGGATACAACAATTTGTTGCCTAGTTCCCAGCCGCTTGCAATGACCGGAGTGGGCCATTCGCTGAATACGGTTTGTGCGGCATTTATATCCTGTACTAGATTCCATTCGGGGAAGTCGAACTCGTTCCCATAGAGTCCTCCCATTACGGACAACAGCTTCACTTTTTGGGCAACGAGTGATTTGCCGTCCAAAGGACTGTATTCGTCGGCTTCTGAGCGTAGCAGGCGTGAAAGGTTCGTTTCCGGTCCTACGGCAATAAATACCACGGAATTATCTGGTTGTGAAGCCAGTAATTTCCGTAATAACTTATATCCTTCCGGCAGATTGTCTTTTATGCTTCTTTGAGGATACAGTATCTTATTGCCTTCAATAATGGTATCCAAAGTCTGGCGGAGATAACCTCCGTCTTCGGGAGTAGCTCCGTTGTATGCATATCCCAATGGAATGTCTCCCCTCTCGTTGAGGCGGCAATATCCGTCAATATATTCAATTGAATAAGGGTTGGACTTGCTGATTGTGATACCTAGCAGATCTATTGTTCCGGCGTTCTCATAGTTGAATAGCATTTGCATAGCCAGCACGTCGTCAATGTCATTGCCGACATCCGTGTCGAATATCACGGGAACAGGAATCTTCGTTTCTGTAGGCTTGTTACAGGCGCTCAAGAAGCAGAACGAAAGGATTGCAACAGATGTGATATATTTATATATTTTCATGTTACTGATTATTTATCGGGTTGTTTGAATTGATATTTTAAAGACTTGTCACTTTGAATGTCGAAGAATAAATCTGGATTCAGACGGGTATCGGCAACTGATTCACCAATACCGATATAGCCCATTGGATGATAACCGCCTTCGAAATAATTCTCATTGGCAAATCGGAGCGAAGGTTGCATACCGGCCGGATCGAGCACCGTTAAAGCCAGGATATATTTTCCCTTGGCAATGGGGGCGTCAATAGAAATATTCTTTCGGATGTGATAAGTTGGCGGAGCTATTTGGTATTTATGTTCATCTACAGACCAATTATCTCCCGGCATCCATTCGGAGATGTTTACTTCCTCCAATATTTTTCCCCACACTTTTTGATGACTTTCAGGGTCTAGTAAAGCTACTTCTACCGGCCAGTTATAATAGAATGGAGACGATCCGCTGTTGACAACTTTGAAAGAAATAGGGAATTGTGCTCCCACCTTAATTTCTTTCGGGTAAGAGAATTCATTGATAATGAACCGGTACCCCATGGCTTTTTGCAGTATCTCTGCATTTTTCCGGAACTCCGGTTCGTTGAAGTCTGCCCAGGTGATTCCGCCTAGATGATTGCAGTGCAGGTTCCGGATCTGTTCCATGACATATTCCCGGGTATCCTTATCTGCCACCACTTCTTCAAAAGATTTGAACCGGGCTAAATCTCCCCAGTTCCAAGTAATTTCTCCACCTATCGGCTGGGTTTTCCAACGATCACCCAGCTTCTTCATTTCCTCATAACCTCTTACAATCTCTTGAGGTTGAGACCATGAATCCCAATAAATTCCGAATTCATAATCTTTAAATTCATAGGCGTAGCGAACCATTACTTTCTTGTTTTTGAATGCTTTGGCAAAGGCATCTCCCAGGATCTTTTCCATGCCCGGAATCCATGTCCGGTTAGCTACGTGTTCCGGTTCGTCGTGCGGAGCCCAGTAAGTTGAGAGATCCGGATCATGGTGTTCTCCCCATTCGCCGATGATCCCCATTTCTACATACGCTACCCGTGGATCGTTATCCCATGCCTGTCCGAGTTTCTCTACCAGTTTTTTTACGCGCTCAGGAAAAGAAGGATCAAAGTACCCCCCGCTAATAGGGGTATTTTTGTCTTTTTCTTCTACATAGGCGCCCACGGAGTTCGGTTTCTGTTTATAAGGACCTTTTTCCGGATCTATTCCTTTAGGCCAGTGCCAACCGGTCAAGTCGTCCGGATTAGTGGGGTCTTTAGGTTTTCCGCCATGCCAGGGCTCCAGCCATACAAGAAAAACCCGGGGAATTACCTTGACATTTATGTCTTCCACGCCTTTCCATCGATGATTGCTGTAAGCGATAATCTTGTCTACCCCGTCATTGGCGTCATCCTCGATCATATTCCACTGCATATATTCTTTTGTCAGTGAACCGTAAGGGTAGGGATATTCTTCCCTGACCCGGTCGATACCGGGAGCGAAGAATTCCCTGAAGCCTTTCATCGGATTCCTGAATGCATTCGGATACTCCTGGTAAGAAACCGTGACGGTTTGTTCACTACAAGCAGATAACGTTCCGAATGCCATTAGGAGTAATATGTTTCTGATGCTTGATTTCATTAAGCTTATTGGTTATTGGATTTTATATTTCAGGGTTTTATCCTGCCTCATGTCATTAAAACTGCTGACCGGTATCTCAAAATAGATAGGCTCGGTATTGACGCCGATATGTCCCATTGGGTGACGTCCTCCTTCAAAGTAGTTCTGAACGGCGAATCTCAGTGAAGGAAGCATACCGGCCGGATCTAGCACAGCAATAGAGATGATGTAATCTCCCGTATCCAGTTTCTTGTCTAAAGTCAGTTCTTCTTCAACATGGTTCGGAGTAGCCGGTTGGGTATAAACTTTGGTTGAGTTGTTCCAGTTATCTCCCGGCATCCATTGGGATATCTTGGGAGTCTTCAGTGTTTTGCTCCATACAACTTCCTTGGTTTGGGAATTTAGCAGGGATATTTCTACCGGCCAGTCATAATAGAAGGGTGACGAGCCTGTGTTGGTTACGTCAAATGATATTTTGAACGGCTCATCCGGCTTGATACTTGTTGGGTAACTGAAATTGGATAAAACAAAACGGTACCCCATTGTCTTTTGCAATAATTCAGCGTTTGGCTCAAAAGACGGGTCGTTAAAGTTAGCCCAGGTGATGCCTCCCAAGTGGTTGCAATGCAAATCACGTATTTGCTGGATGACCAGGTCTCTTGTCTTTTCATCTGCCACCACTTCTTCAAAAGATTTGAATTTATAGAGGCTTCCCCAGTTCCAGGTTATTTCTCCACCTATCGGTTGAGTTTTCCAGCGGTCGCCGAGCTTTTTCATTTCCTCGTAGCCACGCACCTTTTCTTCATCAATAGCCCATGAATCCCAATAGATTCCGAATTCATAATCTTTAAACTCGTACGCATAGCGAACCATTACTTTCTTGTTTTTGAAGGCAGCGGTAAATGCATCTCCCAACACCTTTTCAATGCCCGGTAACCAGGTACGGTTCTCTACATGATTGGGTTGGTCGTGAGGAGCCCATACTGTGGTGATGTCCGGGTCATGATGTTCCCCGAATTCGCCGATAATCCCCATTTCCACATACGCTACCCGCGGATCGTTGTCCCATGCTTGTCCAGCCTTCTCTACCAGTTTTTTCACTCTTTCCTGAAAAGTAGGGTGGCAATAGCCTCCAATAATAGGAGCGTTAAGATCGTCTTCATCGTATGTCTCTCCCGGAATGTCGCTTGGCCAATGCCAACCGTTCAGGTCGTCCGGGTTGTCTGTATGAGTGTTCTTGGCATATCCTCCGTGCCAGGGTTCCATCCATACGATATAGATACGTGGGATAACCTTGACATTGATATCTTCTACTCCCTGCCACCTGTGGTTACTGTAAGCTATAATCTTGTCGACACCGTCGCTTTCATTGTTTTCCAGCATATTCCATTGCATATATTCTTTAATGATGGAGCCGTAAGGATACGGATATTCGTCTCTTACCTTGTCATAGCCCGGGCCGAAGAATTCACGTAAACCTTTCATCGGATTTCGTATCGCATAAAGATATTCTGCCGGATTGACCGTAACTCTTCCGTCTTTGACTTCTATAGTTCCTCCCCCTTCGATAGGAGGGAGTATGCCATGGTCTTCTTCTTTACATGAATAAAAGAAGATACTCATCAATAGTCCTGTGATAAAAATAAATTTTTTCATGTGCTAAATGATTTATGTTAATATCCTTCGTTGTTTTCTGTGATAGCGTCATTGGCATCGACGGCTGCCTGTGGAATTGGGTATAGAACATGATAAGGCTGGATGGTGACTCCGGCATGGTCTTTCATATATTCGCCCAGTTTGCCGAAGCGGATTAAATCCCAGCGGCGCAGGTGTTCACAACATAATTCATGTAATCTTTCTTCCAGTACGACTTCGGCAAATTGTTCTTTATTTAGATTATCGGCTGCTGTTATGGAAGTCAGTCCTGCCCTGCCTCGTACTTCATTTAAGGCATCATACTTATCATTACTTGTGTCATCAATGCTGTTCAGCGCTTCCGCTTTCATCAAAAGCACGTCTGCATAACGAATCATTGTAAAATTCAGATTATCATCTTCAATCACATTACCTGTTTCTGCGTCCCAGAATTTGCCGGAAGAAGGAGGTGTCTGGGTGACGCCTGCATATTCTGTGATGAAGAATGCTTTTTTACGTTTATCGTTGTTATCATAAGAATCGTATAAATATTGTGTCGGACCAAATCCGCCCCAGCCGCCAAAGTTGGTCGGTCCGCCTACATTACGAGGTCCCCAATAAGAATGCTGGATACTTCCCTCCAGTCCCCATGAACCGGAATGCTTGAATTGAATTTCAAATATATTCTCATATTCCTGATTCTTGTTTTTAGGATCGAATATATCCTTTAGATTATCGTACAATTTGAATTTGCCTTCGAGCATCCGGCAGTATTTTAATGCTTCTTCCGGTTTTCCCCACTGAAGGTAAATGCGTGCCAGCAAAGCTTGGGCAGCGTATGAAGTGGCTCTTCCTTTATCTTGGGCATTCGGCCAGGAGGTAGGGAGGCCGAGAGCTGCTTCCATATCCTGCGTAATCAGTGTGTAAACTTCGTCAACCGTAGCGCGCGGTCTCATGATTTCACTTCTGTCAATGGATGATTTTGTCCATAAGGGAACTCCACCGTACATTCTTACTAAGTCGAAATAGTAGATCGCTCTTAAAAAACGAGCTTGCATAATCATGGAACTATGAAGATCCGCACTGACTGCATCCGAAGGCATATCAATAACTGCATTGCAACGTTTGATACCTTCGTAACAGAGCCGATAGTGATTGTCCAGGAATTCGTGTGAAGCGGAAAAAGTATAGTAATGCAATTGGGAATAAGCCGCCCAACCCATATCAAACGGAATTACTTCATCTGTTCCGAATTCAGTAAGGGTAATGGTATATTTCCCGACAAAGACTTCCTGGAGCGTGCCATAAGTGGCATAAAGAGTTTGCTGCCAGTCTTCCGGTTTTTCATAAGCATTTTCCGGTGTTAGTACACTTTGGGGTGTCAAGTCAAGAAAGTTGTCGCAACTACATAATGTCAGGCAACTGAAAGCTAATATTGATAAATATTTTTTCATAATGTTTCTGTTTTTAGAAGTTAAGAGAAATACCACCGATAAAGCTACGGGCGTTCGGATAAGGATTGGTATTGTCGCTGGACTCTACATCAAATCCCGTAAATTCCGTAGCTGTGAATAGGTTTTGTACAGAGAAATAAACTCTGATATTTGAGGCTTTGATATTTCTGATGACGTTTTTCGGCAAGCTATAACCAATTTCCAGATTACGGAGGCGGAGATAGTCACCTTTTTGGAGATTGGCATCGGTACCATCTCCGTTGGCATAAGCACTACCAACTCTCGGAGCCGGATATTTGTTGTTCGGTCTGTCTTGTCTCCAATAATATTTGTAATAGTTTTCACTCATGTTTCCCCATACATTGAAAGAATTGAGGTAACGGTTCAGTGAATTGTTGATTTTATGTCCTCCTGCAAAAGTAAAGAACGCGGTAAGGTCAATACCTTTATATGAGAATGTATTCGTAAAGCTACCATAATATTTGGGAGTGGAAACTCCGCAGAAATCACGGTCTTCTCCGTTGATGACATAGTCTTTCTTGGCATCCAGAATCTTGCGGTCACCGGGTTGGGCATTGTACTTGGCAGCTTCGGCAGCTTCATTGGTTTGCCAGATACCTTCGGATTTCAATAAGTAGAACTGTCCGATAGGACGTCCCACAAACAATGTTTTATTGACATCTTGTTTGCCGTCATAAAGTTCTTTGATCTTATTGTTATTATAAGAAATCATGAAGGCAGTTGTCCATAAGAAGTCTTTGGTACTGATGTTGACCGTGTTCAGCGTAAATTCAATACCTTTGTTATCAATTTTGCCGATATTGGTAAGTGAAGTTCCGAAGCCGGATTCCAACGGAAGGGGTACTTCCCATAGCAGGTCAGTCGTACGCTTATAGTAGGCC
>ERZ834694.2769-NODE-2769-length-11367-cov-3.858380_pt1 | contig 11367 bp, 8 predicted proteins | sample MGYA00519691_ERZ834694 | MGnify/ENA primary metagenome ERZ834694 (study PRJEB31850, sample SAMEA3708758) | human gut metagenome | biome: human gut; feature: human-associated habitat; material: faeces | place: China | collected 2014 ... | reverse complement strand
CATTTTCGGATTCAATGCCTTATTCCGGAAGCTGGACAGAATCGCCAGCACGATTCCCAGATCAATGGCCGGCTCCTGGATCTTGATACCTCCCGTAATATTCACGTAGGCATCGCAGGAGGACAGCTGCACTCCCGATCTCTTCTCCAATACCGCCATCAGCAGGTTCACACGGTTGAAATCGCATCCTGCTGCGGTGCGGCGCGGGATTCCGAAATTACTGTGGCAGACCAGTGCCTGAATCTCGATCAGGATCGGGCGCGTTCCCTCCATGGAGCATGCGACAACCGAACCGGAAGCTCCCTCCGGCCGTCCGTTCAGCATGTATTCCGATGGATTTTTCACTTCCACGAGTCCCTCTGTCTGCATTTCGAAGACGCCGATCTCATTTGTAGAACCAAAACGGTTTTTGACGCCGCGCAGAATCCGGTAGGACGCATGACGGTCGCCCTCGAAGTACAGCACGGTATCTACCATGTGTTCCAGCACACGTGGGCCGGCCACATTACCGTCTTTTGTCACATGACCGACGATAAAGATCGAAATTCCCATTCCCTTTGCAATCTGCATCAGCACATTCGTCGATTCCCGGACCTGGGATACACTGCCCGGCGCGGAGCTGACCTCTTCGTTATACATGGTCTGGATCGAGTCGATGACGGCAATCTCCGGCTTCTCTTTTTCCATGACGGCGCGGATAATGTCAAGATTCGTCTCACAGAGCAAGGACAGATTTTCATTAAATTCTCCGATCCGCACGGCGCGCAGTTTGATCTGGCGCAGGGACTCCTCGCCGGAAATGTATAAAACCTGATGTCCTGCTGTGGACAGCATGCGGCACACCTGCAGAAGGAGTGTGGATTTTCCAATTCCCGGATCGCCGCCGACCAGTGTCAGGGAACCCGGCACAATTCCTCCGCCGAGCACCCGGTCGAGTTCTCCGATTCCCGTCGGGATACGCTCTTCTTTTCCTGTTGAAATTTCCGTCAGATGCACCGGCTTTCTGCCCGCTGCGCTGTGGCTTCCGAGCCCCTGGTTTCCCGCCGGTGTTTTGGCCGCCATCGGTTCCTCCACAAACGTATTCCATTCTCTGCACGCCGGACACTGACCCATCCATTTTGCTGACTCATATCCGCAGTTCTGGCAGAAAAAGGCTGTTTTTTTTGCTTTTGCCATAGTTGTGTCTCCCTTATAATTGTCAAAAAAAGCTGCCGCACACGTTCTGCGACAGCCTTCTTTTCTTATTTCATCATGCTTTTACGATTTCTACTGCTACATCCTCTGCTTTTTCCAGCTCTACGCTGAAGGAAAGTTTTCCGCCGAGATTTGTGGTCATGTGGCCAACGTTTACGCCGTCGAGCAGCACCTTGTATTCGGTCTCTGCTTCCATTTCAACGGTGATCTGTGCATCCTCCGGTCCTTCTACTTTGAAGGTCATGCCGTCGTCGAATACGTTCAGATCGGTAACTGCGGTTCCCGGAACGGATTCGTATACGAACAGTCCGTTTCTCTCCAGCTTTGTGATTTCCTTAAAGGTTTTTACTTTATACAGATCTCCTCTGTGCTCAAAATCAGATTTTTTTGCCTTTGCCGCAAGCTCATAATCTCCGAAGCTGATGCCTCCGTCTGCCTCTGTGCGGATTAATTCTTTTACTACTGACATTTGTAAATGCCCTCCTGGTCTTGTCTTTTGTGGTGTTTCGTTTCTTTGTGAAAATCATACCATAATCAAAAAGATTTTACCATATAATTTATGGAATTTTATATTATTTTTTCTCAAGAACCTTAAATGTAATCTCTTTCTTATTCATTCCAGCCGCAACGGTATCGCCTTTTTTCACTTCTCCGTTCAGGATGGCTTCTGCGAGCGGATCCTCAATTTTGCTCTGGATCGCGCGTTTTAACGGGCGGGCACCGTACTTGCTGTCGAAGCTGTTTTCCACGAGATATTCTTTCACGGTGTCACGGACTTCCAATTCAATGTCCATCTGCTCCTTGCAGCGGCGCTCCAGATCTTTGAGCAGAATCTGCAGAATCTTCTTCATATCCGCCTTGGTAAGCTGATGGAATACAATAATCTCGTCGATTCGGTTCAGGAATTCCGGCTTAAACATCCGTTTGACTTCTTCCATCACCTGGCCCTTCATGTATTCGTAGTCTTTCCGCTCATCTTCTGTCGAAAGGAATCCAAGGCGTTTCGGCGCTACAATGTTCTGTGCTCCGGCATTGGATGTCATGATAATGCAGGTCTGTTTGAAATCAACTTTTCTGCCCTGCGCGTCGGTGATATGGCCATCATCAAGCACCTGCAGCAGAATGTTGAAGACATCCGGGTGCGCCTTTTCGATCTCGTCAAACAGGATCACACTGTACGGGTTGCGGCGCACTTTTTCGGAGAGCTGGCCGCCTTCCTCGTAGCCGACGTATCCCGGAGGGGATCCGATCAGTTTGGAGACGCTGTGTTTCTCCATGTACTCCGACATGTCGACGCGGATCAGGGCCTGCTCTGTACCGAAAACTGCCTCGGCGAGTGCTTTGGAAAGTTCTGTTTTTCCGACACCGGTCGGTCCAAGAAACAGGAAGGATCCTGTCGGACGGTTCGGGTCTTTTAATCCGACTCTGCCTCGTTTTACGGCTTTTGCCACAGCTGTCACGGCTTCTTCCTGGCCGACAACGCGTTTATGGAGTGTCTGCTCCAGTCTTGCCAGACGTTTCGATTCTCCTTCCGCGAGACGCTGTACCGGAATTTTCGTCCAGGTGGATACGGTTTTTGCGATTTCTTCTTCTGTTACCTGCAGTTTTTTGTTTTTGCAACGGCGTTCAAAGCGTTTTCGGATCTGCTCCAGATCTTTTTCGAGCTCCTGCTGGCGCGCCTGCAGTTCTTTTGCCTGCTCAAAATCGCCGGCACTGATCGCGGATTCTTTTTCTTTCTGTACTTCGAACAGTGTCTGCTCCTCTTTTGCCATGTTGTCCGGCACCTGGTAGCCGGCGAGCTGTACGCCTGCGGATGCCTCATCGATCAGATCGATGGCTTTATCCGGCAGGAAACGGTCGTTGATGTAGCGGACGCTCATTTTTACGGCTGCTTCCAGTGCTTCATCGGTGATTTCCACGCCGTGGTGGCGTTCGTAGTATGGGCGCAGGCCTTTTAAGATATCAAGTGCTTCGCTTTCCGTCGGTTCTTCTACTTTGACCGGCTGGAAACGGCGCTCCAATGCGGCATCTTTTTCGATGTATTTACGGTATTCTTCGAGCGTGGTTGCACCGATGAGCTGAATTTCTCCGCGGGAAAGGGACGGTTTTAAGATATTGGATGCATCGAGTGCTCCCTCTGCACCGCCGGCCCCGATGATGGTGTGAAGTTCATCGATGAACAGCAGAATATTTTCATTGTCCGTCACTTCTTTGACGACACGTTTGATACGCTCTTCGAACTCACCGCGGTATTTGCTTCCGGCTACCATTCCGGAAAGGTCAAGGACAACAACTCGCTTATCGCGGATCGTTTCCGGCACAATGCCAAGGGCAATCCGCTGCGCCAGACCTTCCGCAATCGCCGTTTTTCCGACACCCGGCTCTCCGATCAGACACGGGTTGTTTTTTGTCCGGCGACTTAAGATCTGAATGACACGCTCAATTTCCTGCCCACGGCCGACAACCGGATCGAGTTTTCCTTCGCGCGCAAGCTCAGTCAGATCCCGGCTGTACTGGTCCAGTGCCGGCGTTTCGCTGGTCTGCGCTCCACCTCTTGTCTGCGGTCCGCGGCCGGTATTTGCATTTCCGCTTGCACCGCCCTGCAGCGGTGCCTCGCCCATGGCAGTAAGGATTGCTCCATATAGTTTCTGAATGTTGATCCCCATGGTAAAAAGCAAACGGGTAGCAACACAGTCACTTTCTTTTAAGATTGCGATCAGCAAATGCTCGGTTCCCACAGCTCTGCTCTTAAAACGCGCTGCCTCCGCTTCTGCATTTTCAAGCACTCTGCGTACCCGCGGAGTATAGCCCGGTCGGGATTCGGTCACGGTGTTTCCGCCTGGTGCAATCAGACGGTCAATCAGTTCGGTAAGCTGTCCGGCATCTACGTGAAACTCAGAAAGCACCATGCCTGCTGTGCCATCCTCCACGTTCAGAAGTCCGATCAGAAGGTGTTCGGTTCCTACGTAATTATGTCCACATTTTTCAGCTGTCCTAACCGCATATGCCAGTGCTTTTTTTGCCTGACTGGTATATCCTTCTCTCATAATACTATTGTCTCCTTCATGTTTCGTCTGCGTAATTGCTGTAAATTTCATCTACAAGCTGATGTACTTCTTCTTTTGATATATTTTTGCAGACGGCTTTTGCAAGAATCACCTGCAGATCTTCGCGCAGTTCCTGCATGGCATACAGTTTATCCGCATCGATAGAGATAACGGCTCCTTTTCTTCGGTCAATCGAAAGAAGCCCCTCCTGCCGGAGTACGCTGTAGGCCTTATTTACGGTATGCATGTTGATTCCGATATTGTCTGCGAGCTGTCTTACCGAAGGTAGAGTATCTCCTTCCTGAATTCTGGAAGTGGCAATACCCAGAATAATCTGATTTCTCAGCTGGATATAGATCGCTTCATCGCTGTTGAAATCGATCTGTATTGTCTCATAATACATAGTTACACCCTGCTTTCTCGTATCGTTTTGTTATACATATGTTATAACAATTCGCAAACTTTGTCAACAAACGGTTTCCCTACCTGTTTTTCTCGTAGATGATCTGAAGACCTTTCAGGAGCAGATTCTCATCGATGATGATGTCATGTCTGCAGTGCGGAATCACAGCTTTCGCCAGACCTCCGGTAGCCACAATCGTGCATTTGCAGCCAAGTTCTTCTTCCATCCGTTCGATCATGCCGTCGATGCTGGCAGCGTTTCCATAAATCATACCGCCTTTCATACAGTCCAGCGTATTTTTGCCAATGACTTTTTTCGGTGCTGTCAGACTGGTCTGGCTAAGCTGCGCGGCATTTGATACGAGAGCATCCAGCGAAGTACGAAGTCCCGGAAGAATCACGCCTCCGATGAAGCTTCCTTTCTGATCAAGTACACTCATCGTCGTGGCAGTTCCCATATCGATAACAATCTGCGGACATGTGTATTCATTCAGCGCTGCTACTGCTACAACAACAAGATCGCTTCCTGCCGTTGCGGGGTCGTCCAGTTTGATATTAAGTCCGGTCTTCACACCGGGGCCGACAACTTTGACCGGCTTTTTAATCACTTTTTCTGCCGCACTCCGGCAGAGCTCTGTCACCTGCGGAACAACGGAAGAGATGATACCTCCTTCGATCTGCTCCACCGGAATCTCATACAGTTCCAGTACATTTTTCAGGCTGACTGCGTATTCCAGCTCTGTTTTTGCCTTGTCCGTGGAGAGTCTTTCGATAAAGTATGTTTTTTTCCCTTCCACACACCCAAGGACGATGTTCGTGTTGCCGATGTCTATTGCAAGGATCATGATTCAGGTTCCTCCTGTAAAAACTATGAAATGAAATTCTTGTGGTTTTATTATACATGGTGCGGCGCTTTGAGACAAGGAAAAAGACAGCAAGAAAAAGACAATTAAGTCGATTTCATACTGTCTTCTGAATATTTCATTTTGAATTATCTATTCTTGTTGTTCACAAAAATAAATTTTACATCATTCTCAAACGTCTTTTACGCCGTCATATGACGTTTTCAGGTTTGAGTACCATACATTTTTACATCATTCTCAAACTTAAAACCATCATTCGCACCATATACAGTAGTTTGAGTACCATACATTTTTACATCATTCTCAAACTGGTTTTCGACTTTCACGTTTGTTCCTGATGTTTGAGTACCATACATTTTTACATCATTCTCAAACTTCATGCCTGCAGAATAGAAATCGTCCTCAGTTTGAGTACCATACATTTTTACATCATTCTCAAACTTTCCTGCAAGTGGAATAATATTAGAACCTGTTTGAGTACCATACATTTTTACATCATTCTCAAACCATGGAGGTATTAGGTATGGCAATCTATCAGTTTGAGTACCATACATTTTTACATCATTCTCAAACTCCGCCCAGGATATTCGCGATCGGATTTTCGTTTGAGTACCATACATTTTTACATCATTCTCAAACCTCAAATTTAAAAATGAACTGCTTTCATCTGCACAAAACAGGTACTCAAACATCCGATGAATATTAATAGACATCACATCCATCTTTGTCAATTATATAATATTCTCTCTGATTCGAAAAGTCCCTTTGTATATTTTCTATGAAAAGCAAGGATATTTCATAGTAGCATGCCATTTGGGAGAGTTTGTTTATTTGTGTTTCGTTCAGATAGGACCGAATATTTATCAGAATCACCAGTTCTTTTTGGAGAAGTTCGGCCATAACTTTGATATATTGCGTCAATTTTTCCAGAAGTCCCATCTCTTTTTCGGTTTCTGTCTGAACTCCCATCAATTTTAGGAGTGCGCTCAAATCGATTTCCTCATTTTGTTCCAATTCGTACCCACTGACAGCTTCCAATTGATAGATGTATTTCTTCAGTTCCGCAATAATTCTCTGTGTTTCCAGAAACATTTCTTCATTTTGCGCACTTTTGACCAGCTCTGTAAATAACCGTTTTTGTATTCTGTGATCCGCAAAATCAAGAGAAAAGGGCGTTAATACCAATTCCACATCTCTTTTCATATTCAGCTCTGTGTCAGCTTTAGAAAGTACGAAATTTCCCTCCTCTCCCTGATTTTGTTTTTGCAGCTGCTCCACATATCTTAAAAACAGCTCCGGTGATTCTATAATCCATTCCGTGGGACAGTTCCGATGAATCGCAATAGGTTTTTCCAAGTCCACATGTACCAGTTTCATAAAATCACCAGCCTTTCATCCGTATTCAACACTTCACTCTTTACGTTCCCAACAATCAGATCCATTTTCGCATACTGCTTCTCAGTCACCGTTAAAAGCTGTACCAGGCCTTCTTCCGGCTTATTTTTATGAATCTGATCCACGATTCCATTCACTGCAGTTGTATTTAACGCAAGCTTACAGTATACGGATTCCTGGAGCATCAGGAATCCGCTTTTCAATAAAAACTTTCGAAATCTCGCATATTCTCTTCTCTGATCGCCCGTCAGCACCGGAAGATCAAACAGTACCAATACTCTCATAAAACGATAACTCATAGGCCATAAAACCGGATCAATGCACTGTCATTCTCATTTAAGGCATCAAATACACTTTTACAGTAAATTTTTATGGCATTATTCACATACTGTGTTTTCCCGTCTATCATGACTTCGTTGTTTAATACATTGACCAACTGTATTTTTTCCTCATGCGTAAATTCTTTCCTCTGCATTTGGATTACTTCCCGGTCAATCAGAACACGGAACGGTTCCATCAAATCGGACGCCAGATTAAACTGATTAAACATATTATCATGAAAGAGTCCGAGCTGTGTAATATAACCGCTCGCTACAATTTCTCTCGCAAACGCAGACAACAAAATGCTATATCCGTAATTCAGCGCTGCATTTTCCGGACAATCCGCAGTTCTGGTAAATGTCATGCCGAACAACGCATTGAAATATACCTTTGCCGCATGCCCTTCCCGGTTTGTCTCATCGTTCCAGCCAATCTCCTGTAAATATGATTCTAACAGACCCGCTTCTTCCTTTCCCAGATTTTTTAATAGTTCCTTCTGTTTTCGTATTTTTTCCGTCACAATCTCTGTCCAGATCGCTTCTTTACTGTGCCGGCTCCACTGAATCTGCTTTCTGATTTTATTGCTGGTATCATGACTTCCGTAATACCCAACCAGTTCCGACGATGGATTTCTCTTTTCATCGCAAAAAATCACTTTTATTTTCTTTTTGGTCAGCTCTGCCAGCAGACTTGTTGTGACCGTTGCTGCTGTTGACTCAATCAGAATGGTTGAGATTTCACTTAAATGTATTTTTGTTACTTCTTCATTTCGTACCACAAGATAACCAAGCTGATAGTCCAGCTTTGCCCGTTTGGAAATAACCACAATCCGCCAGCTCATAATGCATTCAGGTCTACTGCCTGCTCGTAAATACCGGTTGGCGATTGATGAATCATTTCGATTCGACTGCAATCGGTTATATTTTTGTTGAGATACAAAATTCCTGCTCTTCCAGATCCTCCAATTAATTTCAAATCAGCGGTAACACTCTGGCACTGGAAAAAATGTAAAATTTCATACAAAACGATACACTTTTCTTCTATGCATAATTCTTTAAATTTTTCTCTTTTTTCCGTTAATGTCTTTGCCTGTGCTCCAAGTTTTTTTGCATATACCGTATTTGTTAATTTATTTAAAAAGGTTTCATACAGCATCACCACCTTCTTTTCTTCTAAATGGTCGGAATCGTAAATTTTCAGTTCTTTATTCTGTTTTTTACGTTCCACGTACTGTACTATTTTTTTCAGTATTTCTGTTTCTTCCTGGGAAAGTACCAGCTGATTTGCACCTTGCATCAATAGCTGATCTCCTGATCTTCCGGAAACCCACATATAAAATCCGTCCACACAAAACAGAGTATCTATTTTGATTTCCGGCACCAGCACTCGCGGATTTTTTAACTGTCTTTCCTCTTCCAGATACCGAATTATATTTTCTTCTGACTTCTGAATTTCCTTTTTCAGACGAATCGGCACATACTCGATTGTTCGTATTTTCTTTCCCTTTTTGCCCTCCGATTCTGCCAGTACAAAGTAAGCTCCCGCCTCTTTGTTATATCCTCCATACTTCTGTATATCACAAAGCCGTTCATCACTGCTCTTGATCGGAACCTGACCTTTTCCTTTTTTGACAATCTGCTGGTCAAACAATGCACCTGTTGCCTCATACGATCTTCGCGTCACAAGAATGTTGTTTTTTTCCATAAACTTTCGGACTGTCGCAATGGTTCCGTTCCCGCTTTCCCAGGCAATTTCTCCGTTTCGTTCAATTTTTTCCTGTTCAAACATCTTCTTCAGGTTATAACTTCTTCCCGGATTTTCCTTAATGAAGTGAATCGGATTTGATGTGAATTTTACAAAATATGCGTTGCCAACAACAATATTCAAATAAGCATCCTTCGCATGATGATAATCATTCATCTCCCGTACCTTCAGAAATTTAAAATCCTTACGGAACTTTGAAACGGTTGGCGCTTTTACATAAACAATCTGTGTATCCGGGATCACCTGCTGCAGAATACTTGCTGCCGCTTTTGTACTCTGACGAGTTTCCACCAGCTGCCTGGAAATAAATCCAGCCAATTCAGACGGTTCAAATCCATTTCCTCTTATCAGCCGTTTATATTTTTCTTCACTGATCAATCCGGCATCCACTAAAGATTTCCAGAATGGCTGCATTTTTTTCCGAATTGTTTCATCGATCGGATATTTATCCTCTTTCATCTGATTACACTTTTTCTTTACAAGTACCCGGTTATCCAGGCTATCATCCATCACTTTGGACTGTGGAAAAATATGATCAATGTCATACTTCTGATTATCCCACAATTCCTCCAGTTCAATTGTTTCACCGGAATACATGCATTTTCCTTTTTGCGTATAATACAAATACAGCTTGTCTCTTCTCATTTCCGCATCGGAACGCTTTTCAATCTCATCTATCCAGTCTTTTTCTTCCGCTTTACATTTTTTATAAAGTTCCAGCAGTTTCTTTTTTCTTGAAGAGGTTCTTCCCTGATCGGTTTTTTCTCTTGCCATTTCTATAAAAACACGTTTCGGTGGGTTTCCCATCACTTTACAGATTTCCTTTACAATCAAAAGGCTCTGCCAAATCTGCCGCTTCACTGCCGGTGATACGTAAAGCTCCTCGACTAATTCATACGAAATATCCCGTTTTTTCTGTTCGTTTCCATTCTTTTCTTCGATTGCCGATGCAAACAAATATTTTTCGCTAAGCAGTTGCATCAGATTGTCATTCGTCTCCCACAAAGCCCGAATAATAGACCATGCCTCTCCCGTTTCCGGTGCCGGTGCTTCCATCTCTTCCAAAAACACTTTTGAGAGTCTTCCCCAACCACGATACGGCAGTTTACTTATGCTGTCTCTTTGTTTTTCTGTCAACTCCGGAAACAGTTTCTTTAATCTCTGTTTCAGTATCGCTTTATCATCTCCAAACAGCGTTACGTTCAGGATGATGCATTCTTTTTCCGCCTGGTTCAGTGACAGATTTGTTAATTTCTCTTTAAAGTCATGGTATGCCGTAAGAGAACTCTTGAAATCACCATCAATTCCGGTAATTTCAACTTCTTTTCCGGTAATTCCTTCTTTCACTAAATAGTTTTTCAGTTTTTTCTGTGTAACCTTTCTGCTTTTCTGGAATACTTCTTCATATATTTTCTGTTTCTGCTCTACAGATATCTTTTCTCCATCCAAACGCAGATTATTTAATTCATTTAAAACTTCGTATTTGCTGTACAGCAGAGAATACTTTGGTAAAACATCTTCACTTGGCAGATAAGTACATTTATTCGTCATTCTTCGAATAAACTGCTCTGCACTTGCTTCCAAATCTACCATCTCATCGAAGTTCCATGGATATATTTTGCCTTCTTTTCGTACCGCCCAGTTACTCTTCTCCCCTTTTTTTCGAATTCCGTTTAAGGGTCCTACGTAGTACGGAATGCGGAATGTGAAAATCTTTTGAATCTTCTCTCCATTCTCTTTCAGTAGCGGAACTTTATCTTCCAGATTTTTCAGGATTGCATTTAATTCATATAAATGAATCTGATATGGAATGACACTGTTGTCTTTTACAGTCTGTTTCGGAAGAAACGTTCCCATTTCCATTTCCTTCTGCATGCAGGATGCTTTCGTCACATCTGATATCTTGCCCAGAATATTCTTTTTCAGATAACCGTAAAAGTCTTCCTGACTACATTGTTTTGGTGCCTTGATATACGCATAATAATTAGCTTTTTCATCCTTTTTTGCAAACAGTCTCTGATATTCTTCCCTTGAAAGATTCTCTCTGACCAGCTTTTTCAGATCTTTCAGATCTTTTTTATGCTTTTCATAAAGTGCCACTTTTGCCTCTGAAAGAGAAGAATAGTTCTGCAAAATATCAGCCAGAACAGCCCAATCGTACACTGCTTTTGCGTGTTCAATTAATACATATTTTTCTCCCAGCTCTGCTTCGATCTCTCCAGCGTATTCTTCATAACCTGCATCTGCGAAGCAAAGTTTTGGCCGTTCCAGTGTATCCATCTGTTTTTCCCCAAACAGATTTCCCAGTTTTGCTGTTCCACCGGTAATCAATCCCAGCCACTCTTTTTCACAGGATGTTTCTGCCCGCATTGCTTTTACTG
>ERZ834694.2740-NODE-2740-length-11506-cov-5.786744_pt1 | contig 11506 bp, 7 predicted proteins | sample MGYA00519691_ERZ834694 | MGnify/ENA primary metagenome ERZ834694 (study PRJEB31850, sample SAMEA3708758) | human gut metagenome | biome: human gut; feature: human-associated habitat; material: faeces | place: China | collected 2014 ... | reverse complement strand
CATAATCTTCTGATAAATATCATCCGGCATCGAGCTTGGAATACTTCCTGCCAAAACAAGCACATCATCTGTATTGAGCTGATCAAGTTTACCCATCAGCTGATCAATCTGCTGTTGTCCGATATCCGGTCCTTGTCCATTGATCTCTGTTCCATCAATGTTCTTTAATTTCAGATTGATACGTGATATACCATGCTCAAGTTTGATGAAATCCGACTGAACTCCTGCCTGTTCCAACATTCGCACAATCTCGTCTCCTGTAAAGCCGGCCATGAATCCCAGTGCTATGTTCGCAATCCCGAGATTTCCAAGGACTATAGAAACATTAATTCCTTTGCCACCCGGCAACATCAGTTCGGATGCAGTGCGATTGGTCATTCCCAGTTCAAAATCGTTCACCGACACAATGTAATCCACTGATGGATTAAATGTTACTGTATATACCATACAACTTCCTTTCCGCTGTCTTCAGCTATTTATTTTCTTCTTTGCCTGATCGATCATTTGCTTTATGATAATTTTATTATAACCGATTTACCCTACTTTGAAAAGGTTTGTTTCACAGTTTCTTCCATTTCCTCCGGCTTGCACTGGCGGTTGTGGAGGATCTTCGCGTCGCGGATCTCCTCGATGGCCTGCGGGATCTTCACACCGGAAATACGTTCCATCTCGTCGATCAGGGCGAACTCATCGGCATCTTTCTTCTTTCCGAGAACCGCCTCCATAACACTTCTGGAGAACTTGTACGGGCTTGCTGTGGACGCGATCACAGTCTTTGTGGTATCGCCGGTCTTCGCCTTATACTGCTCGTAAACGGCTGCTGCAACGCCTGTGTGTGTGTCAATCAGATATCCGGTATCGTCGAATACTTTCCGGATCTCCTTCGCATTCTCTTCCATATCCGCATAGCCTGCACAGAAGTCCTTCATGAATTCCTTCATGTCCGCTGTGATCTCGTATTTTCCATTCGTGGAAAGCTGCTCCATCATCGCCTTTGTCTTTGCGGCATCTCTTCCGCAGCTTAAGTAGAGCAGGCGCTCTAAGTTGCTGGAAACGAGGATGTCCATGGACGGGGATGTGGTCAGGATAAACTCACGGTTCTTATCGTATGTGCCTGTCCGGAAGAAGTCATACAGGACCTTATTGTCATTGGACGCGCAGATCAGCTTGTCGATCGGCACACCCATCTGTTTTGCAAAATAAGCCGCTAAGATATTGCCGAAGTTTCCGGTCGGAACGGTTACATTGATCTTCTCACCGTTCTCGATCTCGCCGTTTTCAAGCAATTTTGCATACGCATATACATAGTATACAACCTGTGGTACGAGACGACCGATGTTGATGGAGTTTGCGGAAGAGAGCTGATAGCCTCTGCCTGCTAATTCTTTGGCAAATTCTTTGTCACCAAAGATTTTCTTGACACCGCTCTGTGCATCATCAAAGTTTCCGGAAATACCGACAACGCTTGTGTTCGCGCCCTTCTGGGTCAGCATCTGCAGCTCCTGCACACGGCTGACGCCGTCCTTCGGGTAAAATACGATAATTCTGGTTCCCTCAACGTCTGCAAAACCAGCCATCGCTGCTTTTCCGGTATCGCCGGAGGTTGCGGTCAGGATCACGATCGTGTTCTCCGCATGGTTCTTCTTCGCCGATACGGTCATCAGATGCGGCAGGATCGAGAGCGCCATATCCTTGAAGGCAATCGTGCTTCCGTGGAACAGCTCCAGATAATATGCTCCGTCTGCTTTGACAAGCGGCGCAATCTCTTCCGTATCAAACTTACTGTCGTAAGCGCGCTCGATACAGGTTTTCAGCTCTTCCTCTGTGAAATCAGTCAGGAACTGCTTCATAACTGCATAAGCTACTTCCTGATATGTTTTATGGGATAATTCTTCCAGGCTGCAATCTAACACCGGGATATGATCCGGCATGAACAGGCCGCCGTCTGCTGCCAGTCCCTTTAAGATCGCCATCGAAGCCGTTACGTTGTTTTCACCGCCACGGGTACTGCTGTAATTGATTGCCATGATTTTCATCCTCTCTTTTTATCTTTCCCCATCGTCCCCATCTTTGCAAAGGATGCCGGAGTCAAACTTTCTGCCATGTAAGTGTTCTGTGTGGTTTTGCAGTTCTCCCGCAAAGTTACGGGACCCCCTGCTCACTTTAGTTAAAAATTCTATCATACTTTATGGCACAGCGCAAGAAAAATTCCCCCTTAATACGTGATCTTCCAGCGCCCAAACAATCCCTTCTTAAAATGGGAAAACCGCCGTGAAGCACTCTCATTTCCCATCTCGATCGCCTTCTGGTAGCACTGTGCCGCCCGCTCGAGATCTTCCGGGGATTCATTTTTCCGTTCGTAGATAAATCCAAGCTCATAGAGTGCATATCCGTCACATTCCGTCTGTGCCGCCCGCTCAAAAAGCTCCTTCGCCTTATTTTCATCGGCGGTGCAGCCTTCTCCCTTCATATAGAGATAGCCTAACTTGGATGCAGACTGCAGGCTTCCGGCTTCTTCGCACCGGTTCAGCCACTCAAATGCTTTTGCATAATCGCGGTCTACTCCCTCTTCGCCCTGGAAATACAGGCATCCAAGAATCTCCATGCACTCTGGATTTCCCTGCGAAGCGCCTTTTTCGTACCAGGAAACCGCCTGCTTCATATCAATCTCGCCGTTCAGACCATCCCGATAGATATTTCCAAGCGCCAGACTTGCCTGTCCGTCCGTCTCGATCCCAGCTGCCTCCCGCAAAAGTTTTTCTGCCCGGACGGTGTCCTGCTCGTCGGACGGGCGCAGATACAGGCGGGCTAACGGAAGCGCCGCCTCTTTGATGCCTGCCGCATATGCTTTTCCATACCAGTAAAACGCTTTTTCATCATCGCGCTCCACCAGTTCATCCTGATAGAACAGATTTCCAAGTTCTTCAAAGCTCTCCGCCTCGTTCCGCGCCGCGGCTCCTTCCAGCGCCTGGACGGCCGCCTGGATATCGCGCTCTGTGCCCTGTCCGTTTAAATACATCTGCCCCAGATACAGCATGGCGCGGGAAGACCCCTGCTTTGCCGCCGCATAGTCATATTGGAATGCAGCTTCCCAGTCTTCTTCCTGGCGGTAATGTTCCCCCATCTGGAAGAGTCCCCAGACCTCCCCGCTGGCGGCGCACTGATTCGCCCAGCGAAGTGCCTCTTTTTCATCTTTTTCCCGGTATGTACCATTCTGGCAGCATTTTCCCATCTTAACCATCGCCGGGATAATGCCGCCGTCCGCCGCCCGTTCGTACCAGAAGAGGCACTGCTCACGGGCGCTCTCAGTCTGCGGCATATAATCGGCCAGATCTTCCCACTCAACTGCCTCGCCCATCTGCCACGCGGCATAGACATCGCCCATCTCAGCGGCATCCCGCACCTGACGGTAACTTTCCTCGATGGAATAACGTGCCGACTGCTTCATCTGTTCGTCATACTGACCGGCGCGCAGCGCTCCTAACACTGCCCGGGCACTTCCCGCCGAAGCCCCCCGCAGGTAACATTCATACGCTTTTTTCTCATTGAACCCGACAGCCCCGTCCCCCCAGCTGTAACAGTGTCCTAAAAAGAACCATGCTTCTGCATCGCCCGCATATGCCGCCTCTTCCAGCCAGGTAACTCCCTGGGCGTACATCGCATCGTTACACTGTTTCCAGATCTGGTCTGCACCTTTCTCACATAAGCCTGTCATCAGGATTGTCATATATCATTCATCCGCCTTCCACACGAAATTGTATCAATTAAAACTTTCTGCCTCCACCGCCGTGCATCCTTCCGCTGCTGCCCTGATGTATGGTCGTCCTTCCAGCCGAACCGCCCGAAGCGCCCGGACCCGGATTTTTCGGAATCCGTCTGGTCACTACCGATCGGTTTACAAACTGCTCCTCATTTTGGACAAAATGCAGCGCACTGTCCGCCCGGTATGCCATATGGAAACCCAGCGACTGGCGGTGTTCTTTCTGCATCTTATACTGGCGCATCACCGAAAAGCACGGGAGTGCCGCCACGATCGCTGCCGCAACCGCCGCAAACAGCACCTCATACCATTCCAGGGAATGTTTTTTCTCCTCGCGCACCTGCGTATACTGTCCCGCCGGAACGCCCATCTCCAGATAATTTTCGATGCTGTCGATCGCCCCCAGCGCGCCTTCCGCATAGTTTCCATCCGCCACGCTGTCATATGCCGCATCCAGCACCTTCTCTACCCGCGCATCCGTCAGCACCTTCATCGCATACCCGGTGGTAGAAACGTATATCTCCCGGTTGTCCATATCGATCGAAAGCAGAATACCACTCGCATCGTCCCCGACGCCCAGTCCGTGGCTGTCGTAAAAATCATCGGCATAGCTTTCCGCCGATTCTCCCTGTGCGTCCTCGACTGTCAGTACCGCCAGATCGGCATCCTGTGAATCACGCACCTCATCGATCCGTGTCTCCAGCTCCTGCACTTCTTCCGCGCTGAACAGTCCCGCCTCGTCGAAGACGCGCGTGCCTTCCGCCGCCCATATAGGGCTGACCTGTGAAAATGAAATAAATGCTGCAACGGAGAAGCATATAAAATCTTTCAGCCGTCCATATTTCTTCTTTTTCTGTGTGACTCCCGCATTTTGATTCTCTATCATATCAGGTATCCTCCCAGCAGCAAAAGTACAAACACAGGAATGAAAATCGTCAAAAACAGGCGCACCAGTTTTTTCGAATCAACCGGCAGGACGCCGCAGACCTTTCCATTTTCCCCATTCATCGCAAAATAGTACATCTGCCCGTTCTTCGGATCCGGGTAGGTCATCATCCACACTGGAAGCATGGCATAGTTCCATTTTTCCCCCGTGATGGTCTCCCGGTGGTTCCGGATATCCACATGATCGTAGCCGGAGACGCTATTTTGCAGGGATTCTCTCGTATACTGCTTGATCTCCTGCTCAATCTCCTGTGCAAATTCTTCCTTTTCTCGGTCGCGCCGCTCCGCCCTAAATCCCAGAAAATAGCCTGCCTGAAACGGGCGCAGCTTCTTCATATCAAACGGAAGCACGGTCTCGGCAAGGCTGCGGTCCGCCTGCTTTAACGCGTTGCGCGCCACATCCTTGATGGGAAGCTCCGCCTTTTTCTCCAGATGGTAACGGCTCGTCTCGATATACTCGATCTCCCCCGACACCGTCACGCGTTTCCGCAGCGCCTCCGCCTGCATCTCACCGGATACCTGGCAGCTATACATCCAATATGGATAATAAATTCCCTCCAGATACTCCATCTGACGCGGCGAGTAGAAATCATCCGGCACATACTTTTTCTTCTGAATCCAGTTTTTAAAGATTTCTTTTGCCTTTTTCTTGTCGATCTCAAACGGAATCAGACCGTCCGGGCGGTATTTACCGTCCAGACTTCCCGAAAGAACCACCGGATTGTGGCAGTAACAGCAGTACGTGGACGCCGTCGTCTCCTGTGCCACGATCTCCGCGCCGCAGCTCGGGCAGGTATAGAGAACCATCTTAGACTCCGCCTGCTTCTGGCTCTCTATCTTTTCCGCTTCCGGCATTCCCCCCGGCTTCGAAGCCTCCTCTGACTTTCTGACTGCCTCTTCCATCTCTTTCAACGTCTCTTCCGTAAACGCTGAGAGGCAGTATTCACATTTAAATTTCTGCGTCTTCGGATCAAACACCAGTCCGCCGCCGCAGTTTGGACACTTATATGATTGTATCTCCATACGCCCTATGACCTCGGTTTTCCGCATTCGGAACAAAACTTACCTGTATTGACCGTTCCGCAGCTGCAGGTCCACGGACCGGCTGGTCTTGGCTTGCCGCACTCGGAGCAGAACTTTCCGTGGTTGACATTGCCGCACTCACAAGTCCAGGATTCTGCCGGAGCTGCCGCACTGCCCTGAGGCGGTGCGTTCTGTCCTGCCGGTTGTGCATAAGCGCCCTGTGGTGCCGCATCCACCTGTCCCGGCTGCTGTGCATAACCACCCTGCGGCGCTCCATTCGCCTGCCCCGGCGCATAGCCGCCCTGCGGTGCCGCATATCCCTGCCGCGCCGCCTGCTGCATCTGCATCTGCTGCAGGTTGGACGCCGATGCGGCGCCCATAAATCCGCCGCCGAAGTTCATGCCGGCGCCCATTCCCATGAAGCCTGCCATCGCACCGCTTCCGTTGGAACCGGCTGCCTCAAAGCCGCGTGCCATCGCGCCCTGCACATACCCCTCGCGCACCGACGGGTCGCCGAGCATCGCGCCCTGATTCCGCATATTGATGAGTTTCTGCGATTCTTCATCATAGGAAATGCTGGCGATACCGACTGACTGGATCTCCATGCCACGCAGACGGTTCCACTCTTCATCCAGCGTCTCCGCCATATAGCGTCCCAGTTCCCTGCCTTTGGAGGCTACAAAGGAAATCCGCACGCCATCCGCCGACATCTGGTTGATCGAGGTCTGCAGCGCTTCCAGAAACTCCGCTAAATACTGCTCATTGATGGAATCAATCTCCACCTGATCCTGATTTTTCGGAATAGCCTCCGCATAAAATTTCAGTGGATCCGTAATCTTGATGGAGTAAGTTCCATGTGCGCGCAGAAACAGCTCGGAATTATAGAATAAATCAAAATAGTTGATCGGCGTCCGTGTGCCGAACTTGATTCCCTTGATCTCCTGGAGATTAATATAGTAGACCTTCTGTGCATACGGCGTCTGTCCGCCATAACGCACACGGTTGAAGGATTCTTTCAGTGCATCGCCGAACTGTCCGTTAAACAGAGACGGCAGGGATGAATTCTGCACTGTATAATAACCCTCTTCCGCTGTATAATCAACGACCTTACCGCCGTCCACCAACATCATAAACTGATTCGGGTACACATGGATCACAGAACCATTGGACACCGTTTCCGGTGTTCTCTTCCGGTTCTCCCCGCGGCGTGTCTGCACACCCGCTGAAAATACGGTCTGTTCCCCCATATTTTCCGGTTCAATCACTTCCAGCCACTGATCTGCCAGCCCGCCGCCGACCGCGTGTGCCGCTGCTCTGATAATTCCCATACTCACTGCCTCCTTCTCCAAATTCATAGTTTCTCTGTTTTTCTGCTTTTTCTATCTATCGGTTATCATTCCCTTTATTTTTCCCATGCCGATTCCATTTTCCCGGCGTGATCGCCCATACTGCTGCCGCGATCAGCACCATCGCCAGCATACACTGCAAAATCAGGCTGCACGCCGTCCAGTGTGCTGTGATCGCATTGTCTGGAAATACGCCAAACAGTGGCTCGAACCATTTTCTCATGTCGCCGCTTCCCGCCTGTCCGTTAATTACATTATAAAACGAGACAGCCGGATTGAAAAGAAAGAGATAGCGTAAAATGCCGGAACTTGCCATTTCCGATGCATTGAGATTAGATACATACGAATCTGCCGCCCGGAGCGCCATCCGGTATGCAAACAGATTGACCGCCATCGTTCCCGCCGTCAGCGCCACCACCGTCACATAGGAGCAGACGGTCGATACCGTCGAGCGGCGCAGCACCGATGAATAAAAGATCCCGATACTGCCCGTTAAAATTGCCACAACGCCGTGGCACAGGAACAGCATCCCGATGTCCTGCAGCGTAACGCCCCCGTAGACAAATACAAGCGCCTGTACCGGAAGCGCCGAGACCGCCAGCACCAGCATCGTCACCAGCGAGGACGCCAGTTTTCCAAGCACCATGTCACGCGGCTCCATCGTGGTCGTCAGCATCAGTTCCAGCGTCTGGCGTTCCCGCTCGCCGCTGATACTGCTGGCAGTCAGCGCCGGCATGATGAAAAGCAGCATGATAAATTCGATCGAGGAGACGAACGTGTAGAGATCCAGAAACTGCGAATACTGGATCTCCGCCGTCGTCCTGACCTGTTCCGCCACCGAATACATATTAAACAGCGCCACCGCCGCCAGAATACTGTTAAAAACAAACAGAATCGCCATCATGCGGATGCTGCGGCTTCCGACTGTCATTTCCCTCCTAAATACCGGATTCCATCTCATGTTTCAGCACCGCCCTCTCTTCTTCATGTCCTGTGATCTGCATAAACAGTGATTCCAGGCTTCCCTTCTCGCGCATAAAGCTGCTGACCATCACATCCGCATCGATAAGCTGCTGCAAAAGCAGCGCCTCATCCTGCCGATCCCCCAAAAAGCCCAGCTTGATCTCATCCCCCTGCACCGCGATCGTCTGCACGCAAGGATGGCTTTTCAGGATCGCAAGCGCCTTTTCTTTCTGGCTGAAAATCGAAATCAGAAGCGGATTGGACGAGTTGATCCGCGCAAAAATCTGATCCATGCTGCCCTGCAGGACCGTTCTTCCCTGCTCAATGATGCCGATCGAGGTACAAAGCTCTGACAATTCCGATAAAATATGGGAGCTGACGAGCAGCGTTTTTCCCTGATCGCGCAGTTCTTTCAGAATCGCCGTATACTCCACCCGGGTGCGCGGATCCAGCCCGGAAGCCGGTTCATCCAGGATCAGAAGATCCGGATCGTGGATGAGCGCCCGCGCCAGACAGAGGCGCTGCTTCATACCTCTCGAAAGCCCGTCCACGAAAAAGTCCTCTTTATCTTCCAGCCGCACCTGTTCCAGAAGCGTATGGCAGCGCGTCCGCGCCTGCAGCCCCGTAATTCCGTAGCAGGATGCAAAAAATTCCATATATTCCGATACTTTCAGGTTATCATATACTCCGAAGAAATCCGGCACATAGCCGATCCGCCGCCGGAGTTCTTTTCCGTCTGAGTAAACATCCAGTCCGCCGATCTCCACCTCGCCCTCATCGGGAACGAGAAGTCCCGCAAGAATCTTGAGCGTCGTCGTCTTGCCTGCCCCATTGGGACCCACGAATCCAAAGAGTTCCCCGTCCGCGACCTCCAGATTCAGCCCATCCAGCGCTTGAAAATTGCCATATCGTTTTCTGAGGTTTTTAATCGTCAGCATCACTCTCTCCTCCCTACGACATAGATTCTTGGAAGCTGGCTTTCCCAGCCATACTCTCCCGTCTGTTCCGGCACATATTTGACGGTCAATGTGTTCGACGGAGACAGGTACGGCGAAAGCTCCTTTGCCGAATACTCTGATTTCAGCTCAATCCGGTCATTGCGCCCGGTCTCATAGTTATAGAAATACATGCTTCCGGAGAAGGATGACATATACGGATAGAGCGGATTTTCCGAAAATCGCGGTGACAGAGTTTCAAACGTAAGCTTTTCAATGACAAGGTCACTTCCCAGCGAATATTCGACCGTCGCAGCCTCCGCTGTTTCCCCGCTATACATTGTGTTGTACGCCGCCTCATAATTTCCGGCGAGCACCGTTGGATCTTCCTCAAGCGCCGAACGGTAAAGTTTTCCGTCTTTTTCACGGTTCAGCGGGATTGACTCGGTCACCATGCAAAATCCTTCCCGAAGTGTCCTCGTATCCGCCAGAAAATCTTCCTCTCCCTGGAGCTTCCGGGTTGAAAATGCCACCAGGCACGCCTCGGACGGATTACGCCCCGCGCCGGAATCCAGATAAAAGCTCAAAAGTCTCGTCCGCTCCTGCGCCTTTAAATAGTCCGGATCCTCAATCTCCGCTTTCTCATATTGATCCGCCCCGGTCACCATCTGTGCTGCCGCATACGAATAGCTGACCGGATAATCGCAGCTCTCCTTTCCATCCAGAGAAACCGTCTGCCCAGGCTCTAATCTTCCCAGCAGCACCGCTTTCCCATTGATGAGCAGAGCCGCATTCTCCAGCGGTTCCTCAAAACAGTTTTTTACCGTTCCCGACACCACGCCGTCAAAATAGGAAATATTTCCCTGAACGCCCATCGCGTCCGTTTTCTCCAGCTCACGACGCAGGGTAAACAGATTCGGTGAAAATGCGACCGTATCCCGCATTTTAATTTCGACCCGTTCCGGCTGATAAACAAAGTTCGTATGATACTCTTCCTCACCGGTAAAGCGCACCGCCGAAACCGCATCGTAATAGTAACTGCGCGTCATCGGGCGCACCTCATAGCCCGGCTTTAAGCTCACCGAATACGGCTTGTTATAAGGGCTTCGGATGTTCATATAAGTGGCTTCTTCCGCCTCTTCTCCCGAGGTATCCAGAATCGACGCATACGTCACAAACGGCTCCCGGAAGCGTGTCTTTACGCCCAGCGCATAAATAATGCCGGTAAACAAAAACGCCCCCAGTGTCACCGCCGGCAGATAATACCGGTAAATTCCTCGCTTTTTTAAGTAGAAATAGATGCCCGGACCGATCAAAAGCAGATAGACCACCACGATCACCGTATATGCCGCAACCTTCGGAAGCCGCCCCGCATTGCCGGTGTTGACCAGCCCCTGTACGCTGAAATACGAGCCCGAATAACCGTAGTAATCCTCCTGTGCCAGCTCGTCCACGGTATCACTTCCCAGCACCAGCGTATACAGCTTTTCAAATGAGGATGGATTGGTCAGACACAAATCGCTGATCGCATCCATCGAAAAGGCAGCTGCCACGATCCGCCCCTGTTTGCAGTTCGTATGGGATAACAGCGGGAACACTTCCCCCGCCAGCAGAGTGCTGCCGTTCTTCAGGTTCACATCGACGCATTCTGCCTGGATCTCCCCCGTCTGCTCGCCCGGTGCCGTCTCCCCGCCCAGACTGACCGGAACGGTTACCGCATCCAGATACGGCGGCTCCAGCACCTTCTCTGCAAACCTGCCATAATTTCTCGCACAATCCACACCGCCGCCAAAGAGGATCGTACCGCCGTCTTCCACCCAGCGCCGCAGCGCCTCATACTGGACATCGCTGAGCGAATCCAGGTCAAATCCAGACACAATTACCAGATCCAGCGGATCGTAACCCAGCCGGTCATCCGGTGCCTGCTCGGCATCCAGAAAAACCGCCCGCGTCCGAAGCGTCCCATATCGGATGCCCGCGCCGTCTAAATAAGAAAGTGCCTCCGGCGTATCCGTCAAAATTCCGATATAACTCTCCGCAACGTCCTCCTCAGAACCAAGTTTCAGACGTTTCCGGATGACCGTTTTCCCGTTTACATCCTGTACCGATACAAACATCTGATCCGCCCGCACACCCAGCGGGATATAATATTCTTGTTCAAACTTCTCCCCCGCTGCCAACGATAACGGATAGGAATACTGGTACGCCTCCAGACTGGACTGCGCGGTCAGGAATTCCAGCGTTCCCTCAAACGGCGCTGTATCATTATTCAGAAGGACCGTTACCCGAAGGTAACGGTCACTCTTTGCCGTATTGTCAAATCCATAGGAAACATCCATCGACAGCGGCGCATCTGCTTCCTTCTGTGAGGCATATGCGTACCCTGCAGGAAGGCAGAATAGTGCCATCCATCCGATCAATATCGCAAAAAAGAACTGTATTCCCCTCTTTTTCTGCATTCTTTCTCTCCCTATCTGTAACTGTTCACGCATACGTGCCCAGTAACGGAATTTGCCGTGGCTTCGCATTTAAAT
>ERZ834694.2739-NODE-2739-length-11510-cov-3.750153_pt1 | contig 11510 bp, 1 predicted proteins | sample MGYA00519691_ERZ834694 | MGnify/ENA primary metagenome ERZ834694 (study PRJEB31850, sample SAMEA3708758) | human gut metagenome | biome: human gut; feature: human-associated habitat; material: faeces | place: China | collected 2014 ... | reverse complement strand
CTGCCAGCCGTCTTCCAGAATCTGCTTGAAGATACCGTACTCATAGCAGATCGAGTGACCGGTCGCAGGGATTTCCTGTGTTGCCATTGCGTCCAGATAGCATGCTGCCAGACGGCCCAGACCGCCGTTGCCCAGACCAGCGTCCGGTTCGCACTCGAAAATGCTGTCCAGGTTGATGTGATAATCCTGCAGGATCGCACGGACATCATCTGCCAGTTCCAGATTGTACAGGGTGGTCTTCAGGGAACGACCCATCAGGAATTCCATGGACAGATAGTAAACGTTCTTTCCGCCGACGGAATTGGTTTTATTGATAAAATGCTGCCGCTTGTGCTTCAGCTTTTCGACCATCAGGGCAGACAGCACCTGATAGATCTGCTTGTCAGAAGCTTCGTCCGGAGAAACGCTGCACTCCAGCTGAAGTCGGTCTACGAATTTTTGTTTTAATTCTTCTCTCTGGGGATTTTCTGTTGTTTTTGCTACCATAATATCCTCCTCAATGCATTTGGCATAGGCGTGCCATTTATTAGTGCTGGCTTCGATTTGCCATACTGCGGACTGTTCCGTTTCCTCTGGAACATCCCCTACTATTTATTATACCGGATTTTGGGCAAGGTTGCAATAGCTTTTTTCACGAAATATTTGAAAAAACAATGGCGTGATTCGTCATATGTGATTGAAAGAAGTTGCACGCGGGTAAATTCGGACAGCCATTCGCCGGAGATGCCGCTGCAAAATTTGGAGAATCAGAAAGCAGTTTGAACAGACTTCCTGATCCTTCCCTTTACTTTTCGAATATTACATAAAAAGTGATATAAAACTTCACAGATAATCAGTATAATAAAGTTGTATCAGAGCAATTTCCGTGATTTACACCAAAATATTCTTTTGATTGTGGAAACAATTGAACGGTTAAAAGCGGTGGAGTTAGTGGAAATTGCTGTAAAAAATGTGGTATGTATATCGTTTTTGTTGATGTTGCTGCCACGGTACAAAACTGCACAGGGAACCGGTTTCCCCGTGCAAAAAATCTGAGGAAACGCCGCATAAAGTTTGCACGAAAGAATGCAAAACAGACTGTGTGCAGCGTTCCCGCAATGAGAGGAGTTTTTTTATGCAGACAGAAAAGACAAGACACCTGCGTACAAGAGTCATCAGTGTCTTGCTGGCAGTCCTGATGATCGTGACCTGCCTGCCGTCGATGCTGTTTCCGGTATCGGCGGACAATAACGGACGATCCGGCGGACCGCTGGTACTGACAAACGCCAGTGTCGAATTTCGGGACAGCAAGTATAATCCGATTGATGAAGTGAATACGGGAGATGTGTTCTATCTGATGTCGACGATCTCCGGAAACAACGTCAATGAAGGAGAGGTGGATTCTTATCGGATCGAGATCACCGACAAGAATCTGCTGCTGCCGAACTTTGCCGGAAACGGCTTCAGGGACGGTGCCGTTTATAATGGGTATACCCTGCATGTCAACAGCGACGGCAGCCGGTATATCGCCTTTGATATTGACAACGGTCAGACCAAACAGGTCCGGCTGCAGGCGAAGTTCCAAAACGGCAAGACCCCGGGCGGAACGACCTCGACCGTAAAGATCGTACAGGACAGCACAGGCAAGAATGCCAGCAGTACAATTACTGCCAAGGCAGAACGGCAGTGGAGTGCGTCCAAGTCGGAGGACAGAAACGCCCTGACAGCAGCACAGCTGGCTGCCGGCACCACGGTAAATTATACCCTGAGTGCTTCGGCGAACAACGTCTCCAAGAAAAACGGCGTGGAATGGGTGCAGTCCCTGAAATTCGAGGATACCATTTCACTGTCGGAAATGACCTTTATCGGTGATGCACAGACCGCGGTGGAAAACGCCGTCAAGTCTGCCGTTGCGGCAAAAGGCTACACTGCCGGCAACCTGAGTGTAACGGTCAGCGGCAGCACTGCCAAGATCAGCTTCACCGTGGACAGCAAGAACACCAATGCCGAGATGCCGGCGGTTAATCTGAACGTGGCACTGCCTCTGAACAGCAGCACCGTGAAGATGAACGGCACCGCGGACGGCAAGGTCACCAACAGCCTGACTGTTTCCGGCAAGCCCTACGGTGACGATGCCAGCTACTCGACCATCGGCGGAAACAGCGTGGAACTGAAGGTTTCTGCTCCGCAGGGGCCGAAGTTCAGTATTGGAAAAACCGTAAAAAATGGAAAAGCATACTACGTGAACGGGGATACTGTAGAATTTGAGATCTCCGCTTCGAATACCGGTGATGCTGCCGGGGATATTACCCTGAAAGATAACGTTCCGGACGGCATGACACTGGAGAGCATCACAGCCGCAGACGGTACTGTTTCCGGAAACAGCGTGACATTCCAGAATGTCGCTGCCGGTGCAACGGTGACAGCAAAGGTGGTCTGCAAGGTTTCCAAAGACCAGACTGCAAACCTGACCAACGAAGTGACCGACGGCAACAATACAGCCAAGGCAACGATCTCTGTCAAGGAAGACAAGGCAGTGATCGAAACGCCGGTAAAAAGCGGCTATGTAACTTATAATGGTAAGAATCTGGGACAGAAGTACTACCCCGGCATGGCCGGACAGATTGCGACCTATACCATTTCTGTTACCAACTCCGGTGCAAAGGACGCGAAAGGTGTTCTTGTTTCAGATGATAGTCTGTCATACAATCTGGAGAATATGACTTATACCGTAGATGGTGTTACAAGATCAGACTTTCCGGATAAAATTGACGTTCCGGCAGGAAAAACGGTGCAGATCACGGTAACTGGTACAATCAGAGACGACGTGGCCGGAGAAATTTCCAATGTGGCAAAGGTAGACGGCAAGTCTTCCAATAAAGTGAAGTTTACACCGGATGTACCGAAAGCACAGCTGGGGATTACGAAGACGGCAGATGTCGGCAATTACACATTTGGCACGGCAAAAGATGTTGTTTACACAATTACAGTAACGAATAATGGTGAAGCAGATGCTGAAAATGTGAAAATAGAGGACATCTTGCCGGACGGCATGACATTCCGTGAAAATAGTGGTGCATATGGCATTTTGACCTTATCAGACGGCACCATAGAAAATATTACTTCCGTTGATACAAAAACATTGACTGCCGGCGGAACGATTACTGTTCCAAAAGGGAAGTCAATTACTTTGACAGTATATGCAAATGTGGAAGATTCTGCAACAGCCGCAGCACTGACAAATACCGCAAAAGTATATGAAGGTGCGGAAGTAAAGGGTACTGCGACGCATACTATTTACGGCGGTGAAGATTTAAGCAAATATAGCTTGCAAAAGAAAATCATTGCAGTAAATGGTATACAAGCAGATGATACAACAGAAATTGTAAATGGTGATAAGCTGACATATCAGGCGACTTTTACCAACAACGGAACCACGACCATGGAAAACCTGTACTTATATGATTATGGTACAACGTTGAAGTGGGAAACTTCTGATGTTCTGAAAGTCGTTGCAATTAACGGCAATGCGTCTGACTCCAGAATTCAGACTGTTACTGTAGAGCAAGATAATAGAGCTCATGGAGGCTATGCGGCTGAAACCTTTAATATTATGGGAATCAAGCTGGCGGCTGGCGAATCAGTGACAGTGGAATACGTGGTACTTGGAAACGATGTCACTAATAATAATGACTACAATCATGAAAAAAATGGAATTCAGGGGTTTGGTGGTACTTATGATCTGAATAATAGTGCATTGATGCAGACATTAAGTGCATTTGAAACAAAGTTCGGAACACAGAAAGGTGTCTATAACTATACCGCAGTAGGCGGTCTGACTGTAAACGAACACGGAAGCAAAACTGTAACTTGGTATGCACATGACATGATTTTGAATCCAGTAAGCAATACTGTTTTTGAGGCGAAAAAGTCACTGACAAATAGTGCGGACAAAACGACCAATATCGTTGATATGACAGCGGCAGATCTGGAGCAGAAAACATTTAGTTACAGCTTGGCACTTTCTGGTTCAAATAATGACTATGCTGGGAAAAAGATCGTTGTAGAAGATACGCTGCCGGACGGCATGGAATATGTGCCAGATAGTGTAGAGGGAACTGCAAATTATACAGCTTTGAGTGGCATTCAGGCAACTCGAGTTGGACAGACGCTGACCTTTACATTTGTTTCCACAGAAAAATTTGCAAATCAGTGGGGCGGTGGCGTAAAGTTGACTTACCAAGCCAAGCTGACCGCCGACAAGGCACAGGAACTGGCAAACAGCACGGCGAAAAAAGTCACACTGACAAACACCCTTTCCAAGGTGACAGTGGTGGAGGGCAAAAATGACGGCAGTGACCGTGTGATCTCGCCGGAGGATAAGGTGGACATCAGCTTCACCAAAACCACCCCCGCCCCTGGTTTCGCCAAACTGGCAGTAGCTTCCTATGCCGGAAAGGACTATCAAAACGCAGATCTCCAGAAGGTAGAAAACGGCTATATCACTGCCGGCGATACCCTGATCTGGCAGGCAGTCCTCTATAACGGCAAGGGCGAAACAGATACCGCTGGCAAGGCTACCCTGAACGGGGAAGAACTGGGCAGGCTGGATCTCACTGATGTGACGCTGACAGATAATCTTCCCAGCTGCTATGAATTTGACAACACCAGCTACCCTACAAAATGTTTTGTAGTGCCGCTGAAGGCAGACGGCAGCTTTGCTGTGGACAAATATGGTATGGTTAGCGGAAATGGTGCAACAATCAAAACCACTGCCAACGGTGATTCTGTCAGCTGGGATGTTTCCAGTGTGACAGGAACAGGCGTTACAGAAGGAAAACTGGAGCCGAACTATGCCATCGTCGTACAATTCGCTACCACTGTAAAAGACGGCCAGGAAAAAGAAGGCGTTATCACCAACACCGGTTACGCCACCATTGACCAGCCGTTCTCCGCAGAAGATACGGTTGCCGGCGAAAAGCAGGACAACCAGATCTGGAGCTATGCAAACTACAATATTGTTGGCCTGACCACAGAGTCCTGGAAAACGATTACCTATAAGAATAATGGACACAATGGCACACCCCACACGGATCCGGCAACCGATACCGGTTACAGCCGCCAGCCTACGCACAACTATGTGCAGGGCATGCAGGGCGAAGATGTGACCTATGAACTCCACATCAAGAACAACTCGCCGGTAGCTCTGGAAAACATGACCATTATTGACCGCCTGCCCTATGTGGGTGACTTGGGACTGGTTTCCGGCTATGAGCGTTTCTCCGCATTCGGCGTGACTCTCAAGAGCATTGATTCTGTTACGGTAGGCGGAACAGATGTGAGTGCAAATGCAGCGTACAGCTATTCCACCGACAAGACCTCTGTCCTGAATGAGTACTCCAAGGACTGGCTGGGACAGAACGATGTCATGAACTGGACAAACATCAAGTCTGACGATACCGTAGACTTCCGGATCCAGCTGCAAGATACGACCGTCGAGGTTGGCGAGGAAGTCGTTGTCAAAGTTACTGCAACCGTTCCCAGCTATGTGGCAAAGACCGGCGAAGAAAATATCGCGTGGAACAGCTTCGCGTACTCCTATCAGAATACCGACATTCTGGGCGATACTGTCATGGTAGCAGAGCCGGCAAAGGTCGGCGTCTGGGTACAGACACCGGACACCACCGTTGATGTGACGGTCAACAAGACCTTGACAGAAGCAGAAACCAAGGACGCAACGTTCTACTTTGCACTGTTTACCGATGAAAATTACACCACACGGTTGAGCGATGTGATTTCCGCCACCATTCCGGCAGGACGGACCGCGGCTTCCGTCACCATGAAGGACGTAGACCTGTCCTCGATCAAGCAGCAGACCAATAACGCCAACAACGTTTACCTGCTGGAAACAGATGCCAAGGGCAATCAGATTCGCAACTACACACCGGCATATACCGGCAATAAGATCTCCACTGATGCCACAACGAACCAGACTGTCGGCGTGACCAACACCAAAAATACGGGCGATATCACGCTGACCAAGACACTGGCAGGCGTGGAAGGCGGAAACGTCACCGGCGACACCTTCTATTTTGCCCTGTTCACCAAGAATGCGGCAGGCGATTATGTTCGCTATGAGGAAGCACCGGTGCAGTCCCTGACCTTTACCGAGGCAGACTCAAAGAAAGTTACATTTGAAAACGTGCCCAAGGGTATGGATTTCTACGTGCTGGAAACCAATGCCAACGGCGTTCCGACTTATACAGGAGATTCTGGTACTTACACTGCGGATAGTGGTATCCGCTACTCTTTCTTACCGGTAACACGGTCGGCAGTACAGGCAGGCGGTACTACTACAATCACTAACTTTGAACAAACCCAATACAGCATCACCGTCAGCAAGGTGCTGATCGCAGATGATGTCAAGAGCACACCCGTATTCTCCGTGGGACTGTTCACCAAGAACGGAAACGATTACACACAGGTCGGCACAACTCAAAAAGTCGCTGCCGGTTCTGAGGTGAAATTCAGTACTGAACTGAATGAACAGAACAAACGGTACGATTTGAAAGAAGGTATCCCGTACTACATTTTTGAAATGGACGGTGACAAGCGTGTCGAAAACGGTGCTTCTTTCCAGATGCCTGTTGTTCTCGATCCCAAGAATTCCACTACGAAAACAAATACGACATTCTACGTTTCTTATGACTGCTGTGATGACCACAATCAGGTTGCGGCACTTACCCTGACCAAGGACGCACCGCAGGCAAACACCATTATCACAAACACCACCAAGAATCCGGCTCAGATCAAGGTAACGAAGATTGCTACCGAGGACGGCAATCCGGCAGTTGACCATGCAATTGAAGTTGGACTGTTTACGCAGGACACAAATGGCAGCTATCAGCAGGTGGAAAAGAAGAACATCAACATTGCTGCCGGCGACAAGGGCAAAAAGTCTGTTACCTTTGACGGATTGGACAGCAGCAAGACCTATTACGTCTTTGAGCTGGACGCAGAAGGCAAACGCGTGGAAAATGGCAGCACAACCACAGTAGGATCGGCAGGCAGCAGCAAGACATTCCTCGCTACCTACTCCGGCAACAGCAGTCGGGTAGACCTGCTGCCGGGTATTCCGGGCGAAAAGGTCATTACTGATGCCAATACCACACAAGTGGAATTGTCCTTTGCAAAAACAGATGTCAAGGGCAGCGTTATGAAAGGCTGTGAAATGACACTGACCGGTCCTGGCGGCTACAGCAAGACATGGACATCTGATGCAGATCCGGAGAGACTCACAGGACTGGCAGAGGGTAAATATACCCTGACAGAAAAGCCTGTGACAGGCTATGCACCGGTAAGCATTTCCTTTGCAGTCAATGCAAACGGTTATATTGTCACCACAGATGCACAGGGCAACCCAATCACCGGCAGCAATTTCTCACTGACGGAAAACGGACTGACTGTCATCAACCGGTCGCAGATCAGCGTCAGCAAGAAAGACATCACCTCTCTGAAGGAACTGGTTGGTGCAAAGATCACCATTACCAAGACAGACGGCAGCTGGAACGAAGCTCTGGTAGAACTCTCCAGAACGGGAACTACATTCACCAAGTCGGACAGCGTGAACGACGAATCCCAGTACCAGCTGACCAGCAAGGAACTGACCTTTATTTCTGACGGCAAAAACAAGACCGACATCATCGGTCTGCCGGACGGCACCTACACCATGACGGAGGTAGTTGCACCGGACGGCTACAACAAGGTAAGCACAGACTTCACCTTTACCATTAAAAACGGTGTAGTTGATGCAACGGGAACCACAGAATATGACGTTTCCGGCAACGACATTACCATGAAGGACGGTCAGAAGCCCAGCGTGACGATCAGCAAGCAGGCAGTCGGCGGCGGAGAAGAACTCACCGGAGCCGTACTGAAACTGACTGCACCGGCAGGAACAGACCTGAGCAAGGTCAAGGGCTCCTACAGTGACGGCAGCACTGCTGGAATCGAAACCAGCGGCAACACCATTACATGGACTTCGGACAACGCCAAGGGCGGTGTGACACTGGCAAATCTGCCGGCAGGCGTGTACACGCTGGAAGAAACCACCGCACCGGACGGCTTCACCAAAAAGACCGAGGAGATGAACTTCGAGGTCGGAGCTGACGGCAAGGTCGGAACAGTCAACGGACTGACCAAGGACGACAATAAGGTTGTCATGAAAGATGCTGCCTCCAAGCTCACCATTGCCAAGAAGGACATCACCGGAAAGCAGGAAGTCACCGGAGCAACGCTGACTCTGACTTTGACAAAGCCGGACGAAAGCGGAGCAACGCTGGACGGTGTGATAGTAGAAAATAGTACCGTGGCCAGCAGAACCGAAGATTCCATTACATGGACTTCCGGCAAGACAGATGCCGTTTTGAGCAAGCTGCCGGACGGCACCTATACTCTGGGAGAAACCGGCGAACCTTTTGTAGATTCCGAAACCGGAAAGACTTACACAGTAATCAAATCGACAATGACCTTTACTGTGGAAAACGGTGTTGTCACAGACACCACCGGTGACGCAGACAACCTGAATGGCAAGGCGACCGAGGGTTATTACTACTATGACAAGACCACAGGACAGATTCTGGTCTGCGATGCGGAAGCTGTCAACGTCGTATCGATCAGCAAGCAGGACGCAGCAAGCAGTGCGGAAGTAGCCGGTGCAACACTGGAGATCACCGCAGAAAACGTGCTGGATACCACGAAACTGGAACTGTCCAGAACCGATAAGAACGGGAACAAGACAGTACTGGTCAAGGGAACAGATTACAGCATCAGTGCAGACGGCAAGACCATTCAGTTTGTTTCCGGAGAAGATGCAACGATCATCACCGGACTGCCGGCAGGCAGCTATCAGCTGAAGGAAACCAATGCACCGGACGGCTATCAGCTGTACACCGCAGAAGAAACCTTCACCATTGGAACAGACGGCAAGGTGACCGGAACCACAACCATTCAGGACGAGGTTTCCAAGCTTACCATTGCCAAGAAGGACATCACCGGAAAGCAGGAAGTCACCGGAGCAACGCTGACCCTGACTCTGACAAATCCGGACGAAAGCGGAGCAACGCTGGACGATGTGACAGCAAATATTACCGTGGACAGCAGAACCGCAGATTCCATTACATGGACTTCCGGCAAGACGGATGCTATTTTGAGCAAGCTGCCGGACGGCAAATACACACTGAAAGAAACCGGCGGTGCTTTTACAGACACAGAAACCGGAAAGACCTACACGGTAATCAAATCAACAATGACCTTTACTGTGGAAAACGGTGTTGTTACAGACACCAGTGCCGAAAACAGTCTGAATGACAAGGCGACCGAGGGTTATTACTACTATGACAAGACCGCAGGACAGATTCTGGTCTGCGATGCGGAACAGCCTGCGATTACTACAACATCGACTTCGGAAACGACTACAACGACAACAACCACAACAACTACTTCAACCAGCGAAAGCAGCACAACATCTGACACAGAAACCACTACGGGAACTGGTACAGTTACCACAGTTTCAACTGTAGCAACTACATCGAAAACCAGTGGAACCACCACCGAAGTGACAACAGACACCACACTGGCAACCAGCGGAAACACTACGGAAACCAGTGCAGGCCCGACTACCACTTCTACCAGCGAAACCACTACCGAAGTGACAACAGGCACCACACTGGCAACCAGCGGAAACACCACGGAAACCAGTGCAGGCCCGACTACCACTTCTACCAGTGAAACCACCACCGAAGTGACAACAGTTACCACACTGGCAACCAGCGGAAGCACCACGGAAACCAGTGCAGGCCCGACTACCACTTCTACCAGCGAAACCACCACCGAAGTGACAACAGACACCACACTGGCAACCAGTGGAAGCACCACAGAAACCAGTGCAGGTCCGACTACTACTTCTACCAACGGAACTACCACAGATACCACAACCGCCAAAACCACTGTTACAACAGCAAGTGCTTCTACGGAAACCAGTGCAGCATCGACCACCACAACTGCCGCAGGAACGACTGCGGAAACGGTGACCGAAACCAGCACTACTGCGGCAAGCACAGTGACTACCGCAGAAACAACTGTCACAACAACAGCTACGACAACCATCGAAGCAACGACTACCACGACAGAAGAAACCACTGTTGAAACTACCACAGAAGCCACCACGACAACGGAGGAAACGACAACTACAATTGTCACCACCACCGAACAGCCGGACGGCTATGTGATCCGCAAGTGTGACGTGGGCGGCAATGAGATCGGCGGAGCATCTCTGAACATTACCGATCAGAGCGGCAATGTGATCGATCAGTGGGTATCCGAAGAAGGCGTATCGCATGTCTTTGCCGGAATCCAGCCGAACACACCGTACTGCCTGACCGAAACACTGGCTCCGGCAGATTACCTCGTTGCAGAACCGATCTACTTCCAGCTGAATGAAGACGGTACACTGGTACTGTTCGTTGGTGTCAGCCTGAATGAAGACGGCAGCTGGAGCGTGGAAAATGCTGTGGTAACGGCAAATCCGGACGGCAGAGCCATTGTGATGATCGATGAGTACGTTGGTACTGAAACCACCACAACGGAAACTACCGAAGAAACCACAACGACTACGGAAGCAACCACAACTACTGCGAAGAATACCACCGCCGGCAACGGCGAGCATACCCCGTCCGTTTCCACCACGACCACGGCTTCTACGGAAACCACGACCGTGACTGGAGAAAGCGGCACCGGTACGACCGCAGGCAGTGGCGGCTCCGGCACAACAACAGCAGTTGGCGGAAGCCAGACGACCACGGTGATTAGAAGCAGTTCCGGTTCGTCTTCTTCCAGCAGCAGAAGCAACACAAAAATCTCCTCCACGCCAAAGACAGGCGAAGCGTTGCCGGTAGTCATCATTCCGGCAGGCATTGCACTGGCAGCGGCAATCGTGGCAGGCTTCAAGCGTAAGAAAAAGTAAACCGGCTGTAACGGAACAGGTGAAATTGTTCTGATGCCGCAAAACCCGCCCCGACAGGTACTTCTGTCGGGGCGGGTTTGTTTTTGTCAAGGGCAAGTTGCACCGTATTTCCTATTAAAGAATCCGGTAGACAAAAAGAAAAAGTAGGGGATGCCCACATCGCCCCGCAGACTTGCCTGAGGATAGCAATTTTCTAGGGCAGCCACACTGAAACCGTCCGGCGGAATTCGCTCGTACCTCGCTGTCCGCCTGGGGCTTGCCAACGCCGATAGTTGCCTTTGCCTGTATTGGTAGTGTTGATATTCAGGCGTTTTCTAGTGCAGGCGGGTGACTTTTATTTTTACGGCGTTTGCAAGTTTGTGAATAAGGCTCCCCTTTAGGGGAGCTGGCAAGCCGCAGGCTTGACTGAGGGGTTCTTCCGTACCACCTGCTACAGCAGCCAACCGATTTCACAAGGAGTTACGCTTCTTTTTTTCTTTGCTGAAAAGAAAAAAAGAAGCAAAAAAAG
>ERZ834694.2734-NODE-2734-length-11537-cov-5.984410_pt1 | contig 11537 bp, 9 predicted proteins | sample MGYA00519691_ERZ834694 | MGnify/ENA primary metagenome ERZ834694 (study PRJEB31850, sample SAMEA3708758) | human gut metagenome | biome: human gut; feature: human-associated habitat; material: faeces | place: China | collected 2014 ... | reverse complement strand
GATGAGCTGCTTTTCGTTCAGCGTCTTGTTGCGCTCGTAGGCACGTGCGCCAATGCCCTGATGTTGGTCAGCACCCTGACCGGTGAGCATACCGTAGCCATTCTCCACATTTGCGGCGGTGATGGCTTTGAGATTCTTCATGAATTCGGACTTGATGGCATCAGACTTAAAACCGTTATCCGCTTCGGCGGCTTCGGCCATCTTCATAAGCAATGCGTCGTATTTGTAGCTGGACAGGCCGCGTGAACCGTGGCGAGCCATCGACTCGGTGTATACCGTTTCGTAGCCTTCCGGCGCCTGGCTATAGCTGGCAGTGGTCGCTTCGCTAGGTGCCACATATGGCTGCTTGCTGCTGTAATACTGGCCATCGGCCTCCAAAGCCATGGCGTGCGGAACGGTCAGGATGCCACCGGCCAGCAATGTGGCGGCAGCAACCACGCCCGCGATGAGTACTATAAGGAGACCGGCATCTACGTGCCCATCTGCTCCGACGGCGGCATCGTCCACGATTACCACATCACGCTGGCACTGGCCATGGGTGCGGATTTTGTGATGCTGGGCCGCTACTTTGCCCGCTTTGACGAGAGCCCCACGAACAAGGTACGCATCAACGGCCAGTATATGAAGGAGTACTGGGGCGAAGGCTCCAACCGTGCCCGCAACTGGCAGCGCTATGACCTCGGCGGCTCCACCAAGCTGAGCTTTGAGGAAGGCGTGGACAGCTATGTCCCGTATGCAGGCCCCCTGTCCGATGGCGTCCAGACCACGCTGTACAAGGTCAAGAGCACCATGTGCAACTGCGGTGCGCTCTCCATCCCGGAGCTGCAGCAGAAGGCCAAGCTGACGGTCGTTTCCTCCACTTCCATCGTGGAGGGCGGCAGCCATGACGTCATGCTGAAGAACGCGACTCCCAACATCATGAATGGCTGATCACAATTGAATCGAACGGCTGCTTCCCGGCTTCTGGAGGCAGCCGTTTTTTCTGGTTTGGAAAAAAGATTTTGCCTGCACCCGCCGGAATTTTACAAAACCTCTTGCACCCATCCGGGAAAGATGCTATCATGATACAAACACCCTGTCATGACAGGGTGGAAGAGCTCCGCGCCGCACCTGAGATGCAGACCGGGCCGGGGCGTTTTTTCAGCAGCCGCCCGGTATCGGCCGCTGTATGGATATGAAGAGAGGAAACTTTCATGGACGAGATCAAAGTTGTTCCGTATATTCCGGATGAAGATTACGATAACCCTGCCATGGTCGTGGATTTCTACGAGTTCACGATGGCCAACTGCCTGTTCCTGCACGGCTTCAAGGATACGACGCTGGTGTTCGATATGTTCTTCCGCAAGAACCCCGACAACCAGGGCTATTCCATCAGCGCAGGCCAGCGCAAGCTGACGCGCTTTTTGCTGAACTATCACTTCAACGAGCAGGATATCTGCTGGCTGCGCACCAAGGGCATGAGTGAGGAGTTCTGCGAGTATCTGCGCACCTACCGCTGGCAGGGCGACATGTACGCTCTGCCCGAAGGCACGGTCTGCTATCCCCATGTGCAGATGGTCCGCATCGAGTGCGACCTTGTGGGCGCTATCCTCATCGAGACCTATCTGCTGCAGACCATGAACTTCCACAGCCTGATCGCCACCAAGGCGACCCGCGTCACCGGTCTGAACACCCACACCCCCCGCAGCGTCATGGAGTTCGGCACCCGCCGCGCCCAGGGCGAGAGCGCGGGCAACGACGGCGCGTATGCAGCCGTTCTGGGCGGCTGCATCGGCACCGCCAACTGCCTGGCCGAGATGAAGTATGGCCCGGAGGTCAAGGCCGTCGGCACGGTGGCCCACAGTTTCATCGAGTTCTTCCCGACCGAGTTCGACGCCTTCAAGGCCTTTGCCGATACCTATCCGGATTCCGTCAGCCTCCTGCTGGATACCTATAATATCATGGAGAGCGGTCTGCCCAACCTCATCAAGCTGGACGATTACCTCATCGAAAAGTATCCCAACGACCCCAGCCGCCGCGTCAAGAGCGCCCGCATCGACTCCGGCGACCTGGCCCGCGGCTCCAAGCGCCTGCGCAAGGCGCTGGACGCAGCAGGGAAGCCTTACATCAAGCTGGTGGCGTCCAACGGTCTGGACGAAAAGAAGATCGCCAACATGGAGCTGTATGAGCACGCCCATTTCGATTCCTATGGTGTCGGCGAGAACCTCATCACCTCGGCTTCCGACCCCGTCTTCGGCGGCGTGTACAAGCTGGTGGCCGTCAAGCGCCCGGATGGAACCTATCAGCCCAAGATGAAGTGTTCGGATTCTGCCAGCAAGGCCATCATCCCGGGCAAGAAAATGCCGTGGCGTCTGTACGATGAAAACGGTCAGGCACAGTGCGACCTGATTGCCATGGACGGCGAGGTCATCGAGGCCGGTAAGCCGGTCACTATGGTCAATCTGGATTCGGACGCCATTGAGCGCACCGTGACCATCACCCCCACCAAGGTGAAAAAGCTGCTGGTGCCGCACATCCTCCACGGCGAGCTGGCCATGGAGCTGCCCTCCATCGCAGAGAAAAAGGCCTACATCGCCCGCCAACTGACCGATGAGACCTGGGAGAGCGAGCTGCGCCTGGAGTGCCCCCACAAGCACTACGTCAACATGAGCCCCGCCGTCGCCGAGTGCCGCTCCCGCATGTATGCCGAGCTGCATGGCGGCAAGGTATAACTTGACAAATCGGGATTTCTATTGTATGATATGAATTGCCGTTTGCAGCTCTTGTAGCGGCAGTTCATTTAGAAGCCACTGTGGTGAAATTGGCAGACACGAGGGACTTAAAATCCCTTTCTGGCGACAGAGTGCGGGTTCAAGCCCCGCCGGTGGCATGAGAAAGCTCAGAATTGTTCGTTGATTCGAATGATTCTGGGCTTTCTCTTTTTGCCCCATTTTTTGGAAGCATTGGATGGGCGAGAGGGATTTTTCGCGAAAAAAGGAGGAGTCTCTCTCGTGCGTAACCGTGATTTAAGACCCACTGCCAAGGCAAACCCCACCATCCAACAGGCCTTTGAAAGGTTCCAAAAGTACAACCGGCTCAAGAACCTCTCCCAAGGCTCGCTCGACTTCTACGCCGCAAAGGGCAGAAGCTTCTTTCGGTTTCTGGGGGATACAGAACAGCCCATTCATACCATCACAGAGGAAACGGTGGAAGACTATATCTTCTATATGAAGGACCAGCAGCTCCACGATACGACCATCAATACGAACCTGCGCATGGTCCGGGCGTTTTTATACTGGTGCATGGAGAAAGGGTATCTGGAGCAATTCTCTATCAAGCTGGTGCGGGCAGATGATCCAATCAAAGAACCCTACACCACCGATGAGCTGCAGAAGCTGCTGAAGGAACCGGACTGCAAGACGTGCTCCTTTGCTGAATACCGCAACTGGGTCATTGTCAACTTCCTGCTTGGTACCGGCTGCCGTGCATCCACGCTGCTCAACCTGCAGATCGGTGCTATAATGACCTTACCCCCGGAAGGTTTCGTATGAAGCCCAGAAGTAAAGATGATGTTTCCGAGGGCCATTACGCGGACCCATAGTGATGGACTGCGTAACATATTTTATCTGTTCGTCGAGGTTCAGGATACTGAGCCTCACCTAGACGAATGGAGGTCTCAGCCTAAGGCGAGACGCATGATTAGATAGAGTAGTTTCCCAGAAGCTGTATTCTGCCGGTATACGGTATGAGTGCGGCTTGGGAGTTCTATCTTTTTGTGCGTCTTTTTTTTGTTGCTATTTTTTAGAAGGTGCACGATGTAGCGTGAAAAAGTATAAAAATGTGCCAAAATCGCAAACGAATATAAGGAGTAAAATATGAGTTCTCTGAGTTTCTTTCCGTTGATCCCTGCTGTGACCACTGCTTCAGCTGCGCCGGTCTACCATGGAGGCATGATTCCGTGTCTGGGAGATGTGGAGCCGGTAAATACCCGGTGGCTTATTAAAGGATACTTCCCGATGGGTGCTGTGTCGGTCGTGGCAGGTCCCGGCGGCGTGGACAAGGGCGTATTCATGGCGGATGTAGTGGCTGCCATAACGACCGGACGCCCCACGATGCTCTTCCCTGATGCTGCAGTTGCACAGGGGAATGTTTTAGTACTTACGAGCGAGGATGACCCCGGCATGTCTCTGGCTCCGCGCATGATCGCGGCAGAGGCGGATATGCGCAGGGTGTTTTACGCGACTCCCGGCTGGTACTGGCAGCAGAAAAAGAAAAAGCTTGTTGTTGGGGCAAGCTTGTTTGAGCTTATTGATGAGCTGCATCCGGCACTGGTTATCATCGACCCGCTCAGGAGCTTTCTGGAGGGTAATGCAGCGGCAAATGGTGATGTGATGCGCAGGGCGCTTGATATGTTGCAGGAAAAAGCATTGGCAGACCAGTTCAGCGTGGTCATTGTATCTCACATGGTAAAGAAGGCGGGCGATGATGCGCGGATGCTGCTGGCTGGTTCGGGTGAGCTGTGGAATGCCGCTCGCAGCGTGACCATTCTGGGGAGACTGCCGATGGACGAGAGCGTCACCTATGTAACGCAGGAAAAGCTGAACGTTGGCACTAAGGCACGTAGTATCCTCTTCCATACCCAGACGGTAGGTGTGAAAAATAAGGCAGGCGCAGAGGTGGAAACCGTCAGGGCAGTGCTGGCGGCGACCACGGAGAAGCATTATAAGGAGTTGATGGCCGACAAGCCGATGCCATTGGAGCCGTCGCAGCAGGATGCCAAGGAGTCCATCATGGCCCTTCTGAAAGAGCAGGGACCGATGGCTGGTATGGATCTGAAAAAGCTGGTAATGGACGAAACAGGATGCAGCAAACGCACCGTTGAGCGGGCACATACATGCCTTGTAAAAGAAAAAAAGATCCAGACCAAGCGGGTGCGGCAGGCTGACGGAAAGTTCAAGTTCATCACGTCCTTGTGCGCTGTACGGGCGGTGAGACGAGTGTGTGGCGAAGTTGCATAAAAATGACGAATAAGCGACAGAAATCAACTTCGCCAGTGTGGCGATGTTGGCGATGTTGAGTGGAATGGGGAAAAACCAAAAGAGACATAGTATCGCCAATAAGCGAAAAACGGCGCAATTTCGCCAATAGAAGCACAGGAGGTGGTGCACTATGGATGGCATGATTGCCTGAACGGACGTCGGAGAGCGGCAGAAGGGAAAAACCAAATCCTCTCAGTGCTGGAAACGATGCCTGATACGACGCTTTATACGGATTGTTTTATACCTGATGTAAAAATGGCGTGCGCTTGTTAAAAATCAACAAAAAGGCAATAGCACCTTTCAAAAAAAAGTATTATTGGACTTTACTTAAAATACAGAAGAAAAAATCACAGATAACCATTGAATTTTAATACAAGTTGTGATATACTGTTGGCATAAATAAAACAAGAAGATTTGATAGCATATAAAGAAAAAACAATAAGGCGTAATTTAGCAACGCCCAGTTGACTGCCAAAAAATACAATCCGATTATATAGGAGCATACAAATTATGACACGAAGCAAAAAGAACACCGCTGGAAAGCCGACGACAGCGACACAGCTCTCGCCCATGATGACCGTTGCCGAAGTGGCAGAGCTGCTGGGGTTCGGGCAGAATTTTGTCTATCGGCTGGTGAGTAAACCGGGCTTCCCGGCGGTAAAGGTGGGCAATAGCTACCGAATCTTCCGCGAAGGGCTGATGGAATGGCTCGATGCGCAGAAGGTCAATAACACCCCGGAGGTGCTACATAATATGTGGGACCCAGAAGTTGCTCCGTACCCCGCCGGGGGAAAGCTGGAAAATACGATTATAGACATGAAAAAGGAGATCAAAATGAGCTTTTTAAAAGATGTATTTCAGACCGCTGACGAGATCAAGCAGAGTCGGGAGAAGTTTAAGGATGCCGTAGATGTAAGCAATCGTCAGGCAGAGGCGCTTATTCGACCGTATTTGAGCGAAGCGCAGAACGAGATCCTATCTGAAATTCTGGAAGGGCTGGTTACGTCCGTTGCCGAGCACTCGTTCCAAATTGGCTACAACAGCGCCATGCAGACGTTTGCAGAAGCGGCGGCAGCAATCGAGGCAAAGTCCCATGCGCAACAGTAAAACAAAAACCGCCTTACCTGCTGCAACAGGCAAAGCGGCTATAGAGACGGGAATATATATGTATTGCTAAAGTTCCCGCCACTATAATAGCACAGAACGAAGCGTTTGACCAGAGCTTTTTGGGTAGATGCTAACAAACCGGCGCATGGTCTGGCAAGATAGCTGGGCTGTGCGCCTTATATTTTTATAGGAGCAATATTATTTTATGACTGAAGAAACAAATGTTACCACTACACCCATGCAGCCTGTATCTCTGCCCAAAAATAAACCCAACGATGCATTGTCTATCTTGGCGCTATTTGGGGATCTTACCGACATCGGCTTGGACCCCTGTGAAGAGTTGCCACGCGTACCTGCTCCGATGACGAAACCGCAAGCAGCCGAACAGGAAATGATTTGGTCACTGGATGATATCCGCCGGGAAGAAATGCTATTTGAACGGGCTTTACCGGCTTTGCCAGAGGACACACGCTACGTCTCACAGGCCATCGGCGACATTATACAAAGCTGGGGCGTTGGCCGCTATGTGATCGATGCAGGGACAGGTGCAGGTAAAACGACTGCAATCATGGACTTATTGAAGAAAAATATGACGAGCTGCCCAAGATTCAATGTGGAAAATCGAAAGCGAATTCTATATCTTTGCAACCGGAAAACGCTGTGGGAGCAAATCGTCCAAGCCATTTTAGCGGATGGAGTCGAAAGGGATTTCCGAGATACAGACCTGGTTAGATTGGCGATGATCGAGTGCCTGAGTTTTGAGTTTGTAGAGGTGCAAACCTATCAAAAGCTCCAGAAAGACTATCAGGAAGACCCGGAGAAGACGCTGGAACACATCAAGCGTTGCTACACCTATATTGTCTGTGATGAGGCTCATTATTTTGTGAATGATGCCAAATTCAACCACAAGACGAACATGGCGTACCAGTGCATCGAGCAGTTGGTTTCGTGTAAAACAGCGATCTACATGAGCGCCACGATGGACTTCTTGATTCAGAAGTGGAAGGAGGAGGGGACACTTCCCCCAGAAAACTACTACCGAATCCCAAGAAGAAAATCGTGTGTCTCAGAAATTCGATTCTACTATCGAGATGCTGAGCGTAAGGCTCTCTTGGATTCCATTCCACCAGATGAAAAAGTGGTCGTTTTTGTAACGAGTCATGCCGCACTTGAAAAAATGAAGCTGATATACGGTGATGCGGCTTCCTACTACTGCTCTGACCACAACAAGTCCGGCGCGATGGATACTCTGTATGATTGTGTCCGGCACGGAAAGCTTTTGAAGCGGATCCTTTTTACTACGACTGTCTTCTATAACGGTGTTGACATCAAAGACGAGACGGTCAAACATATTTTCATTGAGCAGTGGTTGCCCATGGAGGTGATTCAAGAGATCGGCAGAAAGCGGCCAGTGAGTGAGCAGGATACCTTTAAACTCTATCTGCGCGGCAAGGGAAAACGGGAGCTGGAGACGCGCCTTAAAGAGGCCACCTATAATCTTGAACCAGCGCTGTGTTATCGTGCAGGCGGGGAGACTTGGGAGAAGTTTTTGGCAGCTCCGGATGTAAACGAGCGAATCGGTGAGGAGTCCACTTTGTACTACGATCATCGAACAAAAGAGTACCATATCAACGAGATGAAAGAGATGTTCTTCCAGTATCAGAAAAGTGTCGCACTGAAAATGTTACAGGATGGATATCATGACGCAATTCTTAGTATGATTCGGGGCGATTTGGGTGGTCCTGTTCCAGAGTATAAGTCGGATAATGTGTCAGCCTACATTGCGGAACATCTCAATGAGCCTATGCTAAAGGATGAGCTAAAGGCAGCACTGATTCGCGTCCTGAATATTGTTCCGGCTAAAGGACGCTCTAGCCAAGAGACGATCGGCAAATTGCTTTTAAATCGAGAGGTTCAAAAATACGGGGTAGAGATTATAACAACAAGAGAAACAGCAGGGAAATGGCGGTTTAAGACAGTCTGGATGCTTGTGGAACTGAAATAATGATCGACAAAATGTGCAAAAACGCGTGCCGATACTATAGAAACTACACGAAAAATTGCACAATGTCACAAAGCAACAAAGAAGTAAGATGCGCATAAAATTCACTACACTATATAGTAAAGTGAAAAATATACGCATATCGATTATGGAAGTTTGGCTACTGATTTGAGTGGTCGGGCTTTTATTATGGATGATTAAGAATGGAAGCGTCTTTTATTGACAAATTCTATTCTGCGTGGAATGATAGCTGAGTGCTTTCGAACGTCCGAAGAATGAGGATGGGCGGAAACGCTCAGTTATCATGAACACGCCAACGGAAATCTTGACTAAGCGAACCTGTGAGCTTTTTCAAGATTGGAGTTGCTCTAAATCGTATGAGCGACAGCGAATGTATCACAATGATTCGATTCATCGTCAAAATATATGGTGCTTCTTCGAAAAGATCAAAATAATGTTGATTCTCAGTTTGTTGAAAAAACACGATGATGCGTCGATATTGAGAAACAAGTGAGCGTCTGACCGGCGGATGGCGTCACAAATCGTTACGCTATCTGGATTGACACGATTGAAAAGTGCACTTGGATCAAAATGCGACATGTTATCGTTGATTAATATAAGGGCGTCTACACTGTGAACACCGTTTGATGGCCGGATTTTGGGCTGTCAGAGGGAGCCGCATGCCACGACCATCCTGCAACACGGCTCAATTTGAGCTGGGTTCAGAAGCTCAGTGGACAAAACAATTAACGAAATCCATATTCTATCGATGATACGATCAATGAACATTATCCAAATCGGTAAAAGTTCAATAGCGCTCTGATAAAGGCGTCGGTATTTCGCGGTAGCCCTCGATTTGAGGGGTGCACAAAACTCCGCATAGTACATGACGGCTTTCTATGACACTGTGCAGATTTTGACAAATAATTTTACGGTATTTCGCTTTTTTGCGATTAACTCTTACCAACCTGGTAACGGTTGAAATCGAATCAAGATACAAAAACACCCCACTGCTCGGCATAGAGTAGCGGGGTGTTGCTGTTGAAGGGCGCTTATTTCAGAATAGAAAGATCGTCATAGCGGGCGACACCATTATAGAGCAGCTCAAGCATAGCCACGGCAGAGGGGCGACCATTCAAAGGATAGCCAGCCAGTTCCTGAACGCGATCGGGGAAGAAATCCCATGCGACCTTGGATGCCCGGCGGACCGTGCTTTGGACTGCTCTGGGCCCGCGCAGATTTTTGTCGGCAATGGGCGTGTAGATCTCTTTCTCTACGGCTCGCAGGCGGTCTTCATCCTCGGCAATTAGCGTCAGGGCTTGTGATAGAATCATGTAGGCGTTCATGTTGCGGGTGATCCCGACGTAGCGCAGTACATCATTGATACGGGCGGACAAATCGGAAGTAACCATTTTTGACACCATTCCTATTACATATATTTGAATTAGTTCCATCCTGTTCGAAATAAATGTAACGCAGAATATGCCAAACCTGGCGAAAAGCGTCCAAATACGTCGCTAAGTGCTGAAATGTGTCACAACGGCACGGCGGCGGCGTGAATTGGCAGGGGTATAGTAGGGGATAGGAGAGTGGCGGCAGGGTGCTTGGCTGGATGATAACATGGTATATACAGTCTATAAAGGCATTCGCATTCGGCTGGGTGCTGTAGCGGCAGATTTCCATTACCCCACATAATCTATAGCAAACGCTTTTACGTACCGACGTCATTTTTTATCATTGTTAGTCAATTTGACTAATTTTGAAAGAGGGTCAAGACGTGCTTTGTTGCGCTGATAGAATCGCCATACACGACCCTGTACCAAACAGTACGCACCTGTCACGACCTAAGTTCAGATGAGATCAGTCAGACCGACCCCATCAAGAAAGATGTGTCCAATTTTGGGGAGCCCCATAATCAAGCCACAAATCCGCCGGGATGTGTGCTGGCTGATATTAAACGCGGCTTTTTAAGTTCACTTTCTGACTGAATACTGTATAAAATAGAAGGAGCCCTGCTACTCGTGTCTGAGCGGCAGGACTCTGTTGCTATAGGAAATGGTGGTTGGCGTCAGCGTTCAATGATTTCTGTGGTAACTTTCGTTTGACCTTTGCTAAAAAGTCCGGCATAGCCAAAATCAGCCAAATCCTTTAGTTTCTGTGCTTTTTCTCGCGTCTCACGATAATCCTCACGAAGCAGAGTGTCTTCGTTTTCATCATGGAATACCGTTCTGACAACGAATTTATGTTCAGCCATAAGTTTACCTCCTGCTGCTGATAGAAATGGTGAAGGTGGGCGCGATGTCTATTACCGCAGCTTTCTCATGTAGGCTTGAGACGTTCTTTTCTGGCTCTCGTAAAAGGTAACGCCGGTAACATCGTTCACGACCAAATCATCATAGGGGATGCCCTTTTTGTTCAGGTGGTCAATGAACCAACGTTTTTTCAGATAGCACCACGGGGTTCTGCTGAGATCACCGTAACTCGATGCAGGTCGCTCACACGCGTTGTAGGTCTTGCCGCAGATGCTCCACCACTCTTTACGTACTCGCTCACGCATTTGTAGGACCTCAGAGGTGCCGTGAAGGCCGTGCTCCTCGCCATACTGATAGTCTGCCTTCTTGATTTTTGCATTCTGTCCCGCGCTGACTGCACCAGCTGCACCAAGACCCAACATACCTAAAACAAATGAAAAAGCGCCTGCCATAATAGTTTCCTCCTGTATTTTGAAGTGGATTTGCTTTTGCTGTATCTGAAGTCTACCAAACAATGTGTCCAATAAAGTGGATTTACAAGTACACTTTTAATTTCTGTCTGTTGAGCGCGAACTGATGGATGACCGCACTGTCGCAGGCAAAAAGTCTCCGGTAAGGCCTCCGGTGGCGGGGAACCTCTCATTCAGTCAGGCCCAACAGATAATCGGTGGATACCTGATAAAATTGGGCGAGTTGGATCAGATGGGTGATTTCGGGGCATTTGTCGTGCTCCCATGCGTAGACTGCCCGGCGGCTCACTCCCATGGTTCGTGCAAGATCGGTTTGGGTATAGCCGTGCGTTAGGCGTAGGTATTGCAGGCGTTCTGATATGATAGTCATGGTACATTTCCTCGTATGATATAATGGGAGTCCTCTCACAGCCCAGCGAATCTCTGTCTTTACGAGTGCACTTTTAAATCGGCACTACTCTCACTCGCGCCCTTGCTCTCTGTCCTACTGTGATTTAGTCGGCCTTTATGAACGTCTCCATGCAGTCGGCACAGATGACGCGCACTTCTTTGGTGCTCCGGATGATGGTGCTGCACTTTGGGCATATCCATCGCCGGGTACTGCTCTTTGCCTTGGGAGGTTTCGGTGCGCCGGTCTGACTGCTGCCGGGTGCCTTGCTGCCTGCTCCGGTGCCTGCCATATCCGACC
>ERZ834694.2725-NODE-2725-length-11593-cov-2.898769_pt1 | contig 11593 bp, 7 predicted proteins | sample MGYA00519691_ERZ834694 | MGnify/ENA primary metagenome ERZ834694 (study PRJEB31850, sample SAMEA3708758) | human gut metagenome | biome: human gut; feature: human-associated habitat; material: faeces | place: China | collected 2014 ... | reverse complement strand
AATGCTCACCTCCAGACATGAAAAAGCCCCTGAGTCTTTCGACTCAGAGGCTTTGAATCATGATTATTATATCTGGGTGAAAAATGGGAGTTTAAGAATGACTGCTGTACACATTAAAAAGGCGGATCTAAATTTTTATAGCTTTTTGAGCTGAGATTGATTGCGTAGAAAATGTTTGCACGGATTGGAATAACTACGCGCGCTGTACTTTTCTTGGAGATTATGTATGAAGGAAAATAGAAGTGGCGCAGGAGCTTCCTTATAAGGAAATGGACGACCCGTGGATATTGAAAGCAGAAATTCTGGACAAGCCCCTGAAGCCGCATTTTGCAAATGTTCAGGGACTCAAAACATTCGAAGAAGTATAAAATGACAATTGGTAGCTAAAAATGTCTGGATTTGTTGATTTGTGTTCTGATTTGAAGTATTATAAAGGGGGATTTTGTAGAAATGGTCAAAGGTTACTTTTTGTCTTGAGGAAGTTCGGCAATGATGAAAAAGACTCCGGAGCAAATTCACTATAATATGCAGCGAGTAAAATGCAAAAATACAGAAATCGAGATTTTGCTGAGGAAAGAACTGTGGTCAAAGGGAATTCATTACAGGAAAAATGTTTCCAAAGTTATCGGAAAACCTGACATTGCATTTTTGGGGAAAAAGGTTGCGGTTTTTTGTGACAGTGAATTCTGGCATGGATATGACTGGGAAAATCAGAAAACAGAATTCAAGAGTAACCAAAGTTTCTGGATTCCTAAAATAGAAAGAAATATAGAGCGAGATAAGGAAGTTAATGAGGCATTGGAAGCCGAGGGATGGATTGTTCTGCGTTTTTGGGGAAAAGAAATCAAAAAGGACGCAGGGCACTGTGCGGATTTGATTATCGCTGCTCTCAAGGAGAGAAATTGATGAAACTCAAAACAATAGATTTGTGCGCTGGAATTGGGGGAATTCGCCGGGGCTTTGAGCTGGCAGGAGGTTATACCAATGTAGCATCAGCAGAAATAGATGAGATGGCTTGCAAAACTTATGAGCACCTCTATCACGAAAATCCGCATAATGATGTAACCAGTGAAGAATTTAAGAAACACTTGCAAAAATTACATTATGATGTTCTCATGGCTGGATTTCCGTGTCAAGCATTTAGCAGCGTTGGACTTCAACAGGGGTTTGAAGATAAAACGAAGGGAACGATTTTTTTTGACATCGCAAAGATAATAAAGATGACGCGGCCTAAAGTTGTCTTTTTGGAAAATGTCCAGAATTTGTTGTCACATGATAGGAATGCAACATTTAAAACGATTGTAGATACGCTGGATAGACAACTGGGGTATCATATTGTCGGTGTTTCACATAATGACGAAGGAAAACCACTTTATAAAAGGGCATCATTCGTAAGAAACTCAAAAGATTTTGGAATTCCACAAAACCGGCCACGTGTTTACATCATTGCATTCAGCCGGGCGTATTTTGGAAAGCATCTTGAGTGCATAGATAAATATACTCCGACAGAACGGGTACGGCCTGCAATTTATGCAACACTGAACGATGTGTTGGATCGTGATGTTGAACCGCGTTTCTTCTTATCAGAGGGGTATTTGGAGACATTAGAAAAACACGTTAAAAGACAGCAAAAAAAAGGGTACGGATTCGGATATAGAATTGTTAATGCTCCTGAGATAGAAGTTCCGATTGCAAGCACGTTAATGGCAACGGGTGGTTCTGGAAGAGAAAGAAACTTAATATACGATTCTTATAATGGTGAAAAATATGCCGGAATGGAAATTAAAGGAAAGTATTCGCCCATTAACAATAAAAATATTCGGACTATGACTCCCTCTGAATGGGGAAGATTGCAAGGATTTATCGGATATGCATTTATGAAAGATGGACGGGATGAATTTTCATTTCCAGAAGGTGTTCCAAATGTCCAAAAATTCAAACAGTTCGGAAATTCAGTGACAATTCCCGTCATAGAGGAAATGGCCCTTTTTATACGGAAAAGTGTCGATGAAATGTACGAATCCTTTTCTAAAACAGAGCAACGGATATTTAGTATGTATGGAAATGAATTTTTGCTTTGTAGTAGATTATATGAAAAATTGTCGCAGACACTGCGAGAGGAAACGATTAATAGTTATTTTAATATGGTCTACCATTACAAACTTAATGAATTTCGCATTAAAGACCTTGCTGAATATTTGGGAGTAACGGCAGCGAGAGCATCGCAAATTATGTCTCAAATTACATGTGCGGGGTGTGCAGGGCACACAATAAATGGGGCATATAGGTTTAAAAATTTACTAGACATGAGTAACTGAATGGACGTGATGAAGTGGAATCAATTAGAGATGCGGTTGAAAAGGCAATCAAGAATTGCGATATTTGCTTAAACGGAAATATAATTTCCAGAGAAAAGTTGATGAAAATATATGCGGACTTCATTTTATCAACTATGGAAAAAGAATCACATAATGTCGGAATGATTCTCCATACGGGATCAGCGTGTTTTGATGTAATGTTAGTTGTAAGTGCTGTTCTGGCCGACATCTTTTATAATCAAACAGCATCGGACGATGTGATTGCATCTCTTACACCTGGGGATAAGGTACTATACTACAGCGGAAAGAAGACGGAGAGCGCTCAAAGGTATACTTTCTGCGGCTTCCTTGATTCTTTTGATGATAAGCCTTCCGATAAGGCGGGAAAATATATTTTATTGGATCAAGGCAAGAACGGAAAAACATATTTAATGAAACAACGCTGGTCTGGAATTGTGCCGTACTGGGGCGAATCTTCCTCTCTTGACGGGAAAGGCCTTAGGAGAGAAAATGGAAAACGGAAGAGATTTTTTCGCGAAATTTTGGGAATGAGCGAAGCAAAAATACCAAGAACGATAGATACATCTACGGTCCTTGTTATGTCGAGAGAGTGTGCAGATGAACTTATAAATGGACTATCTTTCTGGATCTCAGATGCATGGGTCAGCTTAGCAGAACTGGTTCCGATTGCGTATTATACAGATAGCGATCAGGCTTATCCATATGGAAATAATCCATCAAAAGCAGAACCGGTACTAAAAATTACCGGAAAAATGTCAACCGCACGTAAACTGCTTCTCAAGCGTGAAGGAAATAGAAATGCAGGCCTAATTGTTCTGGGAGATGAAATGATTAGGAGAGGTGAATCTGAACTTCCCGAGTTGATTGAGAGAAAAAGCATTCAATATGTGTACTTGAGTGCTCCGATTGATTCTGATGTGGTGGAGAAATTTATTGAAAATTATGATGAGGCAAACATTTTTGCATGTACGAAAGATTTTTTGTTATGTAACTATGTGAAACCAGCCATAAGCAATCCGGAAACAGATGCGCTAAATGCTCAAATCGATGCAATTGTAGACAAGGAAATCAATACGGTTGAATTGCCGAGTTTGATAAGCTGGGATACGTACAGAGAATTTAAAACAGCAATGTACTTTATTAAGTCTGCTGAGTATGAAAGTGACAAAAAAGATGAGTTTATACTTCATGCATACTCATTGATGAAACTATTTATGACATCGGTCTTTTCTGTGAAGGATATGGAGGAGTTAATTGATTCGAAACAATTAGAAGGTATTGATAAGCTGGATACAAGGTTGAGTTGCATAACGGAGTACAGCCACACTTTTCCAGAATATTTGCAAGAAAAGGCTGCAGTTGTAATCAATATTTTGGAAATTGCGTATTTGTCTTTTTTTGATCGTAACCCTAAAGAAAAGGCGCTTGCAGATATTCTTGAAAAGACCACGGCGAAAAATATTGCGATTGTTGTCCCCAAAGCCTACTATAAAGTCTTGATTCAAGCGGTAATGTCAAAGAGTCAAAGCACTAGAGAGCGTATGGGATTTGTGACGATTGTAACAGCGAATCGATTTAATAATAATGGTATATACGATCTAATTATCGCAGTCGGAAATATTACCGGAACAAAGTTTGATACGTTAAGGCGCCGTACGGCAAAATACATTACAATTATTTTATATGATGCTGAGAAGTTCCAATTTCACAAAAAGATAAAGAAATATAAGCAGACAGAGCACTTGTTGAATATGCGTTCTACAATTTCGGTTGATGATGATTATGAAGAAGAGAAAATTGGAATAGAGGAATCGGAGGTTGAAAACATTGAAAAGATAGACCATGAACTTTCGGATTATTTTGATTCGGTGGCAATAAAGGCAGTAAGGAATCATACCGATTATGCAAATCGTCGAAATACAGCTGATATAATTGCAATTGCAAAATTTGACACTGATGAAGTTGCTTTCTTTACCAAAAACTATAAGGCATATGTTTTAGATGATATCGAGCATACCGTAAAGGAAGTTTCGGCGGCTAATCTTGTTGAAGGCGATACAATTGTTTTTACCAGAAGCAACTCAAAAACACGCGATATAGTTGAAAAACTCCTGGAGGAGATGATTCAAAACAATCTGGTTTCAGATACGGTCAAAAAGGCATATACACAATCAAGAAGATGGAAAAATGTATTGATTGAATACATGAATCGTACTGGTAGGACTCCACAAGAAATCGCAAGTCAAATGATAAAAAACGGTGTTACGGTTCAGGAACATACAATTCGGGCGTGGTTGGATGAGGAAGCTCATACGGTGCGCCCCAAAAAACTGGATTCAATCCAGCAGATTGCACTGATAGCCGGTGATGATGAATTGTTTGACAGAGCGGAAGAATACTTCAGCGCTGGTGATATCATATACAAAATTCGACGCCAGATTTTAACAGCAATCGGGCAGACAATTTTAGGGGAGATTACCGGAAATAATAGTCAAGTGAATCCAATGACGGCGGCTATCGCGGATCGAATTAAGGAAACAGCCGTTGTTGTTCAGGTAGAAAGCATATCTTTTGTAGAAGACGTGGTTCCGATGAGCAGCATTAACAGACCTATTAGCATAGACTGACAGGAGGCCATCATGGGTAAAGAAAATTATCTTCGGGCTCGGGATGAGTACATTGAACTTATCAAGCAGGAACTTCTGGGTCCAGGATCGGAAGTGTCTATTCCGGATAAAGAGCATGAGTTGATTACAAATGCGCCCGATATACGGTATTCTATGGCATTTTGTTCCCCAAAAACAACAAACTGAATGCGGACAGCGATGATGTAGCTCGTGTTGAAGTTGAAGAGTCGGTAGAGGCTTTGGAAGAAGAAGAACCTGCTGGACAACCTGAAAGCGAAGACAGTCCTAACGAAAAAGCGGCTGCTGTCACCTCTGCTGAAGAAGATAACTTGGATGAGGAAATAAGCTTAGCTTCCCAAAATATGCCATCGTCTTTGGGAATTACCTTTTTAACGTCCTCTGAGCCGCAAATCGTTAACTGCTCTGTTGAATTTGCAACATATCGTCAGGCTAAGGCGGACGACTGCAAAATTCCATTTTATCCGGAGCATTCTGATACTTATGAAGTTCCGATTTCGCTTTCCCCGTATGTCTATTTTGACAAATCTGACGGGTGCTTGAAACTGCGCAATGGACTGAATCGCAGAATGGTACGAGCATTAAATGAAAAAGATAGCGTTAACGGAGAAGAATATGGGATTTTTCCGGCAATGTATAAACTTTGCGATCAATTAAAAGGCGGGTATGTCAGAGAACCTCATCGTGCTGAAGTTATTGTCAATTTCGGAATGAGTGACTATGCCGACAACAACAAGTGCATCGAAAAAACACAACTGAAGGTTACGGCATTAAAGCGAAAAATTAACAGCGATTTGTACTCTGTAACGTTAATGCTGGTGAATGACGAATCTGCAAATAGAGGTGGAATGTACTGCATTTTTCAGCCGACTGTTACTGTATCGACTGAAAATAATAATTTTCTCTTTAGGGAATATTCCTCTCTGACAGATTTTGATTTGTTAGATGAAGAAGAACAGTCGTTGGCATTACAGTATCGAAACAAAAAGGTTTACGGAACTGGATTGGGAACATCGGTAAATTGGGATATTGATATAACCGGTAGAGGAAAAATTTACAATGATTTCTTTCCGGAAGTAGAAGTTCCGTCTATGGACTTTTCTGTTCCTAGTAATTCTGGAATTGATAAAGAAACACTATCCATGCGCTTTTTGTCGGATTTGGATGAAACCTTGAAGGAAGAAAAACTATCAAGGCTAAAGACAGTCATAGACGCATATGATACGTGGATTAATGAATTGATTAAGAAAAAATCTACATTGGAGCCGCAATTTGATAAAATAGCGACCGCAAATATAGCAGGGTGTCAAAGCGCCTGTAGCAGAATGCTGGAAGGACTTCATGTCCTGGAGCGGAATGATATGGCGTGGTCTGCCTTCTTGTTGGCAAACAGGGCAATGTTTATGCAGCGTATCCATCTTAAACTTCAGGAACAAACATCAAATATTGATCGGTACCCGGGAGATAAAGAACTTTCGGATATTTTGGATTCACTTGATTATGCTGATCCGAAAGGACTCACGGGTGATAATCATTTTTGGCGCTTGTTTCAGATTGCGTTTTTGCTGATGAGCATAGAATCCATTGTGAATGACGCTTCACCGCAAAGAGAAATTGTTGATTTGATCTGGTTCCCTACTGGTGGCGGTAAAACAGAAGCATATTTGGGTTTAACGGCTTTTACCATTTTTTACAGACGACTTGCGCACCTGCAGGAGTCGGATGGAACGGCAGTAATTATGCGCTACACATTGCGATTGCTTGCGGCGCAGCAATTTACAAGAGCATCTACATTGATTTGCGCCTGCGAATATATTCGTCATGATGCAACTTTGCGGAAACCTAAATATGGAAAATATCCACTGGGAGACAAGGAAATATCTATTGGTTTGTGGATTGGTAGCGATCACATTCCAAACACGAATAAAGAAGCAAAAAGTCTTCTACAAGACTTAAGCAATGCAACCCCTCAAAGTTTGCAGTATGTAAAAGAACGCAGCAACAAATTCCAGGTACTAAAATGTCCATGGTGCGGAACAAAGATGGTCAAAGATCCACTGGGAAAAAGAACCATTGGAATGTTTGGTTATCGAATGAGAAATAATAGGTACTTTGAGTTGTTCTGCCCGCAAGAAAGTTGTTTTTATAACCAACAAGGGAAACTTCCAATTCAGATAATCGATCAGGAATTGTATGCATGTCCACCGACATTATTATTTGGTACGGTAGACAAGTTTGCGATGATGCCATGGAAGCGAGAAATTGGAGCATTTTTTGCGGTTGACACCGAGAACCGTACACCGGATTTGATTATTCAAGACGAGTTACATCTTATCTCTGGACCGCTTGGAACAATGGTAGGACTGTATGAATCTGCAATTGATCTTTTGTGTAAAGCTCATGGAGTGAGCACAAAAGTGATTGCATCAACAGCCACAATCCGGCGCGCAAAGGAGCAGTGTGCAGCACTTTATAATCGAGATGTGAGCCAGTTTCCTCATCCAGGTCTTGACGCAGAGGATTCTTTTTTTGCAAGAGAATCGGAAATTGACTATGCAAAGGATAAATATGGTCGTAAATACGTTGGAATGATGCCATCTGGAAAAACCAAGGCCATGATGGAAATTCGAGCCATTGCGGCGTTGATGCAAAAGATCAATACAATGGATCTTCCAGACGAGGTAAAAGATAAATTCTGGACATTGACGGTCTACTTTAATAGCCTTAAAGATCTCGGAAAATGTACAACGCTTGTTGATGACGACGTAAAGGACTTTATCAAAAGAACTGCATACAGGCTTGGGGATGCAAGAGATGCGCGAATGATTGCACGTGCGGATGAATTGACCAGTCGTGTTAGCACAACACAGCTGAATGAAACTCTTGATAAGCTGGAAAAGCTAAATTATTCTAAAGAAAATATAGAGAATAAACGGTATCCATCCAATGTCCTGTTAGCAACTAATATGATATCAGTTGGTATTGATGTGGCACGCCTTAACGTAATGCTGCTGGTGGGACAGCCCAAGTTGACAAGTGAATATATTCAGGCATCCAGCCGAGTTGGGCGATCTTTCCCGGGAGTAGCATTTGCAATGTATGATGGCTCGAAGAGCAGAGACAGGTCGCACTATGAACAATTTAAGCCTTATCATGAGTCCTTCTATAAATATGTAGAGCCTACAGGAGCTACGCCGTTCTCAAAACCAGCAAGAGATCGTGCGCTCCATGCAGTGGTAATTGCTTTGATGCGGATGCTTGAAAGAAATTTGTCCGCAGATAGTTCTGCCGGAACATTTGTGCAGAAAGACTACATAGGCCGAGTTAAAGAAATAAAAGAGAAGTTGGCTCAACGAGCATCTGAAGTGTCGCATAAAATAAATTCTTCTATGATGGATGAATCGGAAGAAACAGGCGATGAGATCAGCGCATTTTTTGAAGAATGGGAAAAAATGGCGGAGTGTTATGACGAAGACCATTTCTACTATGGAGAAAAATTCATGGTAAAGTTACCTGCAGAGGACGAAGGCCGATTGATGAAGGTTTTTAATACGGGCCGAAATGATCAAGCATATGATACGATGACGTCTATGCGTAATGTCGATTCATCGGTTCGTGGCAATGTTCTGATTTGGGAGGAGGAGTAAGTTTATGGAACTTCCTGTCGCAACAAAAAAGGAACCATTAAACTGGGTTACCCATTCGGTGAGAGCATCTCAAGCAGTTCTGCAATACGGTGTGGGAGCGATGGTTGACTTTCCGGATCAAACTTTAATGACAGCAGCTCCTGAATATTGGAAAGAACAGGTTATTCAAATTCATGACGAACGTCTCGAAAGAGCGTTGAAAGTAAACTATTTCGGCCTTCCAGCAGGTAAGGACGACTCAAACGGCAAAGAGGGAATTTCTTATGTGAGATTCCCTGAATGGTACTTTTGCCCCAAATGCAGAAGATTTCAACCGTTGAAAGAGTGGATTAGCGCATATAAAAAACGTTCCCGGCGTACTGAAAAAGATCCCAATATGATTAAATCACTGAAATGTCCGTATTGTGGAGGTGGACAAGAACTTGTTGTGGCGCGTATCATAACAGCTTGTGAATGTGGTCATATTGATGATTTTCCGTGGATTCAATGGGTTCATTGCAAAAATATGAATGGTGGGGCCAAGCGTGTTTGCGACCATCCATCTTTAACATTTAAAACCAGTGCTTCATCTTCAGAGGGGCTGGAAGGTCTTACTGTAACTTGCGAATCCTGTCATGCAAAAGCAACACTAAAAGGTGCATTTGAAAAAGACGGGTTCCAGAAATTGGATGAAAAATATCCGGGGCAATATAATTTTAAATGTGCAGGAAAACATCCGTGGAAGCATACAAAAGAACTGTGCAGCAGATATCCTAAAGTACTGCAACGCGGCAGTTCGTCTGTTTATTTTCCCATCACAGAAAGCTCGCTGGTTATTCCGCCGTATTCAAGCCAAATCACAAAAAAAGTTGAGGACAGCAAGGGCTACGTAGAGTGTAAAGGAATCATTGCGGGATATAGAAACAGCACTGCCATTCCGGTGGAACTTTTACAAAAGCTGATTGAAGATCAGGTTAAACGTTCGGCAAAAGATATTTCGTTGGAAAAAAGTATAGATTTTGACAAAGTGTATGCTGTTTTGGAACGCAGGTGGATGTCTCCTGAAGACGAAGAAGAATACACAACGACCAGTGTTAAATATCGTGCGGAGGAATATGAAGCACTGAATGGTGAAGTGTCTTTCCCGACAGGCGATGGAGGTGATTTTGTAAGAGAGGAAACGACAATTTCTGATTACAAGATACCGTGTTTAAAAGGAATATCTTTGATTCATAAAGTCAGAGAAGTGCAAGCGCTGGTTGGATTTTCACGACTGAATCCGGCAGAACCAGTTACATCCAAAGAAGCAACCGAACGTATTGTTTCTGTGAAACAACCTGAAACGGATTGGTACCCGGCATATGAAGTGCGCGGAGAAGGAATCTTTATCGAATTTGAAAGCAGCGCTATCATGGAATGGGAGAAAAAGCATCCGGAAATTCAGAAACGCGTAGATATTCTTAACGATAATTATCAGAATTCTTTCATGGGAAGCATCAGGCCGCGTACCGTTTCAGCGAAATTCTTGCTTTTACATACAATTTCCCATGCGTTGATAAAGCAACTTAGCTTTGAGTGCGGATATAGCATTGCTGCATTGAAGGAACGCCTGTATTGCAGTGAAATTGAAGACGGAAAACAAATGTCTGGTATATTTATCTACACGGCAAGTGGTGACTCTGAGGGAACATTGGGCGGATTGGTCCGTCAAGGAAGGAGTGATACGTTTCCTGCAGTGTTTAAAAAGGCAATGGAATCGGCAATGACTTGTTCGAATGATCCGGTATGCAGCCTAAGTAAAGGACAGGGACGGGACTCATTGAATCTATCGGCATGTTATGCCTGCTCGCTTATTCCGGAAACAAGCTGTGAAGAGTTTAATGTCTTTTTGGATCGTGGAATGATTGTTGGTACATATAAAGATCACAGCATCGGTTTTTATTCTGAACAGTTATATACAAATACTGGATGGAAAAAAATAACTGTTGGACAATAAACACCCCTCTGCAGTAGTACAGTTGGAATACGAGCTTCACATTGCAAAGTGTGAAGCTCGTAAACACTTAGATAGGTCAGGAGGCCACCATGGAGCCAATGAAAGCAACTAGTGTCAACAGCCGTGCGGAGGAGCTGTTTGTACAGCTGTTCTGTGAGGCTTTTGGACCTGAGAAAACCGAAAATTTGCAGGTCCAGTACCCCTGCGTGGACATCTATGGTCGGCACCGCTATATCGATTTTGCGCTGGAATCGCCTGAATCCAAAATTGCAATCGAGATTGACGGTGAGACCTACCACAACCCTAGCAAGGTGTCCGAAAATAAATACGCTGATGACCTCCTGAAGCAGAACAGCTTGATCTATGACAACTGGAAAGTATACCGTTGGATCTACAGCCAGTTGGAAAAGCAACCGGAAAAGGTCAAGGATGAGCTGATTACTTTCTTGGGCACCAGCCCCATGTTCAAGGCATTTGAAGCAGACCTGCCGGTGCAGATGGGACAGACGATAGAGTTGCGAGATTACCAGCAGGAAGCCATCGACAATCTGAAGAAGATGCGTGAGGATGGTAAAACTATCGCGCTGCTGTACCATGCAACCGGTGTCGGAAAAACAATCACAGCCGCCACAGATGCAAAAGCTGTGGGCGGACGAACGCTGTTTCTGGTCAACGCCCTGAAGCTGGCATCTCAGGCAAAAGAGACTTTCGCCAAGGTCTGGCCGGAAGCGACCTTGGGAGAGTACACCGGAAGCCAGAAGGATATGACCCAAACGGTCATTTTTGCAACGGTACAGAGCATTTCCAAAGATCTGGAAAAGTTCTCGCCTACGGATTTTGACTACCTGATCGTGGATGAATGCCACCATGCTGCGGCCAATACCTACCAGAAGATCTTCACCTACTTCCATCCGAAGTTTATTTTGGGGCTGACCGCTACCCCGGAACGCAGAGATGGCGAAGATATGCTGGAACTGTTCCAGAATG
>ERZ834694.2724-NODE-2724-length-11593-cov-3.678540_pt1 | contig 11593 bp, 18 predicted proteins | sample MGYA00519691_ERZ834694 | MGnify/ENA primary metagenome ERZ834694 (study PRJEB31850, sample SAMEA3708758) | human gut metagenome | biome: human gut; feature: human-associated habitat; material: faeces | place: China | collected 2014 ... | reverse complement strand
TAGAACATCCACGACTGCGCCCACTGCGACAAGACCGGCACGCTGACCGACCGCAAGGCCAAAAAGTTCCCGGTGCGGTGCAGCCTGGGCATGCGCACCATCTACAACCCGGTGCCCATCTACATGGGCGACAAGCCCGGTGCGCTGGCCGTGGACTACGGCGTGGCCTATTTCACGCTGGAGACTCGCGAGGAAGCCGCCGCAATTCTGGATAGGATCCGCACCCATGCGCCTTTTGAAGGCGATTTCACCCGCGGACTGTATTTCAAGGGGACCAATTGACCCTCTCACTGGCCTTGTCCGCCTGCGGCGGTGCAATGTCGGAGCTCTCCCGAAGGGTGAGCTGGATCGAGGAATGACAAAATAAACGAGGTATACTATGGAACCGATCACCGTAAACTATAAAGTTCTGGATGCGCGGGCAAAGGTGCCTGCCTATGCGACCCCCGGCTCTGCCGCCGCCGACCTGTGCGCCGTGCTGAATGAGCCGCTGACCGTACAGCCCATGGAGCGGGTGCTGGTGCCCACCGGCCTTGCCATTGAGCTGCCCGGTGCCCACAGCGTAGCGCTGGTGTATGCCCGCAGCGGCCTGTCCATCAAGCACGGCCTGTGCATGGCCAACGGTGTGGGCGTGGTGGACAGTGACTACCGCGGCGAGCTGAAGGTGCCCATGATCAACCTGGGCAAGGAGGCCTACACCATCCAGCCCGGGGAGCGGGTGGCACAGCTGTGCATCGCCCCGGTGTACACGGCAGCCTTTGTGCCGGTGCAGGAGCTGGGCGACACCACCCGCGGCGTGGGCGGTTTTGGCTCCACGGGCAAATGAGGGAAAGGGAACGCGATATGGAACTGATCTTAGCCTCCGGCAGCCCCCGCAGGCGGGAGCTGCTTTCCCTGTACACCACCGATTTCACGGTCTGTGTCAGCGATTTTGATGAGAGCGCCGTCACTGCCCCCACTCCGGCGCAGCTGGTGGAGCAACTGGCCATCGGTAAGTGCCTTGCAGTGGCAAAACAGCACCCGGATGCCGTGGTCATCGGCTGCGACACCGTGGTGGACGTGGACGGCGCTGTGTTCGGCAAGCAGGCGAGTGACGGCGCGGGCTTTAGCTTTGGTGGCTTCATCCTTCTTGCCACTGGTTTTAATATCTTCCAGCTCATAAAGAGTGATGTCAGCAATTAGGAACTGCTGCGCAAGCAATGTGTCAGGCGGGAGATCCAGTAGGGCAGAGGTATCATAGAATTTCATTATGTAAGTGGCCTCCGTTATGTTTTATATGTGTACATCTTACTTTAATAACCTGAAATTTGAAGCTCGCAGACGCGGGCTTTCTTTTATACCTTATTATACACCCGCAGCGTCATAATAGCAATAGTTTTGTAAGAAATGCCGGGAGAAAAGTTTTTGGCGTTATGGTTTGTAAAAATAAGCGAAAATTGATAAAAAACGATAAAAATATAGCATTTTGAGCGGGAAATTAACAAAATTAAGGCATTTCGAAGCGTTTTTGGGACGTTTTTAGAGCGTTTAAACTGCGAAATATACAGATATCAGACAAGAAAAGATCGTAAAGTTGGTATAAAAATAGTACGTATTAACGATGTTTACCGGATGAAGCTCCGGAGCGTTTTGTGATGGGACAACTGGGTGATCTGGGCGGGCTGTCTGGCACTCTTCATAGGTAGTTCTGGAGACGTTTGAGAGTGTTTAGAGGGCTATTTATGAGCGTATAGCGATCGGTGTAGAGGGTGTAAACGGAATGTACGAATGTTGCAACTATGAGGATTTGGAGAGGGGACTCGGAGCGTTTTTGGAAGGATGGGGAGATGGAACAACTAAGCCCTTCGGGCTTCGCACGGGCCGACTTCCGATTTTTAACCACCCCCCGGATTCCCCTTGGCGACGTCCATTTTTTCTAGGATTCATGCGGGTTTTCGGCGAATCGTACCTTCCGCTATTAGGTGCTATTCGTGGACTCCTGACTGTCCGTCAATACGGAATTATTGGTGTGCCTGCTACAACGTTCAGTTTTGCTTCGTTGCGCTGGCAACGTTTTATCTTTACGATGGAATATTGATACACTTATAATAAAAATGTGCTCAGCAATGAGCCGCACGACAATATACATATTATAGTAAAGGGAGAAACAAAAAATGGAAATCAAAAAATACTGTGCTGTATCTGAGGACTATGCGCAAAAATACGCCGCGCTGTGCAATGCACCGGCAGAATGGGTGTTGTCTGTACTTGATGCACAGGACGACGCACAGGACGCGCCACACATAGGCGGGGACTCGTATACAGTCAACGCCGCGCGTATTGCTGAGGCCCGCGCAACGTCTACTTTTGAGCGCCACGCAAAATTCCTCGACAATTCGGGAAAAATTGTGAACAAGCGCATTTTTGACAAGCCGCGCCGCGCTGGCAAAATCGGCCCCGCACGGCTCACAGCGGCCCCGACTATTGATATATCTAATGTATACGGCGGTTATAAGTATATCGGGGCAAAAAAACCCATTGCGTCGCCCATTATCCATCGTCTGCATGGTATGCTACCTCACAGCATGGACGCGCTCAAAAATCAGCGCCGCGCAACGTGCGCCGAAAAAGATAATACTATTGCTATATATACCAATGATATGAGCGCCGCGCGGTATATCATTTTTGTTCCGACTGTTCCCGACTTTTCACCCGTTTTTTATCGTAACAACGGCAAAAATTGGGTTTTGTGGGAAGCAAAATATCAGCTCAGCGCCGCACAACCAAACGCGGGGTTCGAAAAAGTGCCGTATATCGTCAAAAATGATGGTAAAAAGCCCCGCATAAAGGGCAAAAATACTTATACTCAGCCCACATACAATTCCAGTGACGATGCAAAAAATAGCGTTGAAACGCGCCTTTTCACAGATGTTGAACGTCTCGCCTTGCGCTGTGCAATCGGAGCTGTAAAAAATGCAATCGCGCCGCGCGGAAAAAACATTGGAGACGCTCAAAAAATCACGTATAATCGCGACAAAATCCCAACTTGTTATTATGACGAACGGTTGGAACGGTGCATCACAGAAAAAATCGAGTTGCCCGCCGGAAAAGGAGATAATACCGGAACTTATACAATGACTATGCGTCAGATGTTGCACAGTTTGCAACGTTTTGCGCATAGCAACGCACAATCTGTTCCGGACGACTACAATGCACAGGATCTATACAGCACAGCCGTCTTGCACATTTATAGCCGCGCTCGTATCATTGGCGTATCACCTCTTGAGTATGTGTCTGGATATCTCGATTTTGGCGCACCTATAACAAGAGTTATCACCAATGGACCGCGCACCGGCTCTATTTTGTATGGGCCGCGCGCTGTATATGCGGCCTGTTCCGCGGCCTGTTCCGCATATATCCGCGGCGAAAAAAAGAACGTAGACAGGAAGTTTTCGGTAGACCATATTTCACAGGGAAACGACGAAAAAGCGCCTGAGAAATACGATATTCCCGATATGCGCTCTATATCAAAAATGCAAGCGGCTGAACTTGCACAAAATATCAATACAACGTTAAAAAATGCGTTCAAAAACGAAAAAAAACGTAGCAATGCGGCAAAAGTATGCAACATGTTGTTGCGCGGCGAAAATCAACAGCATATCGCTGAAATTTTGGGAACATCGCAAAGTTACGTTGCAAAACTTGTATCTGATATCCGCGCAGCTCTTTTGACGGTGCCAGAAATTGCGAATAGTTGCGCCGCGCGTGGATACAACGCTTATACCACGTCCATGCAATTACAGTTAGAGGACGCAAAAAAAAGCGGTATGAGCGCGGACGAAATCAGAAAAGCAACAAAACAGCGCCAAAAAATCGCGCGTAAAATCGTACAAAAAGAAATGCTCTAACCTCTCATAATTCCAGCCCACGTTGCGCAACGTGGGCTTTTCTTTTGCCTGTTTTGCGGCCCTATATCCTATATTATCCACGCTCAAAACGTCTCACAGGGCTTATACAGCGCCTATAACAGCGCACAAAAATCGGCCTGAAGACGTCAAAAGTCAATCGTTTTCAAATTTTTCCAAAAAAATTTTTTCTTTTGGAATATTTACCACTTCTTTTTTCCCTTATATATAGAAACGTTCAAAAAACGTTCAATCCACGCACAAACAAAAACTTCAAAAATATTTCTCAAAACGGAATATTTACCCACAAAACATTCCCTTATAAGTGTAAAACGAGCGCACAAACCCCGCGCGAAAAACTTCAAAAATATTTCTCAAAACGGAATATTTGTGCGTTCTTTTTTCCCTTATAAGTAGAACGGAACAGCGCCTATAACAACGCGCAAAAAACTTCAAAAAAAGTTTCAAAACGCGGAATATTTACCGCTTTTCTTTTCCCTTATAAGTGTACACGGCGCAACCCCACGCGAAAAACGCGCGGGCAAAACCGAGTACAAAAATATTCCGTCACCCCAGCGTGGAACGGTACAGCCTCAGACTGGAAACTTGTTAGTTCAATGCGAACTATCCTGTTAGCAATACCAAAATAAATGACAGGACGTCGGCCCCGTGGGCGTGGAATCGCGGAGCGGTATGAATTGCGTCGAAACCAAACTCGGCTTGAGAATGAAACGCAAGCAATCGTAATGGTACTGGCTCTGAGTCAGTTGGTTGTACCAAAACGTCAGACCGTCAGGATCATGAAAGTTGCCTCCAAAGTAAATGCAAGCTGATTGCGTCGTAAACTAGGAGAAGTGAAACATACACCAAAACGCAGGTTCTTTTCGAGAGGTTGCGTTGTATGAAAGCGAGTCGATCTTTTCGAGATTGATGAACTGAAATGAGCTATTTTCAAAGTATGATTGCAAAGTACAGTGATGGCAAGCAAGCAACATGAAATGGAGTATAAATAAACTAGGTTAGTTATTGGGTCGTGTCAGAAATGATGCGGCCTTTTTCATAAACCGAAACGCAAGCTCTGCGGTGAAATATCGTCGGGCTTGTGTCGCGCCAGGTCTGGCTTCTGGTGCCTGATGAGGGAAAGCGTCCCCCACGGATGAGCCAATGGAGGAAAATACGATGCCTAGCACTAAGAAAATTACCGCAACCGTTGCTGAAATCAAAACTCAGATGGGTGATGCTCAGAACAAGCTCGACATGGCAAAGAACGCCCTTCAGGACGCTCTGAACTGTGACCCGATTGACCCGAAGTATCTCAAAGAGTGCCGTGAAAACGCAATGGAAGCTGCCGAAAACTGGAACGAACTCAATACGCAGCTGGTCTATGCCACCTGCTACGAGGCCGAAAACCCGATGCTGGCGGCCTGCAAGTATGGCCCTATGACCAAGAAGTCTATCGCCGAAAAGGTAAACGACAACGGAACCACGACTGTTCGTATCAATGAGCGCAAGAACCGTGATGTTGTTGATCTGATTGACTTCAACGCAAGATGCCCCAAAGAAGGCAACTTGTTTGCAAATGGTCAGTGGCGTTACTATGCCGAAACTTTTGCCCGTGCCCTCGGCGCAGAAGTTGGCAAGGGTCTGGAACTGACCGAAGATGAGCAGAAAAAGCTGAATGAGGACTACAAGGACGCTCTGGAAGATGGCAAGTGGGTTTGCCTGTGCCAGACTCATTACAGCATCGGCAACATGGTCAAAGACATGCAGAGCCTTGTTGACATGATTCTGTTCATGCCCACAAAAGAAGACCCTGCTCTGAACTCCCTGAAAGTCCTGCGCAAGGATGCAAACTTTGTCAATGAGCGTCGTGCAAAGGATGGCAAGGAAACTCTGAGCACTCGTACTATCACCGGCCGTGAAATGGTTGCAGTTCTCGGCCGTGTTATGTATCGTCTGACCACCAACAAGACCTACAGCGTTGAATGATAGAAACCTGACTGGGCAGGGGATTCGAAAGAGTCTAAAGGCGTTAGGCCCAGTGCGTTCGGACAGATTGAAAGGAGCTGTCCGAGGTCGTGTATGCAATAGCTCTAAATGCAACTACACGAAGAAAGAGGTAAAAATAATGAAGAATGCAATCCCGATGGAGTGGGGCGACATAATAGCCCTGTTCCGTGAGTACAATCACATCGCAACCGCAAGCGCAAGGCCCCTGACCGCCTACATTGTGTATGATGCAAGTAACTGGAACAAGCTGATTTATGAGACCGCCCGCACCTATGCGGTCAATTCGTGGAGTAATCTTTTTTTCGACGGCAAGATTTCCACCAGCTTGTTCGGTGACTGCCTCGATTTGTCAGAGTCCGGTGTCAGACTCGATTGGTACAACTGGAAGCGTGAGAAATGCTACCTGAGTACCGATGGACTGCCAGCAAACTGGAAAGAGCTGATTCAGTCCTACAAAGACCGAATAAAAACTATCGCAAGTATGGACGAAGTCGAGTTTGATTGATGAGGGGTGTAAGCAATGAAAAAGAAAACTGTTAAAAAGCGCGTTGCAATATCGTGGCGCGCTCTGACAATCGTGAACGACGATTTTGAAATCACTGAAGACGGGTGGCACATCTCGTTCAGCGATGAAGTCAAAACCGGCAAACCTATTTCCGGTAAGACGATGAAAGCCATCCATCATCCTGCGGTGTTGGCTGAGATCAATCGCAGGGACCCGCACATGATTTTTCGTGGGTGTCCGAAAAGCGTTAAAGCAAATCGCAAATACACCTTGATTGCTGAAAATTGGGGCGGTCAGAATGCGATTTACGATGTCAGAGTGAATCGGGTATGAAAGCGAAAAGGAGCCCGTCGGGTATGAAACTCCAAATAATATCTAGTGTCCTGAGCATGACGTTAAACTGCTCACTCCCGCAAATTCAGAACGCCTTGACGTGGCGCGGGGGCTTTGAACTAAGATTCTGAAAACAGGACTCGATTGAATTCAAAATGAATCCATGTTATACTTACTCCTAAGAAGTCCATTCCAACGAAAGGGGTATTGTAGTATGGATGATAAAGAATTTGAAGAGATGATGAAAGAACTTGGTGAGCAAATCATGGCGGAGGGTAGAACATATATCTTGAATCCAAACTCCGTTCTAAAAGCAACCAAAATCGTAAAAAAATTAAATGAAATCAAAGAAGCGGATGAAGAGAACGATTATAAAGCCAAAATTGGTTTTAATATAAACACTCCACTGGAAACATCCGCAACAATTATATTTAACTTTGAATTTTATGGGTTATTCAAAGAAGAGTATGAATCTGTTTTTGAAATCATGAATTTGTCTGATGAAATTATGTTTAATGCTGGATATAGTCCAGACACTGTAACAATTAGTTTCACCATTCACGACTACCTCATCGAAGTAAATTCCAATTGAAATCGAATCAGGGTCCTGTTGAGCCTCTACTACGTACTCTTACGCCGTAGGGGCTTTTCTTATGCCAAAACGTCGATGGATCACCGCTGTGAATTCATTCGGCGTTTTCTTTTTACCTCTTTTCTTTATGCCGTGCGATTGGCGGTCACGGGGAAGATAGTATACCGCTACCAACCCAATATGGTACGCAATAGCGTTGTAAGAAATGAATCGGCAGAAAGGACGGCCTGTTATGAAAACAATCAAACCTATCATTATAGATGGCGTATCCCATTATGATGAATTCACCACAATTCTTGGTGGTGCATTCACTAGCACTCCGGCACCGGTCTGTGGTCAGTTCCCTGAAGGTCGTGTATATCTTGTTACCCTGTCAGGGTATGTAAATGGCTGGTTCGAAACCGCAACTAGGCACTTTAGCACATATGCAGAAGCGCATAAATTTTTCTGTAAGGCAAGATGGTTTAAGAGTCTTGCAGAAGCATTCAACTGATTCCGTCAGGAAGAGTCTTTGTAAGTCAATTCTTGCAAGGCTCTTTTATATGTGAAAGGGAGCGCAAGCATTATGGATTACTTCAGCAGCCAAACGATTTTCATCATGGGAATCATCATCGGTATTGCCCTAACTATCGCATTTGAAATCGCTGTGACGGAACTGCTTCGGAAATGAGAGTGCCGCAGTTGAAAGCACAGCATTCGTATTAAAGAAAGGATACATCGTTATGAAAGCATTTATGAAAACCATTGCCGCACTCCTGGCAGTTCTCTGCATGGGAGCCGCAAGCGTTAAGGCCACCGCAGCAATTGACCACCCCGCACTTCACGCAAACGCAGATGGCCGTTACATCATGAGCGGCTATGTTTCTAACGTGGTCGTTTTCCCCAGCGGCATCCAGATGATTGAAGTTGAAGATTCCAATGGCGATCTCTGGCAGTATTCCTATGCATCGTGGGAAGAAACCCCGCACGAAAATCAGCGTGTGACTCTTATTATGAATGTAAACGGAACTCCGGCCGATATCACGAATGACATTACCGAGGATGTTCTGTGGTGCGAAAGCGCCGCCGAAGAGGATTAAAAATGGCCATGGAATTCGATGTAACTTCAATTGCGGCCGTTCTGTATGATGGCGGCTGGCGGGCTGGCGATTATGATTGGCTGATGGAAGAGTATCATCTGACCCCGCAGCAAGCCCAAGCAATCTGTAATGAACTGACGGCATTTGCTGCCAATTGATAAAACAAAAAGAGAGGTAAAACAAAATGGATAACATGAAACTGCTCAGATACGCTTACGATTCCGCTGTTACCAAATGGTGGCGCTATCTCAACATCGCTTCTAAAAACTCTGGTCACTCTCTCGGAGAAGTGGCAACGAAGATGCAGAATGAAGCAATGGCGGATGTGAATGCAATCGCCGAGATGATTCGCGCCGAGGAAGCCAAGCAGCGTCTGAATGCCGATGTGATTGCAGAGCTGAAGAATCTGGCCGAGAAAATCGTCGCCAAGGAACAGTCCGCCGGGGCCCAGCGCATGAAACAGGCCATCAAAGAAGCTCCCTACGTCCTCGTTGTCAAATGGAACAATCCTATCATGGGCGAAATGGAATATCCCTGCAAGAGTTATGCTGAGGCTGAGAAGAACTTTGAGGTCGCCAAGCGTGAAGTTCACAATGGCAACGTAACCGAAGCCCATGTGTACGAACGGGGCAAAGGTCAGCGTGTTCCCATGATGGGCATTATGAGCGGCAAGCTGTAACCCGCCGAGTGAAAGGAGACACTCTTCGAATGTTGACTGTGAAACAAGTCTTTGAACTCGCTCGTGATGGAGCATTCGAACAATATAATTCAGCTATCAAATATGGTAGTTTCACTCTGGCAAAGCAAGTCTTTCAAACTATCAAAGAGATCCAGAGTGTTCTTGAAAACCTCGACAAGAAAGAGAACTATATTGCCAGCTCGAATCCGGCCACTGAAACCGCTGTACTCTTTGCTCTGAATCTAAAAGATGGCGAAGTACAAGAACTCAGAGCAACACAGCAACAAACCAAAAAGTTTCCGCCTGAGTATATGGTTCAGCTCGAACTCGTAAAATGCTCTAAAATCGGTCCCGGTATCAGTAAAAAATTCTATTCTACACTTGAAGAAGCGAATAAGGAGTTTCTTGGTTGGAAAACAGCCAATGAAAATATGAATTGCTACTCGGTGCGCCTTTGCGAAAAGACTGGCGACGGCAAATACAAAGTCCTGACACGATCTCTTCCTAAAGATTACACGACAGAACCTAAGTCGCAGGAGTTATATCAAGTTCGCATCATTCATCTGACCGGCGACGAACAGGTGTTGCGATTTCCAATTTTAGCCGCAGCGGAAGCCACACTTGAAATGCTCAAATACGAATTGAAAGTCGGGCGAATCCGTGGAGCGTCTATCGTCAAAACAATTCCAAATGTTTGTATGCGCCAGACAATTACCACTATTGGAGAAGAGGAGGACTCCGAGGAATGTTTTTGAATGAGTTTTACGAAGACAACGTAGGGAATATCTTTGTGTTTGTCTACTACCGCGATGATCTCATCAATGTAATTCACTTGCGAGGCGATGAAAGCATCAAATCTGTGATGGATTCCTGCGATAGCGGCTGGCCGGTTGCTGTTGAATACAACCCGGAAGATTACGGCGGATTGAGCATGACAGCGTTTCTTGCCAGACTCGAAATTATGGGTGCAAAGGTAATCGCCGATGTCAATGGTCGCGAGCCGATTTTGTATCCTACACATATGGGCAAGGCGGGTCGCAAGCTCTTTCAGTGTGGGGTATACGCATGATTCTGACTGAGTTTTACGAGATGGACGATATGCTCATCGCTGTCGTCCTAAAACAAGAATACAGTGCGCCACAAATTATTCGCATTGTTGAAGTCCCCGATATGAATCTGACTCCTGAATTCTTCGTAGATGCAAGACAAGGATTCCCAAGCTATAAAGAGTACAACAAGTTCAGGTCAAAGCGTATCACATGGGATACACTTGAGCGCTACACTGTGCTCGTTGCATCAATCAATAATCGAGGCGGATTTGCTGTATTCGAGGATTCTCTTATGAAGAAGCGAGCTCGCGATATGTTCGGCGTGAAAGCGAGGTGCAAATATGCGCGAAAATTTCCCGCCAAAGCCGCCGATTGCGGTTTTCCCCCTTACCAACTGGGGCGGCATTGAGCTGCTCGGCGTTCAGAACGGCGTCGATGATAAGGTCGAAGTCGCTATCAATACCGGGTCCACACGCAAGCAGCGAGGCCCGTACAAAGTCTACACGACAGCAAGAGGGCGGACATACTTCATCATGAATGGGGTCCGCTATTATCTTGATGATTTCGTTAGACTGTAAGCATAGCATATAGCATAGCATGTAAGCACAGCAATATGAAAGGAGGTTATGTTCCATAGCAATCATCGCAATTGAATCTGCATTAGAGGTCGCAATTATGTTTGGTGATACTGAGCTGATTGCTATCTACAAAGAGGCGCTCGCTGACGCTAACATCCATTACGAGCCGAAAGCGAAACCCTGGAACTGAATCAAATGGAGGGCGATTTCATTGTCTAAGCATCCTATCGTTTGGATTGCAGCCAGTTTGCTGCTACTTATTGGTGCATCCTATCAAATTGGATGTGGTCTGTATCAGCTCGGTTGTTTCCGACGCTACAATCGAATCATTGATACCCTCGCGGAGTGGTTAAATGCCGCAGATGAAACCGCCGGGGAAAATACTGTCGAAATGATTCGTGATTTCGTTTTGATCGCAGTGGGAGCTATGATTCTCATTGCGATATTTTTTTAAACAAACATAATTTATTCGATACCGCGTTGTAAATGATGCGGCCGCGGCGAACAAGTAAGAATTTCCAGCAATTTCCTACATACATAATGCGAGTTCAGATGATATCATAAACGAAGTATTCGCAGAGGGGACTGGGCGGCAATAGTCGCTCAGCCTAATGCGGCTACGGGTTCTGCAGAGCCTGTACTGGTCCCAAGCCCAGAACGCAATCGCATAGAAACGGTAGCACAAACAGAAGGGCGCTCCACCGCTCTAGTGAAATTTGATTTGATTTTGATGCAAAGGCCACGCTGATAAATCAATGATAAAAGTAAACTAGAGGGTGTTACTTGAATGAGCGAAACTAAACGAAAGGAGGGTTTATAGCTTGAATTGTAAAATCCAGTGCCGCTCGCTAGGAGTGGCCTTTGGTGCAAGAGTCGCGTCTTAC
>ERZ834694.2721-NODE-2721-length-11611-cov-2.263240_pt1 | contig 11611 bp, 7 predicted proteins | sample MGYA00519691_ERZ834694 | MGnify/ENA primary metagenome ERZ834694 (study PRJEB31850, sample SAMEA3708758) | human gut metagenome | biome: human gut; feature: human-associated habitat; material: faeces | place: China | collected 2014 ... | reverse complement strand
ATGATTACAGGACAAATGCAAGCCGACAAACTCCATCCACTAAGTAACATGCATGGAGTTTTATATGCACTGGCATCCATTTGCGAATAGACTGGCATGAAATTAAAAATGGACTAGCATGAAAAAGAAGTCGGATAACTGCCAGACAGATGGTTCATGCGAAAGAATGCTTCATTGAATACCGACCTTCACACACAGAGGCGATAGAAGGCCATATAATGCTCTTTCACCACTACCTAAAACAGCATTTTAGCACTCGCTAAATATTCTTTTCCTTATTAACATACTATAATGCATTCTGCTTAGGCAATGACTTGCAGGCATAGGTTGAATCATAACCCATACCTCTTGTTCTTTTCCTTTTATACAAATCCCATCCCTCCGTATTTTCTCCATTATTTTTAGGAAACGGTTTCTAAAATACCACAATTACAATCAAAAGACAAAACGTTTTATTCCTGCCTCTTGTTACTTCTCAAACTATAAGAATAGTGGACAATCGCCAGAACATATCTATGTGACTGACGAACTTTGTCACATATAAACCGAAATTTGTTATATGATATACCTATTGATTTTATTGGCCTTCACGATCTCTGCCCTGATGTCGATGATCATTATTCCGAGGATTTTGGTCGTCGCGCTGAAAAAGCGGCTTTTCGACATTCCGGACAGTCGGAAGGTACATAAAGGAGCCATCCCAAGACTGGGGGGATTGTCTTTCGCTCCGTCAATTCTGTTCTCCCTCTCATTTGTTTCCGCACTCTATTGCGCGGGATACATGTACGGACAGCAAATACCGCTATGGTTACTCACACATACCCTTTCGGAATTCTACCTGTTGGTTTGCGGAGTGATCTTACTCTACCTCGCCGGGTTGAAAGACGATCTGGTGGGAATGCGTTATACAAAGAAGTTCATGGTGCAGATTGTGGCAGCCTTGCTCCTGCCGTTGTCAGGACTATGGATCAACAATCTCTACGGGTTATTCGGAATACACGAACTGGCATCATGGATCGGTATTCCGCTTACTATCCTCGTAATTGTATTTATCACCAATGCCATTAACCTGATCGACGGAATCGACGGATTGGCTTCAGGGCTAACTGGCTCGGCATTACTCGTGCTTGGCAGTCTATTCTTGATTAACGGAATGTGGATATACGCCCTGCTGTCATTCGCGACTCTTGGAGTGCTGGTGCCTTTCTTCTATTACAACGTCTTCGGACAGGCTGATCACGGGAGGAAAATATTCATGGGTGACACGGGGAGTCTGACATTGGGCTATATTCTGGTATTCCTTGCCATCCGCTATGCGTCTTACAATCCGGATGTTGCACACTATTCCGCCGGTGCCATCGTGGTCGCCTTCTCGACACTGATCGTACCAATGTTCGACGTTGTGCGTGTGATGATCGTACGGGCACGCAGCCATCGGCCACTATTCAAACCAGACCGTAATCACATCCACCATAAGTTCCTCGATATGGGAATGAGCGCACACAAGGCGATGATCAGTATCGTCGTAATCGCCAGTCTATTCAGTAGCCTCAATATCTTGCTCGTGTCGTTCGTGAATATCAATATCGTATTTGCCGGCGACATCGTGATCTGGGTGGTATTAAGCATTTGGTTTGAAAAGGCCAGAAACAAAAAAGAATTTTTAAACGGAAAAGAATGGGTCAAACGAATTTAGAAAAAATACAAATAATGAAAGCATGTTTTATGGGATTGGGCTATATCGGCCTGCCTACAGCTATTATCGCAGCCGGAAGCGGCATTCAAGTTATCGGGGTCGACGTAAATCCGAAAGTAGTGGAAATGACAAACCGAGGTGTTATCCATATTGTGGAACCTGGATTACAGGAGTTGTGTTCGGAAGTCGTGGAATCCGGTAAGCTGAAAGCATCAGATGTTCCGGAAGAAAGCGATGTATACCTGATCGTCGTACCAACTCCGTTCAAAGGAAATCATGAACCGGACATTTCATATGTCGAAGCCGCTACACGTATGGTCGCACCTTTTCTTAAGAAAGGGGATCTTTTCGTCATCGAATCGACTTCACCTGTCGGGACCACCGAAAAGATGGCAAATCTGCTCTACGCTTTGCGTCCGGAACTGGAAGGAAAAATATATATCGCTTATTGTCCGGAGCGGGTGCTTCCGGGTAACGTGATCTATGAGTTGGTGCATAACGATCGGGTCATCGGCGGTATGGACGAGGCCTCTACCCGTAAGGCGATGGAGTTCTACGGCCAGTTCGTGAAGGGTACGCTTCACCCAACGAATAGCAAGACGGCCGAGATGTGTAAATTGACCGAGAACTCAAGCCGGGACGTACAGATCGCTTTCGCCAATGAGCTGTCGTTTATTTGCGATAAAGCGGGAATCAATGTGTGGGAGCTGATCGATTTGGCGAACAGGCATCCCCGTGTGAATATCTTACGGCCGGGTTGTGGTGTTGGCGGTCATTGCATAGCGGTGGACCCTTATTTCATCACGGCGGAGTTTCCGATGGAGAGCCGTATGATCTCGACGGCCCGTGAGACGAATAATTACAAGGCTTTCTGGTGCGCTGAGAAAGTGAGGAACGCCATGCTACGGTTTGAGCTGAAGCATGGGCGTAAGCCGGCGGTGGCAATGATGGGCTTGGCTTTCAAGCCTGATATCGATGACTTGCGCGAGTCTCCGGCCAAGGGAATAACGACGAAGGTGTTGCAATCGTGCAACAACGCTGATATCATGGTGGTGGAGCCGAACGTTTCGGAGCATAAGCTGTTTAAGTTGACCCCTTATAAGGAGGCATACGAGAAGGCGGATATAGTGGTTTTCTTGGTGAATCATAGGGAGTTTGCGGGGTTGAATTATCGGGATGACGTGGAGGTGCTGGACTTTTGCGGGACATTCAAGAAATAATCGTTCGCTAAATAGAAGAATACGCTGTAATGAGGAAAATAATGTTAGTCTTCGGGACCCGTCCCGAGGCGATCAAGATGGCTCCGCTGGTGAAGGAGTTCCAGAAACATCCGGAGTCGTTCGAGACCATCGTGTGCGTTACCGGACAGCATCGGGAGATGTTGGATCAAGTGTTAAAATTGTTCGAGATCACGCCGGATTATGATTTGAATATCATGAGGCAGGGTCAGGACTTATATGACGTGACCGCCCGTGTCCTTACCGGTATGCGTGACGTGTTGCGTGAGGCGACACCCGATGTCGTGCTGGTGCATGGGGATACCACCACGAGCACGGCGGCCGCCTTGGCCGCTTTCTACCAACAGATACCTGTAGGTCATATAGAGGCCGGCCTTCGTACCCACAATATCTATAGCCCGTGGCCGGAGGAGATGAACCGGCAGATTACGGGGCGTATCGCCACGTATAATTTCGCACCCACGCGGTTGAGCAAGCAAAACTTGATGCGAGAGGACGTGAATCCGGACTCAATCTTGGTTACCGGCAATACGGTGATAGACGCCTTACGGCAAGTGGTGACTAAGATAAAGACGGACGCTGAGCTGGACAAGGAGCTGGAAGGCGTGCTTTTACGTTCGGGGTATGACGTGAACCGTCTGGCCGGAGGCAAGAGACTGGTGTTGATCACGGGTCATCGCCGGGAGAACTTCGGTGATGGATTCATCCAGATGTGTACGGCTATCAAGGACTTGACCCGGAAGTATCCGGAGGTGGATTTTGTCTATCCTATGCACTTGAATCCCAATGTGCGCAAACCGATTCACGAGGTATTCGGCGGGGATTTATCTGATCTGGGTAATATGTTCTTCATTGAGCCATTGGAATATCTGTCGTTTGTCTATCTGATGGAGAAATCAACGATAGTGCTGACCGATAGCGGCGGTATCCAAGAGGAGGCTCCCGGCTTGGGCAAGCCCGTGTTGGTGATGCGTGATACGACCGAGCGTCCGGAGGCTCTCGCGGCAGGTACGGTGAAACTGGTCGGAACGGACTATGACAAGATCGTGAGCGAGGTCTCGGCGTTGCTTGATGATACGGCTTATTACGATGCGATGAGCAAGGCGGTCAATCCCTATGGCGATGGATTGGCTTGCGGAAGGATCGTGGAATTTTTGAACCGGAAGGAATGAGGGTCTTGATCGTTTCTCCCTCTTATCTTCCGGAGATCGGTGCGGCACCCTCACGCATTACGAACATGGCGGAGGGACTGTCCGGCTTAGGGATAAAGGTGGATGTGTTGACTTGCTTACCCAATTATCCCAAGGGACGTATCTTTGATGGATATAGGGGGGCTTTTTCCAAGACAGAGGATGTAAACGGGATAATGGTCTTCAGGTACTGGACGTATGCCTCGATCTCGAGGAGACCGTTGGTCCGTCTTGCCAGTATGTGCACTTTCGCCACGACCCTTTGGTGTTTCGCTCTCAAGCGTAAGCGTATAAAATCTTATGATAAGGTGATCATCCAGACCCCTCCTGTTTTGGCGGCGGCCTCGGCCATGTTGCTTTTTCGTTGCTGCTACCAGAAAAAGGTGGTGCTGAACGTCTCAGACCTTTGGCCATTGTCGGCCGTGGAGCTGGGGGCCATGAAAGAGGGGGGCGTTTATCATGGGGTGATGGGGCGTATCGAACGGTTCCTTTATCGTAAGGCCACGGCCTGTCAAGGGCAGAGTAAGGAGATCGTGGATTATATAAAACGGTATGAGCCGGGCAAGGCCTCGTTCTTGTATCGGAATTTGCAGCATCGTTTTGTTTTACCGAATCAACCCCCTTCTTCTCGAAAGCCTTTCAGGATCGTCTATGCCGGTTTGCTGGGCGTGGCGCAGAATATATTGGAGTTGATAGAGCGTATCGATTTTAAAGGGATGGGAGCGGAGCTTCATTTATTTGGAGGGGGCAATCAAGCCTTGGAGATAGAGGATTATGTGAGGACACATGATAAAGGGGTCTTTTATCATGGCTCTTTGCCCAAGGAACGGATGCGTGAGGAGCTTACACGTTACCATGCCTCCATTATCCCCTTGACGGTTCGTATAAGGGGGGCGGTACCTTCTAAATTATTTGATTTGCTGCCGTTAGGCGTTCCTATCTTGTTTTGTGGAGGCGGCGAGGGCGAGGAGATTGTAAAGGAGAATCAGTTGGGCCTTGTCTCGGCCCCCGGAGATTATGAGCGACTTTCTAAAAATATACGGGCCATGAGCCACTTGCCGGATGAGGAGTATCGACAGCTAAAAGCGAACTGCTTAAGATTATCCCAGACAACTTTCTGTTTTGAAAGGCAACTGGAGGCGTACAAACGTTTTTTATCGGCTTTCTAATTTCAGGATGAAATCCCTTAAACATTTTGCGGGGATGCCCTGTTATAGATATAGTAGTGTGTTTTTCATGGTATTAGATTTTTAGATTAGTAATTAGGTTGTTCATTCAGTTCGGGAGAATAGGATGTTGGTTTCTAAATATGAGAGCCGGAAAGGTGAGAATGATTTCTCTCGTTTCCGGCTATTCTTTTTTATTTAAAACTCGTCATTGGCGTAAAGACTCAATAGGTTTTTCAGCTCATAATCGAATATCTCGTCATCCTTGAAGAAGCGTTTCAATTCGATCTCGGCTGTCTCCGGTGAGTCTGATGCGTGTACGATATTCTCTTGTACGCTCATACTATAATCTCCCCGTATCGTACCGGGAGCGGCGTTTCTACCATTGGTAGCGCCGGCCAAGGTTCTTACTACATGTATGGCATCTACCCCTTCCCAGCAACATACAATTACCGGGCATACACTCATCGCGTCCTTGATCCGTTGGAAGAAAGGCTTTTCTTTTAGGTGGGCGTAATGCTCACTCAAGATCTCGTCAGTCAGCCAAACCATCTTCATGCCGGCCAGACGGAGTCCCTTCTTTTCGAAACGGGTTACGATTTCACCGATCAGCCCTCGCTGAACGGTACAAGGCTTTAAAATAACCAATGTTTTTTCCATAAGATTTATATTAAAAGATTAAACAAATGTTTGATGTCTTGAATACATGTTAACCTTGCGGCGTTTTATGAATGATAGAGGAATAAAGGATGAAATGTTTTTTAGGATATTTCAAGTATATTTCTATCTTATTCCTCCGCAAGTTAATGGGAATAAACAAATAAACGAGCGATAAGTCTGCTAAACTAAACTAATTTAACATACGTTAATTGTTGCTCGAGTTGTTAATCCTTCTGTATTCTTTTCCATTTCCGTGGAATTTCCGGATGAGTCTTGAGAAATTCCCTCAAGGTTTGCCGGTTTACTCCCAGTTTCTTGCTGATATATACTTTAGTCTTATGTTCTTTAATATACTGCAAGATCATCTCTTCCTTACCTTTTAGCTTACAGGTTTCCGGTCGCTCTCCTTTCGGACGGCCCAGTTTGGCACCTTGCACTTTTTTCCGAGCCAACGCTTCTTTCGTTCGTTGCGAAATCAGGTTGCGTTCAATTTCGGCGCTTAGGCTAAATGCGAATGCCAAGATTTTACTGTTAATGTTATTTCCGAGTTCGTAACCTTCCTTTACCGTAAATACAATGATGTCTCTTTCCATACATTGATGAAGGAAGCTCATAACTTGCATAAGATTACGTCCGAGACGTGACAGTTCCGTCGTGATCAGGATGTCGCCTTTACGTATTTGCTTTAATAATTTACCAAGTTGGCGATCGGCGATTACTTTTGTCCCGCTGATCGTCTCATCTACCCACCTGTCGATTCTCATGTTCCTCGATTTTGTGAATTTCTCAATCTCGAATCGCTGGTTTTCAGTAGTTTGTTTGTCTGTACTGACTCTTACATAACCGTATACCATATGTCCTATATTTAATTAAACAACAACCAAGATACTGGAAACGGATTGATTGATAGTGCGTTTTAGTAAAAACAAACTTTTTTATGGGTGTGTTAAAGAAGTTGAGTGGGTTTGAACTCCATACAAATTGTAATAAAAAGGGTTAATGGATATCCGTATAGAAAATTTAAGTTACTTTTGCTTTCGAAAAATAAGATGGAGTCTTAGAATGATCATGGGTATGAAAAAGTTATTGTCTTTACCTCCAAATTTGGTAGATTGTTTCCATGCGGTAGAGCATGTAAGTACAGAGGAATGGTTTTGCACCTCGGATCCGGTAGGCGCCCGCTTAGGGTCCGGGGGAGGAACGACTTGGTTGTTGGAGGCCTCCCGGCAAAAAGAGGCTCCGGATGTACCGACGGAAGAGTGGTTGGGACAGGAGAAGCGTATCTTGTTGCATGCCGGAGGGCAAAGCCGCCGTTTGCCCGGATATGCGCCATCCGGGAAAATATTGACTCCGATCCCTGTGTTTCGCTGGGCAAGAGGGCAGAGGTTATCCCAGAACTTATTGTCCTTGCAATTACCTCTTTATGAACGGATCATGAAAAAGGCACCGGAATCGCTTCATACCTTGATTGCTAGCGGTGACGTATATATCCGTGCTAACCAGCCTTTGCAGGAGATTCCTGAGGTAGATGTGGTTTGTTACGGTTTATGGGTCGAGCCTTCGTTGGCCAAGAATCACGGGGTTTTTGTATCGAGCCGTAAGTCTCCGGACACTCTGGACTTCATGCTACAGAAGCCTTCGTTGGAAACTTTGGGGGAATTGGCGGGTAGTCATTTATTCTTGATGGATATCGGTATCTGGCTGCTAAGCGACAAGGCGGTGCGGTTATTAATGAAACATTCCTATACCGAGGATGGCAAGGCGATGAAGGCGTATGATTTATATGCTGAATTCGGGTTGGCCTTGGGGAAGAATCCACGTATCACGGACTCGGAGTTAAATCAGCTTTCAGTAGCGATTCTGCCGCTTCCGGGTGGAGAGTTCTATCATTATGGAACTAGCCGTGAGTTGATTTCCTCTACATTGGCGGTACAGAACTTAGTTAGGGATCAACGTGCGATCATGCAGCGTAAGGTGAAACCACATCCCGCCATGTTTGTGCAGAATGCGGTGTTACACCAGAAATTGACCGCTGAGAATTCGGAATTATGGATAGAGAATAGTTATATCGGTGAGAATTGGACGTTACGTGGCCAGCAAATTATAACGGGTGTTCCGGAGAATAATTGGAACTTATCTCTTCCGGAAGGTGTCTGTGTAGATGTTGTCCCGGTAGGGGAAGCTAATTGGGCGGCAAGGCCCTATGGTTTTAATGACTTGTTTAAAGGGGCCTTGTCTGATGTGTCTACCTTGTTTATGGGGAAACCTATCTTGACTTGGGCGATGGAGCGAGGGATCACCTTGGGAGGGAATGAGGATATACAAAACGCACCTTTGTTCCCTATTTGCCAAACCGTGGATGAGCTGGGAAAAGTGCTGCGCTGGATGATTACGGAGCCGGATAGAGAAGAGGGAAAGTTTATTTGGCTTTCCGCCCGAAAATTATCGGCGAATGATTTGTCCGATCAAGCGAATTTACGCCGTTTGGTAGCTCAGCGAGAAGTTTTCCGTAAAAAAGACTGGTCATTATTGGCCGCTAATCATGAGAAAAGTGTATTCTATCAATTGGATCTTTCGGATGCGGCGGAAAGCTTCGCCAAAGACAAGATTGTCTTACCGAAAGCCCTTCCCGAGGATAATCCGTTGATGAAAAGGATACATAATCATATGTTCCGTTCTCAGGTGATGAAGATCTCGGGGGTAGCGTATAAGGAGGAGGAGCAAAAGGCTTTCGCTTTGTTGCGGGAAGGGCTGGTCGGTTCTGTCCTCGGAAGTAAGCAGCAGCCGTGTTTGAATGTCTATCGGGACCAGATCGTATGGGGACGTAGTCCGGTACGTATCGATTTGGCAGGTGGGTGGACAGATACGCCGCCTTATTGCTTATATGCGGGTGGAAACGTGGTGAACGTGGCGATCGAGTTAAACGGGCAACCACCGCTACAAGTCTATATCAAGCCTTCCGATACCCATAAGATTATCCTTCGCTCGATCGATCTGGGAGCGATGGAGGTTATCTCCTCATGGGATGAGCTTCGTGATTATAATAAGGTAGGGTCGCCGTTTTCCATTCCGAAAGCGGCTTTGGCCTTGGCGGGATTTATTCCGGAATTCTCGGCGGAGGCTTATGCTTCTTTGGATGTCCAGTTGGAAGCTTTTGGTAGCGGGCTGGAGATTACCTTGTTGGCGGCGATACCGGCGGGTTCCGGTTTAGGCACTAGCTCGATCCTCGCGGCTACTGTGTTGGGCGCTATCTCTGATTTTTGTGGCTTGGCTTGGGATAAGAATGAGATCGGAAACCGCACCTTGATTTTAGAACAATTGCTGACTACCGGCGGGGGGTGGCAAGATCAATACGGTGGCGTATTGCACGGTTTGAAACTCTTGCAAACGAACGAGGGTTTTAATCAGAATCCTTTGGTACGTTGGCTGCCGGAATACTTGTTTACTGATCCGGAATACCGGCCTTGTCATCTTCTTTATTATACGGGAATTACTCGTACGGCGAAAGATATTTTGTCGGAAATCGTACGAGGTATGTTCTTGAATAGCGAGGCGCATTTAGGTCTTTTGTCCGAGATGAAAGCTCATGCGCTTGATATGTACGAGGCGATCCAATGCGGAGACTTCGTGACTTATGGTAAATTGGTCGGAAAGACTTGGGAGCAAAATAAGGCACTCGATTCCGGAACGAATCCGGTGGCGGTGGAAGCTATTATCTCCAAGATACAGGCTTATGCCTTGGGATATAAACTTCCGGGAGCAGGCGGTGGTGGTTACTTATATATCGTAGCGAAAGACCCGGGTGCGGCCCTGCAAATCCGAAAGATATTGACTCTTTCTCCACCCAATTCGAACGCCCGGTTCGTGGAGATGAGCTTGTCGAATAAGGGGCTTCAGATTAGTCGTTCTTGAAAGTACGATTGGCTTTTTAGACCATTTGTTGCTAATTGGAATATATTGTATGTGTTTTGGAACATTTATATAAATGATCCTGTTGTACTTTTGCGGAGTTTAATGAGGTGTCAGATCTGATGGGGAAGAGAATTGTTTTTATATGGCTTTTATTGGCGTTCGCTTGGGTAGCGAAGAGCCAGAACTACATGATAAAAGGAATCGTGACTGATTCTATTACGGGAGAACCTTTGCCTTATGTGGCTGTGATTTTGAAGGGAACTACGATAGGTGCTACGACAGATCTGGATGGGGCTTTTACGCTCTCCTCTTCATCTAAGGTACGTACTTTACAGGTCTCTTATCTGGGTTATACGGAGAAAGAATTGAAATTCGTTCCGGGTAAAGCGGAACATTTGAAGATTCAGTTAGCTCCGACAAGTATTAATTTGTCGGAGGTGATTATCAAGCCGGGAAAGGAAAGATATCGGAAGAAGGATAATCCTGCGGTTACCTTTATCAAAAACGCTATCGCACGTAGGGAGAGCAACGATCCTCGTAATCATGATTATTTTCGGTATGATCAATACGAGAAGATGGTCTTCGCTATGAACGATTACCAACCGAAACCGAAAAAGGATGGAAAGGCGGGAAAGTTTGACTTCTTGACTGAGTTTATCGATACGTTGGAGGTGGGAAAGACGATCTTGCCGGTATCCGAACGTGAGAAAATCCAGACCGTTTATTACCGTAAAGACCCGAAGACGGAAAAGAGGGTCGTTCTGGCTACGAAAGCGGCTGGTGTGGATGAGGTCTTCTCACGAGACGGTATGCAACAGTTCTTGAATGAGGTATTCCGGGAAGTGAATATCTTCCAGAATGATATTCCATTGTTCTTGAACCGTTTTGTTAGCCCGATGTCTACGATGGGGCCTAACTTCTATAAATATTATTTGCTAGACACGGTGGAGGTCGCCGGACAGAAATGTGTGGATTTGGGTTTCGCTCCGTTTACTCCGGAGACGTTCGGTTTTACGGGACATCTTTTTATCACGTTGGATTCTACTTATTTCGTGCAGAAGGTTAAGTTGAATGTCCCGAAGAAGATCAACTTGAATTTTGTCGGTGGAATGACGATCGAGCAGACTTTCGACCGTGCCCCGGATGGGACTCGTATCATTACGAAAGATGATATCAACGTGGACTTCAAATTGACGGAGAAATCGAAAGGAATGTATGCCCGCCGTTTGAATATCTATTCGAATCAAGCGTTTGAGGGACCCGATGATCCTAAAGTATTCGAGGAGAGCGCACCTATTATTATACCGATGGAAGCTTATCGCCGTTCGGCGGATTTCTGGGAGGAGAATCGTCCTACTGAGGCGGGAACTCGCAAGCAGAATAACGTGGAGTTGCTAATGGCGAAGCTTCGTTCCTATTTTCTATGTGACGGAGAAGGTTGTTTCGATCCTTACCTCCGGTTATATCGCGACGAATAAGATTCCGGAGAAGAGCAAGTTCGAGTTTGGTCCGATGAACACCTATATCAGTGGTAACGCGATTGAGGGGGCCCGCTTCCGCGTCGGTGGAACCACGACAACGGCGTTCAGTAAACGTCTTTTCTTGGATGGTTATTTGGCTTATGGATCGAAAGACCGCAAGTTGAAATATGATGGTATCGTAGAATATTCTTTTATCGATAAGAAGGATTATCGGAAAGAATTTCCCGTGCATTCTATTCGCTTCGAGTACCTATATGATATCAACCAG
>ERZ834694.2713-NODE-2713-length-11652-cov-3.967147_pt1 | contig 11652 bp, 7 predicted proteins | sample MGYA00519691_ERZ834694 | MGnify/ENA primary metagenome ERZ834694 (study PRJEB31850, sample SAMEA3708758) | human gut metagenome | biome: human gut; feature: human-associated habitat; material: faeces | place: China | collected 2014 ... | reverse complement strand
CAGACGGCGGGCGATCTCCTTGTTGGTGGACTCCAGATTCAGCACCACGGTACGCTTGTTGTTCAGATGGTCGGCAATGGTTCTGGCATCCTCGAACCGCTCGGGCTTGACCAGAACCACCTTGAGCTGGGTGGTGGCGTGGATGTTGACCACCTTGTTCTTCTTGCTGGTGCCCTCGGCAGGCTCCTCGGTCTCTTCGTCCATCCCGATGCCAACGCCGCTGTTGTTGTTCACCATCTGGGGGCCGTCATCGATGTACTGGTCCTCGTACTCGTCCCCTTCGCCCATCAGGCCCTTCTTAATGCTATCCAGCAAAGACATAATTATCTGCTCCTTTCATTCGGGCAGCGCCCGGCTGCCTGGCGTTCTTTGCAAAAAGAATGCAAATAGCTTTTACTATTATCTGATTTTTTGCAGCAGATGTCAATAACTACAAAAGTTTTCCGTCATATAAATTTTGTCCGGAGACGATAATCTCGTCATAAAGGCGAACCTGACTGATCGAACCGGCCGTTCCGCTGGGCAAAACGATGAGATAATCGCCATCCAGCACCTGGGGGTGCTGGTCGTCCACGGGGTCGATCTTGCAGAAGCGGGCCAGGTTGCCGTACTTGACGTAGACGCCGGGGATGTAGTTCTCGCCCTGACCCTCGGCCTCGGAGCCATCCTCTTTGAGGTAATGGACCGCCGCCTGCGGCACCCGCAGGCCGGTGCTCTGCCCCACGATGACCTGCGCATTGGCCCGGTTCAGCCGCAGCACGTCGCCGTTGATGACCTCGCACGAGAGGACGAAGCGGGTCATGTCGTTCTCGGTGTCGATGTTCACTTCCTGCACGGTGGCCTTGAGGGGTGTTTCCGCCTGGCCGGGGAAGCGGATCTCCACCGAGGTCTTCCGCGGTTTTCCGTCCGAGCCCAGCAGCTTTTCGCCCTGTTTGGCCGAGCAGATGCCCGCGTAGTACCAGGTGAAGCCGGAGACGATCTTGCCCGCGCAACCGTCCAGTTTGATCTCCGGGGAGGACTCGATGTAGGCTTTCAGATCCGCAGCACCCAGTGCAAGGATGTCCTCCATGCCGGCATTGAGCCGCCCGGAACTGGCCGAACGGATAAAATAGCCCGTCTGCGGGGCGGTGATCTGGGTGGGGCTGCCCAGCTGGGCCTGCACATTGGACGCCTGCTGCACCAGCGCGGCGATCTGGTCCGAGAAGGTGGAGACCTCACCGGTGATGATCCAGAGCTTGTTCTGGGCCAGCAGATAGTCCTCCGTCTGGGCGTCGGTGTCTTCATAGTCGGAGGCATCCAGCGCATCCATCAGATCGTACAGCGCCGCCGAGCGGTCTTTGCGCAGGGACTCCATCTGCGCCGAGGTGGTGTTCTGCGATTTTTGCAGCAGGTCGATCTGGTCGTTGATCTGGGTCAGCTGCTGGCGCAGACCGGCCTGGGAAGCATCGCTGTAGACTTCCGCCACCGCAGTGCCCGCCGAGACGCGCTCGCCATCGGCCACAAGGTAGCCCAGCGTACCGTCCCCGGCCACATAGCTTTCGTTGAACAGCAGCACGCCCTCGGCATCCACCGTGTCTTCTACTGTGGCCAGAAGGGCCGTTTCGTAGGTGTTGGGTGGGAACAGCACCTGCATGGCCTGATAGAAGACATATACGGCCGCCAGCAGCAAAAAGACGATGGCAACGCCTGCCAGCGTCTTCAGTGCGCCGGGCAGCTCACGTTTTTCCTTCTCTTCCTGCATTCTGCTCATCCTTTCGTGATAAATTCCTGCGTCAGTGCGGCAGCGCGGGCCTTGAGGTCCGGTGCCGCTGCGTCCAGCCAGACCACGCCGTCCATGTGGCGGAACCAGGTCAGCTGACGCTTGGCATAGTTGCGGGAAGCCTGCTTGAGCTTCTCCACGCAGGGCGTCAGTTCCGACTCCCCCATAAAATAGGGAAAGAATTCCTTATAGCCAATGGCCTGCGCTGCCGTTTTGAAGCGGGCCCGGTTTGCAAACACGGTTTCGGCTTCGGCCAGAAGGCCCGCGTCCATCATCCGGTCCACCCTCAGGTCGATGCGGCGGTAGAGCTGGGCGCGCTCCGGGAAGTCCAGCCCCAGCACCAGTGCGCGGTAGGGCCGCTCCGGTGGGAGCGATGCCGCCTTCTGTTCGCTGAGGCGTCGGCCGGTAGCGCGGTAGTGTTCCAGCGCCCGCAGCACCCGCACCTGATTGTTCGGGTGGATGGCGGCAGCGGCTTCGGGGTCCACCTGTTTCAGCTCTTCGTACAGGGCAGCCGGGCCTTTTTCGGCCAGCTCTGCCGCCAGCTGCTCCCGCAGGCCGTCCGGAGCTTTTTCGGCCGTGAAGCGGACACCATAGAGAAAGCTCTGAACGTACAGCCCGGTGCCGCCCACCAGGATGGGCAGCTTTCCGCGGGCGGAGAGGTCGGCTTCCAGCGTTCCGGCCAGCGCAGTGAAATCCGCCACGCTGAAGGTCTGGTCCGGCTCCAGAAAATCGACAGCATGGTGCGGGATGCCGTGGGTCTCTTCCGGCGTCACCTTGGCGGTGCCGACATCGAGGCCTTTGTAGATCTGCATCGAATCCGCACTGATGATCTCACCGCCGAACTGCTCGGCCAACGCAACGCCCAGCGCGGTCTTGCCAGTCGCGGTCGGGCCGACCACAGCGAGGACCGGGTGTTTTTTCTCAAACGATTCGGCCAAACTGCTTTTCCAGCTCCTTTCGGGTCAATTTGAGGACGCAGGGACGGCCATGCGGGCAGAAGGGCGGCACTTCACCGGACAGGATCTTCTCGGCCAGCGCCATAAGCTCCTGCGGGGAGGTGTGGTCCCCCGCCTTGATGGCTGCACGGCAGGAGATGGAGTGGAGCACCCACTCGGTCTTTTCGCTCAGGGCGTCGCGGCTGCCGTGGGCCAGCTTCGCCGCCAGCTCCACGAGAAGGTCTTCGGCGCTGCCCTGCTCCACATCGGCAGGGACCGCGCGCAGAAAGACCGAATTGCCGCCAAAGTCGTCGATCTCCAGCCCGGCACGTTCCAGCAGGTCGATGTTGGCCAGCAGCGCCGTCTTCTCCTCGGCCGAGAGCTCCACCACCACCGGTTCCAGCAGCAGCTGGCTGGGCACATCGCCGTAGGACGCGGCCAGCTTTTCAAAGAGCTGGCGCTCGTGGGCCGCGTGTTTATCAATGATGCACACCTCGTCCCCCCGCTCTGCGAGGATGTAGGTGCGGAAAAGTTCGCCCACATAGCGGAGCGGCTCCGGCCCCTCCTGAAGATCAAAGCCCATCTGTTCGGGCGTCCCGGCGGGGGCCGACGCCTCTTCCGTTTCGGCGGGTCCGGCCGCAGCGGGTTCCGGCTCTGCCGTTTTGGGCTGCGGGGCCGGGTCCCATGCTGCCATGTGGTCCTGTGCTCCGGGCAGGTCGTCTGCGTCCGGCTCGATGTCGAGCTGGGCCTCGCTGGATGCTGCACGGAAACGCGGCACAACCGGTTCGGAATGGTCAGTCTCCTCTTCCGGCCGCTTCGGGCTGTGCAGGCTGACATCCGGATTCAGGGGAGCCGAAGGTGCAACCGTTGTCCAGCTGTGCTCGCTTGGGGATGCCGTAGACGGCCCCGGCAGGATGTCCGCTTCTGCCGCTGTCGGGCGGACGGGCCGGGTGGGCACAGTCGGAGCCGAGACCGCCGGTGCAGCAGATGCCACGGAAGGGGCAGTTTTGGGGTGCTGTTCCAATGTGCCCGGCTCCGCCTGCCCCGGAATGACGGCAGCAAGCCCTGTAAAGTTATTTTTCTTTACAGCATTTTCACTCGGATTTTCGTTTTTTTCTAAAATGTTGGATTTTTCGTTGTTCTTCTCGTTTTTGGGCTCCTCGAAGGCGAACAGCCGCTCACCGGTGCCCGGTTGAGCCAACGCCAGCTTGGTGGCGTGGTACACGAGGTCGAAAATATCATTCTCGCGGGCGAAGCGGACTTCCGTTTTGGCCGGGTGCACGTTGACATCCACCAGGTCCGACGGCATTTCCAGAAGCAAGATTCCTCCAGGGAACTTGCCCTGCATCGTGGTGCCCTTGAACGCCATTTCCATGCCCGCCATCATGGTGCGGTTGCGGACATAGCGCCCATTGATATAGAAATACTGCATACTCCGGCTGGCACGGCAGCTTCTGGGCTGGGTGATGAGGCCCCACACCCGGTAGACACCCTCGCGGTTGTCCAGCTCGATGAGGTCCCGGCTGAACTCCCGGCCCAGCACGGCATACGCTGCACTGCGCAGCTGACCGTCGCCGGGGGTGACGTACTGCAATTTCCCCTCACGGATGAACTTGAAGCTGACCTCCGGGTGGCTCAGGGCCACATGGGCGACGGTATCCGCCACAAAGGTACCCTCGCTGGAATCCTTTTTCAGGAACTTCATCCGGGCGGGCGTGTTGTAGAACAGGTCCTTCACCCGGATGGTGGTTCCCACGCTGCGAGCACCGGGTTCGATGGGATAGGCTTCCCCGCCCTCGATGCGGTAGACCGAGGCGCATTCGTCCGCTTCGGTCCGGGTCAGCACCTCCACCCGCGCCACACTGGCGATGGAGGCCAGTGCTTCGCCCCGGAAGCCGAGGGTGTGGATATGGTTCAGGTCCTCCTCGGTCTGGATCTTGCTGGTGGCATGGCGGATGAACGCCGTGGGGATGTAAGCGGCTTCGATGCCGGTGCCGTTGTCGCTGATCTCGATCAACTTGACGCCGCCGGACTCGATGCTCACCGTGATCTGGGCGGCACCGGCGTCGATGGCGTTTTCGAGCAGCTCTTTGACCACCGAAGCCGGCCGCTCGACGACCTCACCGGCGGCGATCAGCTCTGCGGTGTGTTTGTCCAAAACATGGATGACTGCCATAGGTTCCCTCCCCTTTTCGTTGGTATTGCGTCAGTTTCAGCCGTTCAGGCTGCCCTTCAGGGTCTTCTTGAGCTCGTACAGGAAGTTCAGCGCTTCGATGGGGGTCAGCGTCTCCACATCGAGGGCTTCCAGCTTTTCCAGCACTTCGCTGGGCACGGCCGGAGAATTGTACTCCTGCAGGGCGTCGAAATCCATCTGTTCGACGTTGTTCTTGGGGGCGCTGGCTTCCAGTGCCCGCAGTACCTCGTGGGCGCGGCGGGTCACGCTGCCGGGCAGACCGGCCAGCTTTGCCACCTCGATGCCGTAGCTGTCATCGGCCGGGCCGCGGACGATCCGGCGAAGGAACGTGATATCTTCGCCGCGCTTTTTGACCGCGATGTTGTAGTTCTTCACGCCCTCCAGAATGCCTTCGAGGTCGGTCAGTTCGTGGTAGTGGGTGGCAAACAGCGTCTTGCAGCCAAGCCCCTTGGCCGGGTCGGAGATGTGCTCGACCACGGCGCGGGCAATGCTCATGCCGTCAAATGTGGACGTGCCGCGGCCGATCTCATCCAGAATGACCAGACTCTTTGTGGTGGCATTCTTCAGGATCTCGGCCACCTCGGTCATCTCCACCATGAAGGTGGACTGCCCAGCCGACAGGTCATCCGATGCACCGATGCGGGTGAAGATGGCGTCCACAACGCCCACATGGCATTCTTTGGCCGGGACGAAGGAGCCGATCTGCGCCATCAGCGCAATGAGGGCATTTTGACGCATGTAGGTCGATTTACCGGCCATGTTAGGGCCGGTGATGATGAGGCAGCGGTCGGTGGAGCAGTTGAGGGTGGTATCGTTTGGCACGAACAGGCTGCCCTTGAGCATCTGCTCGACCACCGGATGACGGCCTTCCACAATGGTCAGCTCGTCGCCGTCGTCCACAACGGGGCGGCAGTAGTTGTTCTCGGCCGCCACCTGCGCCAGCGCCGCCAGCACATCCAGCTCGGCGACGGCATTGGCCGTCCGCTGGATGCGGTCCAGCTGGGCGCTGATGGTCTCCAGCAGCTCAGCAAAAAGGCGGTGTTCCAGCGCGATGAGACGCTCGTGGGCACCGAGGATCTTGCTTTCCAGCTCCTTGAGTTCCTGGGTGATGTAGCGCTCGCCGCTGGTGAGCGTCTGCTTGCGGATGTAGGTCTCCGGCACCAGATTTTTGTAGCTGTTGCTGACCTCGATGAAGTAGCCAAAGACGTGGTTGTAGCCGATCTTCAGCTTGGGGATGCCGGTCTCCTGCCGCAGGCGGGTCTCCAGCTGGGCCAGGATGCCCTTGGTGTTATCGCGGATGGAACGCAGCTCGTCCACCTCGGTGTGGTAGCCCTTGGCGATGACACCGCCATCCTTTAAGGTAGACGGTGCGTCCGGGCTGACCGCCGCGTAGATCTTTTCCTTGATGTCGGTCAGCGGGTCGATCTGCGCCGCCAGTTCGGCCAGCTCCGGGCAATTGCAGCTTTCGGCCTGCCGACGCAGCCCCGGCAGGCGGTCGCAGGTCTGGGCCATGGCGTAGATCTCCTTCGGCGTGGCCGAGCCGTAGACGGTGCGGGTCATCATCCGCTCCAGATCGGAGATGTAGTGCAGCTCTTCCATGAGGTCGCCGCGCTGGACGGTCTGGTTGACCAGACTTTCCACCTCGTTCAGGCGGCGGTTGATAATGCCGCTGGAAACGAGCGGCTGTTCGATCCAGCTGCGGAGCATCCGCTTGCCCATGGCGGTGCTGGTCTTGTCCAGCACCCAGAGCAGGGTGCCCCGCTTCTCGCGGCCGCGCAGCGTTTCGGTCAGTTCCAGATTGGCCCGTGTGACCGGCGACAGCCGCATGAACTGCGCCTTGTTGTAGCAGATGACGGTCTTCAGGCGTTCGACGCCCTTGATCTGGGTGTCGTGCAGATATTCCAGCAACGCCGCCATGGCAAAGCGGACGTTGCCCTTTTCGTCGATGCCGGTCTTCGCGGGCCAGTCGCGGCCGAACTGATTTTCCAGCGCGATGGCCACAAGGCCAGGCGCATAGCGCTCCTCTTCGACAAGTTCGACGGAGCACTGCATATTTTTCTTCAGGTAGGTGGTCAGCTCCCGGCAGTCGAGGGTGTTGGGGTTCATCAGCACCTCGCTGGGGTGGTAGCGGCACAGCTCGGTGATGACAGCCGGGACGACCTTTTCCTGCCGGAGTTCCGTGATGTGGGCCGTGCCGGTGGAAACATCGGCAAAGCAGAGGCCCGCCGTGTTCCCCTTGATGAAAATGCTCGCGATGTAGTTGTTTTTATCATCCTGGAGCATACTGCTCTCGATGATGGTGCCGGGCGTGACCACACGGATGATATCCCGCTTGACGAGGCCCTTGGCCTTGGCGGGGTCTTCCACCTGCTCACAGATGGCGACCTTGTAGCCTTTGGCGATGAGCCGGGCCACATAGCCTTCGTAGCTGTGGAAGGGCACCCCGCACATGGGGGCGCGCTCCTCCTGACCGCACTGCTTTCCGGTCAGCGTCAGGTCCAGCTCCCGCGAGGCCGTCCGGGCATCGTCGAAGAACATCTCGTAAAAGTCGCCGATGCGGTAGAACAGAATCTCGTCCTTGTGTTGTTTTTTGATTTCCAGATATTGCTGCATCATGGGCGACAGTTCCGCCATGGTAGTCCACCTTTCTTGCATTGAATCCCTGTTTGAGCGCAGTTTTGAAACATCATGCCGGGAAAACCGGCCTGTGTGCGAGAGGCCGTCTGCTCTGGTTTGCAGGGAGTAACCGCTTTTGCAAGGAAAACGCGGCCTGCAAAGCGCAGCCGCGTTTTCCGTTTCACATGTGCTCAGTGGCAGCCGCCGCAGGTGGAGCAGCTGCCGGTGCAGGACGCGCTGGGTTCCTGCACGGTCATGGGGTCGCCGCCGTTCATCGCGGTGTTGATGATGGCGTCGATATAGTTGACGAGGTTCTCGCAGTCCTTCTTGGCCTCGTTGTAGGCCACCATGCCCTCATCGGCCATGATCTTGCCGTACAGATCGTTGACCTTCTCGTTCAGCTCGGAGATGCGCGCATCGCTGCGCTCGCTCTTGCCGATCTCGTTGTTCAGGTCCATGCGGGCAAGGTTGAACTCGCCGATCATGTTCTGTAGCTCCTCATCGTTGTCGTTGAGCTTGCGGGCCTGGTCGAGGGCCAGATAGCGGGGGTCGGTCTGCAGTGCCATGGCGGCACGCTTAAAGAGGTCGATGCAATCCATAAGAATAATCTCCTTTAGTGTTCTTTTTGTTTGATGGAGCCGTTCCGCTCCGGGAAATCCTGGTCAATCTGCCAGCTCGCCCAGCAGGACGGTGGCGCGGGCACCGGTGAGGTGCACATGGGCATACCGGCCCATCCAGCCGGGGTCGGCGGCGAACTCGACGGTCAGGTTGTTGTCCAACCGGCCGGAGAGGGTGCCCTCGCTGCGGCCAAAGCTCTCCACGAGGACGCGGACGGTCTGGCCCACCTGTGCTTTGACGAGGCCCATGGCGATCTCGTCCTGGATCTTCAGCAGGCGGCTCATCCGGTCGGTCTTTTCCTTGCGGGGGGTGGGGTCGGGCATTTCTGCCGCCTTGGTCCCGGTGCGCTTGGAGTAGATGAAGGTGAACAGCTGCATGTAACCGACCTTCCGGATCAGGTCGAGGGTACCCTGGAAATCCTCCTCCGTCTCACCGGGGAAGCCGATGATGATGTCGCTGGAGAAGGTGATGCCGGGCACAGTCCTGCGGGCATACTCGATGAGTTCGAGGTACTGCGCAACGGTGTAACGGCGGTTCATCTGGGCCAGCATTCGGTCCGAGCCGCACTGCACCGGAAGATGCAGATGCTTGCAGATTTTCTTGGAATGTGCCATTACATCAATCAGTTCATCTGACAAATCCTTTGGATGAGAAGTCATAAAACGAATTCTCTCGATTCCCTCTACTTCTTCTACCATTGTAAGAAGCTTTGCAAAACTGATTGGATTCTCCAAGTTCTTACCATAGGAGTTTACATTCTGTCCAAGAAGCATGACTTCCACAACACCCTCGGCTGCTAACTTCTTAACCTCTGCTACAATATCTTCCGGCTTTCTGCTTCTCTCTCTTCCTCTTACATAAGGAACGATACAGTAGCTGCAGAAGTTATTACAGCCAAACATAATATTTACGCCAGCCTTAAATCCAAACTTACGGTCACTTGGCAGGTCCTCAATAATCTGGTCTGTCTTCTCCCAGACATCAAATACTCTCTTTCTTCCAGAAAGGCATTCATATAAAAGCTCTGCCAGCTTAAAAATATTGTGAGTTCCAAAAACCACATCGACAAACTTGAATGTTGTCTTTACCTTTTCCTGTTCCTCCGGCTCCTGCATCATACAGCCACACATGGCAATAACCATCTCTGGATTCTTCTTTTTATAATTCTTTAAAGCACCAAGTCTTCCATAAACACGAACATTCGCATTCTCACGAACTGTACAAGTATTATAGTAGACAAAGTCAGCCTTTTCTGTGTCCGCTTTCACATAACCGATATCCTCAAGAATACCATTTAACTTCTCAGAATCCTTAAAATTCATCTGGCATCCAAAAGTCTGATCATAGAATGTCAGCTTACGTCCAATCTCTAATTCTCTTTCCTTTATAATCTCTCTACACTTTGCAATAAAATACCGCTGTCTCTCCGGTTCCTGTTCCGGTGCAGGCGCGGTCGTATCAATTAATTCATAGTTTATATTCGTCATTATAATTATTTAACCTCCAAGTGTGTAAAATCAACTTTTTACGCAGATAGAGATATTATAGGATAACTTTTTTTATTTTTCAAGAAAAAAGTACTTGATTTTTATTTTTGTCTGTGCTATATTAGACAAGTCGCAACGATATGGTCGATTGGTCAAGCGGCTAAGACGTCGCCCTCTCACGGCGAAAACAGGGGTTCGATTCCCCTATCGACTATTTATTTTAAAAGGTTTGTCTGTTTAGGCAAACCTTTTTTGTTTCATAAAAGAAATGTCTGTTTTTGTTGGATGGAATGTTTTTATTTACAAAGCATACATTTTTCTGTTAACATTTTTATTTTTTTCATAAAGGAGGTACTTCTATGGCTTTTTTTGACACCTTAAAACAGAACCTTATGACTGCCAGCCAGGTTACAATGGATAAAGCAAAAAATACCGCTGAGATTTTAAAATTAAAAGACCAGATTCGCCAGGATAAACGAGAGATTCGTTCTGCTACTTATAAAATCGGGGAGATTTATCGGGAGCTTCACTTCGAAAACTATGAAGAGGCTTATGAGGATTGCTTTCAGAGGATTGAGCGTTTAGAACAGGCGATTGAGTGGAAGGAAGATGCGCTGAAGAATTTGAAACAAGAGGATTAATTGCTCTCTAGATTTTAAAAAAAACAGACGGAAATAAAAAATAGATATATAGTATCTGTTCCATATCACTGCACGAATAATGCTTACCCGCATTATTCGCTTGCTCCAAAGTCACAGATACTATATATCTATTTTTTTATTTCCTGTCTTTGATAAATTGGAGAGGTTATTCAAATTTTAGGTTACTACTTATACTTTTAAACGCCTGTCCTTGGCTACTTCTCTCCTTCTATGCTTAACAAGAAATCTATTACTCCGTTCCTACTATTTTTAAACTGTCGCCCTCCGATAATGTAAAAATGCCCGTACATCGACAGAATTCTACAAACATGAAAAATAGGTGATTTTGTTTCTCTTTCGTAGAATTAATGAAGGAGATATGGTAAAATATTTGTAAACTTTGGCTGGTCAACAGAAAGCGGGGAAATAAGTTAGAAAAGAAGAGGTAATTCGGGCGATGGATTAAAATAGAGACATACTGGAACATAATATTTATTTTCCATCCCGTCAAAGACAGAAAACTAATTTATTACAATACAAAGGATTTTCACTTATGAAAGAAAGACTCATTTTTCACGTTGACGTAAATAGTGCCTATTTAAGCTGGGAGGCTGTCCACCAGCTTAAAAATGGTGCTTCTACAGATATCCGAACAATCCCATCGATCATCGGTGGCGATACTTCTTTGCGCAAAGGAGTTGTTCTTGCCAAGTCGCTTCCTGCTAAACGTTTTGGTATTCATACGGGAGAACCGGTTACCGATGCTCTGACGAAATGTCCTACTTTACAAAGTTTTCAACCGAATTTCCCTCTTTATCACAAATATTCCAAAGCTTTCATCACTATTTTAAAGAAATATGCTCCTGTGGTAGAACAGGTTTCTATTGATGAAGCTTACCTTGATATGAGCGGACTTCACTACTTCTACTCTACTCCGCTTGAAGCTGCCGAAAAGATTCAAACCGATATTAGGGAAACTTTAGATTTTACCGTAAATATCGGCATTTCTTCAAATAAACTTCTTGCAAAAATGGCCTCTGATTTCGAAAAGCCAGATAAGGTGCATACTTTATTTCCGGAAGAAATCCCTGTAAAAATGTGGCCTCTTCCAGTGAGAGAGCTTCTTTTTCTTGGCAAATCCTCTGAAAAAAAACTGCAGGATGCAGGGATCAGAACCATCGGAGATCTGGCTCATGAAAAAAAAGCAAAGATACAGGCACTTCTCGGTGAAAAAGCAGGACAGCAGTTATATCAGTATGCCCGTGGCCTTGATGACTCCCCTGTGAAAGCAAAACCTGATGAAGCAAAAGGATTCAGTCTGGAAACTACATTTAACGATGATCTGGTCTCACTGGAGCAGGCACTTCCGATCCTGCTGGAACAATGCGATATTCTGGCCGCC
>ERZ834694.2704-NODE-2704-length-11698-cov-3.440608_pt1 | contig 11698 bp, 5 predicted proteins | sample MGYA00519691_ERZ834694 | MGnify/ENA primary metagenome ERZ834694 (study PRJEB31850, sample SAMEA3708758) | human gut metagenome | biome: human gut; feature: human-associated habitat; material: faeces | place: China | collected 2014 ... | reverse complement strand
AAGCCGTTGGACGCGGTGGCCGTAGCGAACAAACACACCCTGCGTCTGGATGGCGGTAACGATAATATCCGTTACGGTTTGGAAGTGAACTATAGTAATACGCCGGGAGTAATGAAAGAGTCGGGGCGGCGGCGTTTGGCCTTGGGGATGGAGTTACAGTATATCTATAAGAATTTGACATTCCGTAATACCCTGACCTATTCTAACGTGAAGGCGGTTAATTCCCCTTATGGCTCGTTCAGTACTTATACCCAACGGAATCCGTATGTACGGTATAAAGATGATGATGGAAACTATATTTACGAGGTGGACCGGTATATTCCTATCAGCGGAGGTGGATTAGGACAGACATTTTATAATCCGTTGTACAATACGACACTGAATACAATAGATGAAGAAAAATACAACGACGTAACCAACAATTTCGGTGTGGACTGGACAATTATAGAAGGTTTACGGCTGAAAGGCAGTTTCTCCTTTACACACCAGAATACCTACGGTGACAATTTTAAGCCTGCAAGACATACGGATTTTGCGGATTACAGCGACGAGGATTTTGACAGAAGAGGAGCGTATATTGGTTCGCGTGGAGAGAATTTCAGCTATGATGCCAGTGCAGTACTGACCTATTTCTGGCAGCTTGATAAACATGTGGTTAATGCTAATCTGGGGTGGAACTTACAAGAAAACGTGACCCGGGAGTTTACGGTAAAAACCGAGGGGTTCCCCAACGAAAATCTGGATTATATCAGTTTTGCAACGCAATATGAAAAAGAAGGAGCTCCTGCAGGGGATGAGTATACATCCCGCCTGGTAGGTTTCTTGGGTAACCTGAATTACAGTTACGACGAACGGTACCTGCTGGACCTTTCTTTCCGTGAAGATGCTTCTTCGCGTTTCGGTGCCGATAAACGGTGGGCACCCTTCTGGTCGGCTGGTTTAGGTTGGAATTTGCACAATGAGGGATTCCTGAAGGATGTAACTTTTATCAATCGTTTAAAAATACGTGGTTCGTATGGGTTGACAGGTAGTCAGAATTATAATCCCTATCAGGCGATGACGACCTACAAATATCTCACCGGAGAACGTTATCATCATACTGTGGGGGCTGAAGTAATGGCATTGGGGAACGAAAAGCTGGGATGGCAGCGTACTTTGCAGCAGAACTACGGTTTGGATATCGATCTTTGGAATGAACGCATTAATATTACCGGGAACTACTATATAAAACTATCAAAAGATGTATTGACCTCTGTAACCTTGCCTCCTTCTTTGGGCTTTGATTCTTATATGGACAATTTAGGAGAGGTAAAGAACTATGGGTATGAATTAAGCTTGCGCGTGGCAATTTTGAAGAATCCGGCCAAGCGGCTCTTTTGGAGCGTAAATGCCAATGCTTTACACAACAAAAATAAGCTGATGAAGATATCGAATGCCCTGAGGGCTTATAATGATTCGCAGGATGAGGATTCTATGGCGGGTTCCAAAAAGAAAGAGTCTAACCGTCCGAAAGTACGTTATATTGAAGGGGAGTCCATGAATTCCATTTGGGTGAACCGGTCTCTGGGGATCGATCCGGCTACCGGTAATGAACTGTTTCTGGCGAAAAACGGAGATATCGTGACAGAATGGAGTACAGACAACTATGTGATCGGCGGCTGTACGGATTCGGAATTGGAAGGAACTTTCGGAACAAACTTTCAGTGGAGAGGATTTCAGTTGAATATGATATTCCGTTACAGTCTGGGTGGACAGATTTATAACCAGACACTGGTAGATAAGGTGCAGGATGCCGATTTGCGTGGTAATGTGGACCGCCGCGTATTCGAGGAACGTTGGCAGAAACCCGGTGACAAAGTGATGTTCACCAAATTCGGACCTGGGATAAATGCCAATGCGACCAGCCTGACTAAACCGACTTCCCGTTTTATCGAGGATAACAATTATCTGGAATTGTCCACGTTGAATCTCTCGTATGAATTCGGTATGCCCTGGATGAAAAAGGTGGGGTTAAAACGGCTGAAAGTCCTCTTTTATATGAACGACGTGTTCCGCGCTTCCACTGTGAAACAGGAGAGGGGAATCGATTATCCGTTTGCCCGTAATTTTAGTGTAGGATTGCAGGCGCGTTTCTAAATGTTTACGATTAATTGATAGAAGGTTATGAAATATACAATATTGAAATACGGCATGTTGGCAGGCACACTGTTGTTAGGTGGCTGTAATAATTGGTTGGACGTGGATCCTAAATCGCAGGTAAAACAGGAGGTGCTGTTTGAATCGGAGGCTGGTTTCCAGGATGCACTGACAGGTATTTATACAATAATGGCACGTACGGACATGTACGGAGGACATGAGACGATGGGATTTTTGGAGATGGTGGCACAGGTGTATACGGAAGTGGCTTCTACTTATGAGGATGTGTTGAAATACAATTATGAGGAGACAAATTCGGAAGCCTGCATTGATGGTTTTTGGAAAGGAAATTATAATGCGATAGCCAATTGTAATCAGATTCTGGCTCATGTAGACGAACAGAAAGGTGTATTCAGCAGCGGAGTGTATGAGGCGGTAAAGGCGGAGGCGATGGCTTTGCGTGCTTTCTTGCATTTTGATCTGTTGAGGGGGTTTGCTCCTTCCTATGGGATTGGTAAGGATGAACTTGCCATTCCATACGTAGATAAGGTGACGAACAAGCCTGTGGCGCAGTCGACGGTGGCAGAAGTTGTGGATAAGGTGATTGCCGAAACGGAGGAGGCGCGGAAACTGATCCGGGAAGTCGATCCATTGGGACCGTCTCATGAATCCTATACAGAGAAAGGGTATGATACGGATGATTATGTTCAGGGTGGAGGATTTTGGCTTTACCGCAAATCGAAGTTGAATTACTATGGAATGACAGCTTTTCTGGCCCGGGTATATTTGTATAAGGGGGACAAAGTGAATGCGCTGGCATGTGCGAAGGAGGTCATCGAAAGCGGAAAGTTTTCATTGCTGGAAGAAAAACAGTTGCAGGGCGACAATACCTGGGGCTATTTGTGCAGTGAGAGTGAGTATATTTCTTCCCTTTATGTGTATGATATGGAAGAGGGGCGGTCGGATGTGTTTTTCGGAGAAGAGAGTACAATGAAATGCTATATCTCAGATGGCCGGCGTTCGATTATATTCGGCACGCCCGGTGTGGATATCGATTGGCGTAATCAAAACATGTTTGTGTTAAAGACCGGTGAGGCGAAGTATTATGTCGGCAAATACCGGTCTTTAACACAAACATGTTTTGATTACGCCAATCGAAACATGATTGCTGCGGAGGCTTCGGGTGATAAGAGTTGGTTGCAGACTTTACGCGATCACCGGGGATATGTAAATTATCCGTTGGCGGACGATTGTGACCTGACAGCTGAAATAGAGGCGGAATACCGTAAAGAGTTTATTGCTGAAGGTCAGCTTTTCTATTATTACAAACGGTTGAACTATGACAAATTACCGGGGATGTCGGAACCGATGGCAAAACATTATGTTTTCCCGATGCCGGACAACGAACTTGAATTTGGTAATATTAAATAAAAAAGACAGACGATGAAAAAATTAGGATATATATTTTTATGCCTGGCAGTGCTATGGAGTTGCCAGGACAATGCAGACTACCCGTTCAAGGGAAAAGATGCCGTATATTTTCAGCTACAGACGGATGATTATTATTGGACACAAACTCTGGACAGCATGGTGTATACTTTTGCCGGTAAAGGGGTTGAGGAAGATACGTTATGGGTTCGGGTAAATCTGCAGGGGGATGCCGTCCCGTATGCCCGTGATATTCTTGTCGTGACGGACGATGAGAAAACGACTGCAGAGGAGGGCCTTCATTACGAGGCTTTGAAACCGGTATACGAATTGCCTGCCGATGCCGTTTATACGAGGATTCCCGTAATTATTTACAACAAGGACGAGGAATTGGAAAAGAAACAGGTGACGATAGCCCTTGCCTTGAAATCTTCTGATGAATTGGACCTGGGCATTACTGACCGGCGGACTTGTCGTCTTTTGGTGTCGAACATGTTAGGAAAACCGCTTTATTGGGAAGAAACGATTTCCTGGGATTTCGGGGAATATTCCCGGAAAAAGCATGAGCTTTGTATTTTGGAACTGGGACGGGATTTCCCTGCCGAGGCAAGCGAGTACAGTGCAGAAAGCCGGATGTGGGATGTTTATGGGGCATATATGAGTGACTATTTCGAGGAAAATTATCCGGTTTATGATGAGAATGGTAAAATTATCGAGCCTTGGTAAGAAGGAGTGTAATCTGTAAAATGAATGCGATATGAAGAAGATATATTTATTGCTGTGTTTTGTAGCCTGTCTTTTGGCTTCTTGTCTGGAAGACAAGGGGAATGACCTCTACATCGAATTGAATGACGTAACCATCGGGAAAATACGTGATACGACAGTGGAACAGTTTACCCGCCTGAAAATCGAACCGGAGATTACAACTCGTTCCGGTGAGTTCAAAGCTGAGGATTATACCTATTTGTGGTATATGTATACAACTTATGGGATGAGTAGTCTGACTTCTGCGGATACATTGAGTCTGGAGAAAAATCTGGATACGGAGATCACTTGTATCCCGGGTGACTATAGTTTGGTATTTAAAGTAATGGACAAAGAGACGGGGATAACGTATACTACGGAGTATGCCACTTCTGTCACAGTTATCAATTCCTATTCCAAGGGCATGATGGCATTGAGCAGCGAAGATGGAGAGGCGAGTGTGACTTTTGTGAATACCGTCGGTACGGTGACGGAGAATGCCTATAAGAAAGTGAATGGGGAAACGGCAGGTAAGAACCCTACGGGTATCCGTTATATAACAGGCATGATATCGGAGGCGGAAGAAATGATCGTTATCATGACGGACGATGAGAAAGGCGGTACGGTGGTAAAGCCTCTCGATATGTCGTATGTGATGGATTTCAAGGATATGTTTTATATACAACCGGAAGTCATCAAGCCCCAATCCTTTGGAACTGCCGAAGTAACCTGGTATGAATATGTAAATAATAACGGAATTATCTATCGCCGGGAAAATAGGGAGAGTGGTTATCCGAAATACGGAGTGGCGGTTAAAGGGGAATACGACCGGATCGCTCCTTTTGACTTTTTTGATGCGACAGGTAGCTATGTGGCCTGGTTCTATGACCAGGGACGGGAACGTTTCATTTATTTGAACTGCCCACTGCAAGGTGATGTTATGATTGAATTGCAGGATATGTCAGGTGCGTTTAATCCCAACAATGTGGGGATGCAGATGTTGTGGGGAGGTGCATTCGGCAGTAATAATAAGTTGAATAACGGGCGTATGGTGATGGAGGATGATGCCGGGGAACGCTGGATGCTTTCCTTTACTTCGAGCAAGGTTGACAATCAAGTTGTATTTACACCTTTGGCGAAGATTCAACTGACCTATGAGGGGGCTCGAGATGCTCATACCTTTACTACCGCTCAGAATGCCAATTTCCTGTATTACGGTTACGATAACAAGATTGCGTGCGTCAGTTTTTCTACCGGCAATCTGCTGAATGTGTATGAGATGGAAGGAGGAAATGTGGATTATATCGAATGTGACCAGGTGGGGAATATCAATCAGATGTGGGTAGGCATCAGCGATGGTTCTGGTACGGCCAAGTCCGGTTCTATCGTAGTATTGGAAATGAGTACGGACGGTTCGCTGAAAGAAGTGACGCGGTATAAGAATGTGTGTGGAAAAGTAGTCGATTTTGAATACAAGCAATAAAACTGTAAAAATGAAGAAAATATTGATATTAGGGACCGCACTGTTGTGCGGTTTCCTTTGCCGGGTGGCTGCACAGGGGGTGGAGTTCCGTGATCTGACCTTCGGACAGGCATTGGAACAGGCCCGTACAGAAAACAAGCTGGTGTTTATGGATTGCTATACCAGCTGGTGCGGACCTTGTAAGAATATGCTGAAAAACGTCTTCACTTTGCCTGAAGCCGGTGAGTTTATGAATGCGCATTTCGTTTGTGTGAAGTATGACATGGAAAAAGGCGAAGGGATCGGGTTGAAAAAACAGTTTGCAGTCCGTGCTTTCCCGACATTTTTTATTATCCGGCCGGACGGTACGGTGCAACACCGGTTGGCCGGAGGAAGTCAATGGGAGCGTTTCCGCGAACGGGTTGCAAGAGGATTGGAGGAAACGACTTCTTATGCCTATCTCAACGAACGCTATCAGCAGGGTAAGCTTGCCCGGAAACAATACCCCCATTACGTTCAGGCTTTGAAAGATGCCGGCGATCGGCCTGCCGTGAAGAACGTTTGTATGGAAGTTTTCGGGCAACTGAGCGACAAAGCGAAATGCAGTGCAGAAAACTGGTATATTTTCGATCAGGAAATGGGACCGGCCGATCCCCGGTTTGAATACCTGGTGGATCACAAAGAGGCTTTCGACCGGACAGTGGGGCAGAAAATAGTGGATGAGAAGATTTATTCCGTTTATGGAGATGAATTGCTTGGCATCAATAATAGTAAGGATGCTGAATGGCCGGAAAGAATTGGCCGTATCGCCCATCAGATACAAAAGATCGGTTTTGAGAAAAAATCGGAGATCGAGAATACACTGGACTACGTGGTGGCTTATCTGAGTAAGGATATCGAAGGGGTGTTGAAAAATTTGGAAGAACGGACTGATTTTCCCCAATATGTGATGATGGATCTGGCTTTTCGTTTCGGTTTTATTGTTCAGGAAGGTACGGATGAGCAAGTAGTCCGGTATATTCAGTTGGGACGACGGGCCGAACAGCAGGCGGCTACCCCTCAGCTGGCCGGCTTGATCCGGGAGTATATGGACCGGTATGAAGCAGAACTGAACGACCGCAAGACTTATGCCGGCATACGGGGTCGGGTGACTCGCGAGAGAATGAATGAAGTGAATTTGTATAAGGTGGAAGACGGAAAAGAATGTCTGATCGCAACCTCGAAGGTGAGCCGGGACGGTTGGTATGGATTTACCTTCCAGCCTGAACGGAAAGGTTTCTATACGGTGGGGGGAAAGGAGAGGCTGGATCGGATCCGTCTTTATATGAAACCGGGTGATCAGGGAGAAGTGAATTTTCCCGAAGATACTATCGTGATTACTGTACGGAATACGCCGGAAAATCTCTTGCTTGCCCGTTGGGAAACGATAATGATTCCGGTACGGGAAAGAGTCGATAATCTGAAGTATGCTTTGTTCGATTACCGCGATTTCTTTCCTTATTTTATGGATTTTCTGCCACAGGCCCGTGAGTTTCAGGAAAAGCTGACGTTCCGGGATGAGACATTCGCACGCTTGGTGAAACAAACGATTGATTTCGATCTCGATTATTATGCTTTCCGGATTTTGAATGCCCTGAAAGCGGGTAAAGATACTTTTAAGCCGAGCCGTCCTACTCCGGCCGATTACCCGGCCTATTACGAAACCATTATCTCCCGGGATAAATTAACGGATGCTTCGGTACTGGAACAACCTTATGGTTACGATTATCTGCAACGTTATACGACATTTGCCCTGGCAAAAGAGGGTGAAAAAGACAATTTATCCAATCGGCTTAAATGGTTGCCGGATGATTTGCTGAAAGCGGAAGTCGTGCTTTGGTATGCCGAACGTTGCCGGACTTATGAAAACTATCAGAAAATACTCGGTGAATATGGCAGTTTCCTGACAACTGAAAATCACCGGGAGCGGATGAATGCCGTTTCGGCCAGGCTGTATCAGGGGAAGAAGGGCGAAATGGCAGCCGATTTCACTTATCCCGACCGGAATGGTAAGCTGGTATCCTTGTCCGATTTCCGGGGTAAGGTTGTACTGGTGGACGTATGGGCTACGTGGTGCGGTCCCTGCCGGGCGGAAATCCCTCATCTCGTGAAACTGGAGAAAGAAATGGAGGGTAAAGATGTCGTTTTTATCGGTGTATCGATCGATCAGAAGAAAGATCACCGGAAGTGGCTCGAGGTTCTGGAGCAGGAGGGGCTTAGTGGTGTACAGCTTTTTGCTGGCGTGTCTCCGCAAATTATGAAAGACTATAAATTTACCACAATTCCCCGTTTCATGGTATTTGACCGGGAAGGGAAAGTAGTGTCGACTAACTCCCCCCGTCCCTCGAATCCGGAATTGAAAAAATTATTGGAAAAATTATTGAATTCGGGTTTATAAACTGAGTTAATTCTACTTTTTAAATAGTTACAAAAGTAACTATTTAAAAAGTACGTTTTAAAATCTCCCGGATGTTGTCGGCTTTTCCCATGGTATAATAGTGGATAGCCGGGGCACCGTGGGCTAATAAATCCTTGCTTTGGGCTGTACACCATTCGATGCCTACCTGATAGATGGCTTTATTGTCTTTACATTTCCGGACTTCGTTCATCAGTTCCTGGGGCAGGTCGATACTGAAAGCCCGGGGGAGCATTTCGATGTGGGTTTGCGTCGAGATGGGTTTCAGGCCGGGGATGATCGGAACAGTGATACCGGCGGCCCGGCATTTGGCTGTAAATTCATAAAACCGGGTATTGTCGAAAAACATTTGAGTAACGATATAATCGGCTCCTGCATCTACTTTGCGTTTCAGATTTTCGATATCGATGTCTATATTCGGGGCTTCATAATGTTTTTCGGGATAAGCGGCGACACCGATACAAAAATTAGTAGGTACGGCATTTTTCAGACATTCGTCCAGGTAAATTCCCCGGTTCATATTGTGGATTTGTCCCACCAGTTCGCAACTGTAACGGTGGCCGTCGGGTTCGGGAACGAAATATTTTTGGCCGGGGATAGCATCTCCGCGTAAAGCGACTACATTCTGAATATCCAGGAAGTTCAGGTCGATCAGGTCGTTCTCGATCTGATGTTTACTGGCTCCTCCGCAGATCAGATGGGGGACGACTTCTACGGGAAACCGTTTCATAATCGCTGCTGCAATGGCTACCGATCCCGGCCGTTTGGTGATGGTCACTTTTTCAAAGGTACCGTCGGCCGTTTGGCGGAATTCCACTTCATCCCGGTGAAAGGTGATATTGATGAAAGGAGGGGCGAATTCCATCAGAGGTTCTATGGCTCCGTATAGTTTGTTGATATCGCTTCCTTTCAATGGAGGCACCAGTTCGAACGAAGCGAAAGGTGCCTTTTTCTGATTGATAATATCGATTACTTTAGTCATTATGTACTGGTTATGGGCGTAGCTCGCCCGGTTTTATAATCCTAATAATCTTTTTCCTTCTTCCAGGGTGATCGCCCGCTTCGTGCAATAGTCCGTCAACTGGTCTGCACCGATTTTTCCAATGCTGAAATAACGGGCAGCAGGATGGGCGATGAGCATACCACAAAGACTTGTCGTCGGATAGATCGCATAAGACGTGGTCAGGGAAACCCCGATTTTAGACGGTGCATCCAATAGGTCGAAGACATCTTTTTTCAGTGAATGATCCGGACAGGCCGAATAGCCGAAGGCCGGGCGGATCAGGGACAAACCTTCACTCAATTGTTCCTGCATCCATTCGGCCAAAGCTTCGGTTAACCGGGCACATAAGCTTTCACGCAGCAGATGGCTGAAGTCGTGGCAGTTACAACTGCCCTGTTTGTCGGCGACTTTCAGGGCGAATAACCCGATGGTGGAAGTTCCGTAAGCCTTGGGACAGATATAATCGGATAAACTCAGGCATTCTTGCCCCGCTTTTTGTTGACGCAACATGGGGAGACGGTGACCGTTATCCAATACGATTTCGTCATCTTCTGCATAGGCATCGAAGAAGTTGACCACGATCGAAGCTTCGAATTCATTGCCGGCAATAACGGTGCCCAACATTTCCAGAGCGGCCTGGGAAGTACGGTCGGCGTCTTCATGCTGATGAATGATTTCCGGGAATTTACCCTTGAATCCCCAGAAATGGAAAAATGGAGTCCAATCGATTTTAGCGATCAGGTCCTGCAAGTCCATATTTTTTCCCAACAGATTGTGTTCTCCGAAACTGGCAGGCAACCGGTAACTTTCCCGGTCAAAGACAGGAGCCAGGGTCTGGGCTTCTGTATAAGGAAGCAAACGGTCTTGTTTATGATAATATTGCCCGCGTATTTTTTCCTGTTCTGCTTTCACTTGTGCGAGGTAGGACGACCGGTCGGATAGTAGCCGTTTCATGATCCCTGCAGTCCGGGAGGCATCTCCCCCCTGGATGACACCATAATCGTATCGGGGTGCCAGTTTTACAGCGGTATGTACGGTTGAAGTGGTCGCTCCGCCTACGATAAGCGGAATCCGAAGCTGCTCTTTCTGTAGTAACTCACACAAAGCTTCCATTTCGCTTAAGGAAGGAGTGATGAGTCCGCTGACTCCGATCAGGTCTGCCCGATGGGCTTTAGCTGCGGCAACGATTTTTTGGTTATCGACCATCACCCCCAGGTCGATGACATCGAAATTGTTGCAGGTCAATACGATACTGACGATGTTTTTACCGATATCGTGTACATCTCCTTTGGCAGTTGCAAGGACAACTTTAGGGCGCTGTATATTTTCTCCCGTACCGGCGTTGTGTTTCTCGATCTCCGGTTGTAAAATTGCGACAGCTGCTTTCATCGCTTTCGCCGATTTTACCACTTGGGGTAAAAACATTTTTCCTTCACCGAATAGTGTCCCCACTTTATCCATCCCCTGCATCAGGGGACCTTCGATGATTTCGACGGGAGAGGTATAAACGGTCAGCGCTTCGGCCAGATCGGCTTCCAGATATTCCGTATTACCTTTGATCAGAGCGAAATTCAGGCGTTCGGATAACGTACGGGTACGCCATTCTTCATTTTTTATAGCCTTTCCGTCTGCGGTTTTCTGCCCCTTGATTTGTTCGGCCAGTTCAATCAGGCGTTCTGTGGCTTCCGGGTGTTTGTTCAATACCACCTCTTCTACTGCTTCCAGTAATTGAGGTTCTATCTCATCGTATACCTGTAACATGGCCGGATTGACGATGCCCATATCCATGCCTGCCTCGATCGCATGGTAGAGAAATACGGAGTGCATGGCTTCGCGTACCGGGTTATTTCCCCGGAAAGAAAACGAGAGATTGGAGACTCCGCCGGAAGTACGGCATCCCGGCAGGTTGGCCTTGATCCAGGCTATTGCCCGGATGAAATCGACGGCGTAATTATTGTGCTCTTCCAGGCCTGTTCCGATAGCCAGAATATTGACGTCGAAAATGATGTCTTCCGCACGGAAACCGGCTTGCCGGGTTAAGAGCCGGTAAGCCCGCTCACAGATTTCGATTTTACGTTCATAAGTGACAGCTTGTCCCTGTTCGTCGAAAGCCATAACGACGACAGCAGCTCCCAAATGATGTATTTCCCGGGCTTTTGCCAGAAACAGATCCTCTCCTTCTTTCAGGCTGATCGAATTGACGATACATTTCCCCTGGGCATTTTTGAGTCCTGCTAAAATGGTATTCCAATCCGAAGAATCGATCATCAGGGCTGCCCGGGCAATATCGGGGTCATTGCTGATATAACGGACGAAAGTGGACATTTCGAGAGCACTGTCGAGCATGGCATCGTCCATGTTGATATCGATAACCGATGCCCCGTCCTCGATTTGTTTCCGGGCGATCCGGGCAGCTTCTTCATAAGCTTTGGCGTGGATGGGTTTGGCAAATTTAGCGGAACCGGCAACA
>ERZ834694.2703-NODE-2703-length-11709-cov-3.725073_pt1 | contig 11709 bp, 9 predicted proteins | sample MGYA00519691_ERZ834694 | MGnify/ENA primary metagenome ERZ834694 (study PRJEB31850, sample SAMEA3708758) | human gut metagenome | biome: human gut; feature: human-associated habitat; material: faeces | place: China | collected 2014 ... | reverse complement strand
TCGGCGCGGCGGCGCAGACGGGGAGGCAGCGGCTTCCTCTATAAGTTGCTGTCTGTTTTGCTGATCTGCGGCTGCCTTGTGGCCGCCATCACGCTGTTTTTCCGGGTGGATACGGTGGTTATCACCGGCGAGAAGCGCTATACGGAGGCGGAGATTCGGGAGGTCAGCGGCGTAAAGGACGGTGACAACCTGTTCCTCCTGAATAAGTATCAGGTTATCCGAAACATCGCGGAGGCGCTGCCCTATGTGGAGCTGGAGGAGACCCGGGTGCAGCGCAAGCTGCCGGATACGCTGCTGATTGAAATCAAGGAGTGCGGCGATCCCTTGGCGTGGGCACAGGACGGGACGGTCTGGCTGGTCAGCCCCGGCGGCAAGATCGTGGAGCAGCGGAACACGGTGGGGGACTATCCCACCATTGATGGCTGCCGCCTGCTGGCCCCCTCCGTGGGGACGCTCATCGCGCTGGATACGGAGAATGATACCCGGTGGCAGAGCCTTTTAGAGCTGTTGGCGGCGCTGGAGGCGGCGGAGGAGATGGGAATACCCGCCCATGTGCTGACCACCTACGCCGAGGGGGAGAGCCGGGACTACGGTACCTTTATGGCCTCACTGGCCCATGAGGTGGTGAAGAACGAACGACCCTTCCGGGCGCCCTGCTTCCTGTTCTCCGCCGGGGAGACTACCACCGCCATTCCTGACAGCAGCCTTATCCGGGGCCATGGCGGCCCGTCACAGGAAATGACGGCGGCCTTTGCCGTGGCAGCGGAGGGGTTGAAGAATGTGTGCCTGCTGTCCATGGACAGCGAGGGTACCGACGGCACCACCCCGGTGGCAGGCGGCCTGACCGACGGCACCACCGGGACTGCTGCCGCAGAGCGGGGCATCGACCTGCGGAAGGCGCTGCGGGAGCACGCCGCCTATGAGGCGCTGGAGCCGCTGGGGGATACGGTGCTCACCGGGAACACGGGAACCAATTTGTGCGATTTCAATGTGCTGTACATCGGTACACAGGAGTAAGGAGGAACTATTATGAAAATTCAGGATTTGCGGGCCAGAGAGATCATCGACTGCAAGGGAAAGCCCCTGCTGGAGGTGGATATCATCACCGAGGATGGCACCATGGGCCGGGCGGCGTCCCCCTCCGGCATCTCCGCCGGGGAACACGAGGCTATGGTGCTGCGGGACGGCGACCGGAGCCGTTATGACGGCAACGGCGTCCGCAAGGCCGTGGAGATGGCGGAGAAGGTGGTCCTGCCTGCCATCCGGGGCATGGACGTGCTGGATCAGCAGGCGCTGGACCGCCGTCTCATGGAGCTGGACGGCACCCCCAACAAGTCCCGTCTGGGGGGCAATGTCACGTACAGCACGTCGCTGGCGGTCATGCGGGCCGGATGCCAGCTGCGCCATGTGTCCCAGTACCGCTATCTGAACCCCGGTGACATCCGCACCATCCCTCTGCCCACCTCGGATATGTTCGCCGGAGGCAGCTATGAGGACGACACCATGCCGGTGCAGGAGACCACCATTGTTCCCTATAAGGCATCCTCCATTGCCGAGGCTACGGAGATCCTCTGCAAGGTCTATAAGAAGCTGCCGGAGGTCATCCGGGAGTTTCAGGGGGGCCGCCGCCCGGAGATCGGCGCCATGTCGGAGTATATGGCCCCCAGCACCGATTTCATGGACTGTCTGGATATCCTCTATGAGACGGCCAAGCGCTGCCGCTGCGAGGAGAAGATCGCCTTCCATATGGACTGCGCCTTCAGCGAGATCTACGACGCCAAGCGGGGAACCTATCACTACTGCGGCCGGGAGGTGGATCTGGACGAGATCATCGGCATCCTGAAGCAGGCCACGGAGAAGTACAACTTCCTCTACATCGAGGATCCGGTGGACGAAAACGACTGGGAGGGCTGGGTGAAGGCCGCCAAGGCGCTGGATCGTACCACCCTCTGCGGCGACGACCTCACCGTCACCAACATCGACTATCTTCGCAAGGCGCTGGACATGGGGGCCTGCGGGGCCTTCGTCTTTAAGCCCAATCAGGTGGGGACCGTCACAGAGGCCATGGAGGCCCAGCGGTATGCCGTGGAGCACGGAATGTTCTCCATCCCCTCCATCCGGGCGGGCGGCGTCAGCGACGACCCTGTGGCGGACATGGGCATCGCCGGCGGAGCGGCGGCGGTGAAGCTGGGCCCGCCCAAATTCGGTCACGCCATTCACATCGTCAACTCCCTGCTGCGGGCGGAGACGGAGCTGCCGGAGGCCAAGCCCTTCGACTTCTCGCCCTTCGTGAAGTTCTGAGGTACTCACTCTATTGTAAGAGCTGTCAATGAAAAATACAAGATTTTTTACAAAATAGTTAATGGAATCGGATACGGCGTAAAAATATTTTTACCAATTTGCTCTCTACACCCCCTCAAGTAGGAGACCGCAGCGGACGCAGAACACGGCGGCGCTGCGGTCTCCCTGCGAAAAAACGGCTTGCGCCGGGGCGGTGGATGCACTATAATAATAAAAAAGTCCCGTGCAGGGAAATCGGGGAGGGAAGCACAGTGGAACTGGAGCTGAGGCAGGAACAACAGCTGTCCATGCGGCAGCTGCATAGTCTGCGGCTGCTGCAAATGGGGCGGCTGGAGATACGGGAGTATCTGGAGAGCGTGGCACAGGAGAACCCCACGGTGGAGCTGGAGCTGCCCCACGAGGAGGAGCCCCTGACCAGACAGGCCGAGCGCTGGCTGGACCGCTGGCGCTGGCTGGAGGAAAACGACCGCCAGAACAGCTACTATGAGCGGCCCAATCAGGAGGAAGAGGACTCCCCCATGAACCGTATCGGCACCGACGGCGGTTTGGCGGAGACGTTGGAGAGCTTTCTGTGCCGCCAGATCGCCGGACTGGAGGTGCCGGAGCGGCAGCGCAGCTGCTTTACTATCTGGTGGGCTGTCTGGAGGACAGCGGGTACCTCACCGTGCCGACGGAGGAGCTGGCCGCCGGGGCTGGTGTGCCGGAGGAGGAGCTGCGCCGCGGCATCGCACGGCTGCAAACGCTGGAGCCGGCGGGAGTGGGGGCTGCGGATCTGAGCCAGTGCCTGTACCTGCAGCTGCAGCGCATCGGAGACGACGGCCCCGCCACCCAGATCGTGCTGCATCATCTGGAGGCGCTGGCCAGGAACCGCTATCACCAGATCGCACAGACCCTGCATATCTCGCAGGAGGAGGTGCGCCGGGCCCAGCAGCGCATCCGGCAGCTGGATCCCCGGCCGGGGCGACAGTTCAGCCCGCCGGAGCCGGCCCCCATGGTGTACCCGGATGTGTTTGTGGTGGAGCAGGAGGGGGAGTTCGTCTGCGATGACCACCGGCGTCCGGCCCCCATGCTGCACCTGAACCGGTATTATCAGGATCTGTACCGCCAGACGGATGATCCGGAGGTCAAAAAGTATCTGGCGGAGAAGCTGGTGCAGGCGGAGAACGTGTTGTTTGCCCTGCGGCAGCGGGAGAGCACCATGCTGCGCTGCGCCCGGTTCGTGGCGGCGGGGCAGCAGGCATTCTTCCGGGATGGACCCCGTGCCTTGCGGCCCATGTACATGACGGAGGCGGCACAGGCGCTGGACGTGCATCTGTCCACCGTCAGCCGTGCGGTGAAGGACAAGTACCTCCAGTGCCGGCAGGGGGTGTTTCCTTTGAACTACTTTTTCTCTGCCCCGGCCCCAGACGGCAGCGATGTCAGCCGCCGGGCGGTGCTGCTGCAGCTGCGGGAGCTGATCGACGGGGAGGATAAGGCCCACCCCCTGTCGGATGAAAAGCTGCGGTGTCTGCTGGAGCAGAAGGGCTGCGTCCTGTCCCGGCGCACCGTGGCCAAGTACCGAGAGGAGCTGGGCATCCCCGGCACGGCGGGCCGCCGGGAGTAATAGCATAAGCTTATTTTTTCAAGCAGAAGCGGGGAGCCATTCGGCTCCCCGCTTCTGCTTTCACCTGTGGGAGTGGGATTGGATCACTTCCGCAGCACGGTGTACTTGTCCATGAGCTCGTGGTTGATCTCCACACCGAGGCCCGGCTTCTGGGGCACGGCGATGTAGCCGTCCTTATCCACCACCAGAGGCTCCGTGAGCATCATGTCACGCACCTCATAGGGCCAGTAGGGAGGATCGTAGCAGTACTCGATGAAGGGGCAGTTGCTGACGGCGCCCGCCATATGCAGGGCGGCGGCCATACCCATGCCGTGAGTCCAGGTGTGGGGGGTGTAGATCTTGTTCTCCGCCTCCGCCATGGCCGCTACCTTCCGGTTCTGCACGAAGCCGCCGGAGAGCACCACGTCCATCTGATAGATGTCGAAGCAGTTGTGCTTGATGAGGTCACGGTACTCGTGGACCTGAGCGTTCAGCTCGCCGCCGGCCACATGGAGGGTGGTGCGCTTGCGCAGCTCTGCCAGTCCCTCGAAGTCGTAGCCGTACAGGGGCTCCTCGATCCACTCGATGCCGATCTCCTCGAAGGCACGGCACACGTTCAGAGCCTTCTTCAGATCCCACTTGGCCACGGACCGCTTGCCGGTGAAGAACCAGCCCTGATTGGCGTCCACGGCGATCTTCAGCTTGTCGCCTACCCGCTTTTTGATCTCGGCGATGATACGGACGTCCTCGAAGGGATCGTCGTGGTGAGCACGGAGCTTCATCATCTTGAAGCCCTCGGCAATATACCGCTCAGCGTCCTCCACACGCTCCTCCACGGACTTCAGGGAGCCGGTGCTGGCGTAGGCCAGAACCTTGTCCTGCACGCCGCCCAGCATCTTATAGATGGGGAGATTGGCGTATTTGCCCAGTGCATCCCACACGGCTACCTCCACGCACCAGGGGCGGTAGGCGTACAGGGAGGCGTTGACGAGGCCGGTGTTGATGGCCTCTACCTGCGTGATCTCCTTGCCGATGACCAGCGGGCGGATGTGGGTGTCCCAGATACCCGCCAGCAGCTGGGAGGAGTCGCAGGCGGCACCGTAGCCGTGGATACCGTCATCGGTGATGATCTCAGCGATGGTAACGAACAGCTTGGTCTCCGGATTGCCGGGGTTCCAGGTGGAGGGGAAGGGATGGGGCAGGGGGACTTCCACTACCTGCAGCTTAGCGTCGATAATTTTCACGGTTATATCCTCCTATTCGTGTCCAAAATTTGGATGGGATCAGGCGGCGTCCTGAGCGGCCTTGGCATCCTTGCCACGGCCCACGTGCTTGTTCAGCAGGAAGGACACCAGGCAGATGAGCACCAGCGTGATGGCAAGTCCCACGAAGGCACCGCCTTTCATCAGGCCGCTGACGATATAGCCTACCAGAGACGAGCCGGCTACCGTCAGGGCGTAGGGCAGCTGCGTTCTCACGTGGTCGATGTGGTCGCAGGAGGAGCCCATGGAGGACATGACGGTGGTGTCGGAGATGGGGGAGCAGTGGTCGCCGAAGATACCGCCGGACAGCACCACACCGATGGCCATGCCTACGGGGGCGCCGATGGAGATGGCCAGGGACACGGCGATGGGGATGAAGATGGCGAATACGCTCCAGGAGCTGCCGGTGGAGAAGGAGGTCAGGCAGGCAGCGATGAAGATGATAGCGCACATAGAGGTGGGGGTCAGGAAGCTCTCGCAGGTGCTGACGATCCAAGTGGAGGTGCCGCAGGCGGAGCAGATGCTGCCGATGCCCCAGGCCAGCATGAGGATCATCAGGACCTCCATCATGCCCGTGCAGCCCTCGATGAAGGTGCTCAGGGCCTTCTTGAAGTTCCAGACCTTGGTGATCATGCCCATGATGATGGCGGAGATGGAGGCCAGAATGAAGGCGGTATCCAGCGCCCGCAGGGAGCTGCCGTTGGCCAGCGCACCAAAGATGCCATTGGTCTTGATGTCACCGGTGTAGAACAGGCCCACGAAGATGAACACCAGCAGCACGATGACGGGAACCAGCATATTCCAGATGGAGGGCTTGGCACCTTCCGGAAGCTCCTCCTGCTCGACCTCACGGCGGATCTCGGCGCCGTCACGGAACAGCTTGCCGGTGAGCAGCGCACGGTCCTCGGCCTTCTTCATGGGGCCGTAGTCCCAGCCGGTGACGGCGATGATGAGCACCATGAGGATGGAGCCGATGGTGTAGTACTGATAGGGGATACCGGCCACGAAGTCTGTCTGAGGATTGCCGGTATAGCCGGTGGAGGTGTAGAAGGTGGCGATGAGGCCGATGATGTAAGCGCCCCAGGCGGAGATGGGGAACAGAGTGGGGACGGCCGCCGTGGTGGAGTCCACGATGTAGGCCAGCTTCTCACGGGAGACCTTTACCTTATCGGTAAAGCTGCGGCAGATGGGGCCTACCAGCACGGGGTTGGTGGAATCGGAGAACCAGACGAACACGCCGCCCAGCCAAGTCAGCACCTGAGCGCCCCGACGGGTCTTGCCTGCGCCGCGGCTGACGGCATTGGCGAAGGCTTGGGCGCCTCCGTTCTTTTCCAGCAGCAGCGACAAACCGCCGCAGAAGGTGGTCAGCGCCAGGATGCGCTGGTGGTCGGTATTCTCGAAGCCGGGGAGGATGTAATCGAAGAAGGTGCTGTAAAAGCCCTCCCACAGATTACCGCCGCACAGCATCACGGCACCGACGAACACGGCAATGAACAGGGACAGCACGACCTGGCGTGTGATGACCGCCAGGACAATGGCCAGCAGAGGGGGAACGATGGCCAATAGGGTAGGTGAAAACTCCATATGTCGTCCTTTCCTCACTCGAAGAGTGAAACATAAATTCTGCGGTCCGTGGACCGTCTGCCCATAGTAATAGCAAGTGACGTGCCAGTCTGAGAAACGGCGGTTTTTCGGGGATTTTGGGGGACGGTAAAAGAGATGAGTTCCATTTTGTCAAAAATATTTGATTTTGCATCCGGATACTGGTGTTTTCTGTCAAGAGAATTTGACAAGTCCGGAGAAATATGAAGAAATTGTAAAAAATTGACGTATGGGGGAGTACTTGTGGGGGCTACTCCGAAGGCAGATGCTTTGCCAGAAGTGGTTGATTACCTCCGGCGGGTATAGCTTTCCCCTGATCGCAGCAGAAAGCCTGCACCGTCGTGCCAGCCGCTTGTACGGCACGAAAACCGGCTGACACGACGGTGACGGCGACGCACCCGTGGCAATCCGTCCCCTATGGCAGAGCGGTAGATTTCTTCGACTGACCGCCGCAGGCACGTTCTTCACATCCGGTCTGCGGACAGATCGCAGCCGCAGCCGGAAGCATCCGTCATCGCCACGGCAGGGGCTTCCCCTTGATTCCGGCGGCGGGGTCTGGTATAATATTTGGGATTTTTCCCCGGCGGAGAGGTCAGAAAGCGAGTGATACCATATGCCTTTTCAGAAAATGACCATCGATGATATTCCGGTGATTGCCCCATATTTCCGCTTCGTCACCACCAACACCTGCGACTTCACCGTAGGCGGGATGTTCATGTGGCGGGACTACTTCCACATGGCGTGGCAGGTGGAGGACGGCGTTCTGTACTCCACCCTCACCGGTGAGGACAGAAATCTCTATTACAACCTGCCATTGGGGGAGGACATCCCCGCCGGACTGCGGCAGTGTCTGGCCCGCCACCCGGAGCGGCCAGTGCGGTTCTGCACCATCCCGGAGGCGGATCTGCCCCTGTTCCGGGCGCTGCCGGGCCGGGTGGAGATCACGGAGGAGGAGAATTTTGCCGACTACCTGTACTCCGCTGAGGAGATGATCCAGCTGTCCGGCAAGAAGTTCAGCGGCCAGCGCAACCACATCAGCCGTTTCCTCCGTACCTGCCAGAGCTGGAGCTTCGAGCCGCTGGACAGCACCGACGCAGCGGAGGTGGAGGCCTTTTTCCACACCCTGAACAAAAAACTCAACTACGCCCCCGGAGAGGCGGCGGAGGAAAACCATAAGGTGCAGGAGGTGCTGGAGCATCTGGATCAGTACGGTCTGGTGGGCGGCGTCCTCCGGGCTGACGGGGCCATCGTGGGCTTCACGCTGGGGGAGGTGCTGCGGGACACCCTGTATATCCACATCGAGAAGGCGGATCGGGACTACCCCGGCGCCTATCAGATGCTGTGCCGCCAGTTCTGCACCGCCTATGCCGGCGATCTTGCGTATGTGAACCGGGAGGAGGACATGGGGGATCTGGGTCTGCGGAAGGCCAAGAGGGATCTGCACCCGGTGACGCAGCTGAAGAAGTACACCGTGGAGGTGTGGTGACTGTTCCCCTCCTACGGACAAAACGGTTGCGCCGTGCCGCAGAATGAAGTATAATCAAAGAGCATTCCATGAAAAAATGACAGGAGGCATTTCTCATGCAAAAACTGGAGAAACAATTTCACATCCACTGTGTGGAGGGCGACGTGGGCCGGTATGTGATCCTGCCCGGCGACCCCGGCCGCTGCGAAAAAATCGCCGCCCTGTTTGACAACGCACACTTCGTGGCCCAGAATCGGGAGTACACCATTTACACCGGCACCCTGCTGGGGGAGAAGGTCTCCGTCTGCTCCACCGGCATCGGCGGCCCTTCGGCCGCCATCGCCATGGAGGAGCTGCACAATATCGGCGCCGACACCTTTATCCGGGTGGGTACCTGCGGCGGCATCGATCTGGATGTCCGCTCCGGCGACGTGGTGGTGGCCACCGGCGCCATCCGCTTCGAGCATACCAGCCGGGAGTATGCGCCCATCGAGTACCCCGCCGTGGCCAACTTCGAGGTGACCACAGCGCTGGTGGAGGCGTCTCGTGCGCTGGGCAAGCGGACGCAGGTGGGCGTGGTGCAGTGCAAGGACGCCTTCTACGGTCAGCACAGCCCCGCCAGGATGCCGGTGTCCTATGAGCTGCTGAACAAGTGGGAGGCGTGGAAGCGTCTGGGCGTCAAGGCCAGCGAGATGGAGTCCGCTGCCCTGTTCGTGGTGGCGGATGCGCTGGGCTGCCGCTGCGGCTCCTGCTTCCATGTGATCTGGAATCAGGAGCGGGAGGCCGCCGGTCTGGATCAGGACATGAGCGAGGACACCACCTCCGCCGTGCAGGTGGGCGTGGAGGCCCTGAAGCGCCTCATCGCCGCCGATCGGTTCCAGAAGGAGCAGTAAGGGGACAAGGGCATAAAACTCCCTGTGGGGCTGGCGGAGCAAGGGGGGCATCGAGATGTGGAAGCAGAATCGATCATTATTCGCCTACTTCCGATTCATGGGCTTAGTGATGCTAATCGTGGGCATCGGCCTGATTGTCGACGGGATAGGAGACTATGCAGACCAATCCCACCAGAAGGATTGGATCTCCATAGAGGCCACGGTCACGGATGTCTCCAGCGAAGAAGACACTTCCTCAACACTGCATAGCAGCCACAGTACCTACTACATCATGGCATATGAGTATGCCGTGGACGGGGAGACCTATACGGGCCGCACCGGGCGTATGTCATCGCCCCACCTGATCGGCACTGCCATTACCGTGAAATATAACCCGGAGATGCCGGAGGAGAATACGGCGATCCTCTCGCCCAATACCCATGATCTGGTGGTCCTTTTGATTTTGGGAACGGCCATCGCAGTGGTGGGCTTTTTCCTCTCTGGGGTGCTGGAGCTACTTCGCAGCCTTCTGCGAAGGACGCACACAGAGGAGCTGAAGAAATCGGTTCCGGAGACAGACACGGGATTTGATTCAACGGCCATTGCAAAAATCCCGGCGAAGCAGTGGGTCCCCCGACTTGCGGCTTGGCTTCTTGCGTTCGTCGCCCTCGTCCTTTTCGTGAAATTCTTCCTCACGTCGGGAGCTGCGGACTTGGATAAGTTCCGCAAGGCCGCAGCGGCAGCCGGCTATACTGCCGTGGACTCTACGGAGGACGTTCGCCAGAGATGGAGCGTCGGGTCCATGTTGATCCGCTCTGTTTCTGTGCATGAGGACTCCTTACGGTTAGACTTCTGTAGGCTGGATTCCGCAGACGGCTGCCGCCGCATCTATGCCGCTGCGACCCTCCCAATCACCGGTGAGGTGACGGAGAGCAATACCTTTACTGGTCAGGTCTATGCCGTGGACAGCCCCACGAATTTCGCAGCAAAGATCCGTAGCGGCAGGATGATGCTTTATGTTTTTACCACGCAGGAGGACAAGGCCGATGTGCTTGCGTTTCTGGAATCTGTGGGCTGGTGGAGCGAATAAGAGGGCGAAAATCCCATATACGGGATGCCAAGGGAATAAAGAACAAGGCTGGCAGGTCAATGACCTGCCAGCCTTGTTCTTTCGGCGTTGATGGATACTTGCAGCGCCCGATGGCACCTCGTTATACACGCAGAGAATTTTCCGCATTGGAAAGGGGCCTCTTACGTCTCCTCGAAGAGACTGGCCTGATAGGGCAGGGGGGAGCGCCCGATCTGACGGAACTGGGCGGCGTTTTCCTCCGCCAGTGCGTCACAAATGGCCATTTTTCGGATGATATTCTTCACGGTGCTGTCCAGCGTCGTTCCCTCCCGATAGTCGGCGGGGAAGATGAAGTCCACCCGGCCCTTGCTCAGCAGATCCTCCACTCCCTGACGGTTCTCCTCCTGATACACGGCGATGGCCTGCCCGCCGTAGGCCCGCATCATCTTCATGCACGGCACGTCCGACAGGCCGTCCCCCACATAGATCATGTTGGTGAAGGGGATGCGCTTGCTGTCGTCGGGCATGGAGTCGTTGAGGGTCTTGTCGTCGGACACATCCAGCACACCCTTATTGATACGGTAGACGAACTGGGTCTTGTTGGTGAAATTCACGTCCAGCTTGGGCCAGCAGGCCAGCCCCTCCTCGTTGTAGAAGAACTCGCAGGCGTAGATCTCCCGGAACTCATGGGCGATGCCGCTGCCCTCGATGATCTCCCGCAGGCCGGAGGAGATGACATAGTGTTCGATCTCCACCTCCAGCTGCTGGCCGAAAGCGTTGATGCGGCGGAACCACTCCCGCACGCCGGGAAAGAGCACCATGTCCCGGCCGCAGCGCACCAGAAAGTCCCGGTCCAGCCGCCGGTTCTGCTCCCGGCACTCATGGATCATGGTGTACATATAGGCCAGCAGGCCATCCATGCGGTTGCTCCAGCCAAAGCTGTTGGCCTTGGCCCAAAACTCCGCTGGGGTGTAGCCCAGTGCCGGGATAAAGGCATAGTCCTCCATGTCCGTGGTGCACAGGGTCTTATCAAAATCGTAGAGAAAGGCGATAATGGGCGTCTGTTTGTCCATAAGCTCCTCCTTTATGACAAAAAACGGCTTTTCAAATTGAAAAGCCGCTTTTCTCAGTCATTGTTATTGTAATTACGGCCGAATTTCAGTTCGTCCAGATTGATCTGGCGGGTGGCGGACAGGGCCGCAAAGGGGTCTGCCGCTTCCGCAGGCGCCGCAGACTCCGCTTCCGGCTCTGCGGGTGCCTTCTCCTCCGCTTCTGCGGGCGCCGCCTCCGGGGCGACAGGGTCGCCGGCGTTGAACGCCGCCATCACATTGTCCTCGATCTCCTGCACAGAATCCGCGGCATCCGCCGCTTCCGGCTCCGTTTCCACCGGCAGTTGGGGAAGCTGCTCCAGGAGCTGAATCTCCTTATCGCACACAGCCCGGACCGCAGCGGAGAATTTTTCCAGTTCCTCCTTGCCCCGGCGCAGACGCTCCTCTGCGGCGATAGCCTCATTTTTCAGGCAGTTGATCTTCAGCTTCGCGTCGATCTCCGCCTGT
>ERZ834694.2696-NODE-2696-length-11734-cov-5.565288_pt1 | contig 11734 bp, 7 predicted proteins | sample MGYA00519691_ERZ834694 | MGnify/ENA primary metagenome ERZ834694 (study PRJEB31850, sample SAMEA3708758) | human gut metagenome | biome: human gut; feature: human-associated habitat; material: faeces | place: China | collected 2014 ... | reverse complement strand
CACGTACGGTTCTGAGGGGGGAAGAGGGCAGTAATGCCCTTGACCTACCCGATCGACCTGCTGACATGGAACAACGAAACGGCAGGGCAGTACGCAAAGGCAACACTGTAAAGCTGTGGGGTGGCAATGTGGTGGATATCGTAATTTATGGTACGGAAAAGACCCTCGATGCCTACAAGTTTAATCTGTTGAAAAACAAGCAGATGTTTATCAATCAAATTAACAACGGCACAATTGCCGTGCGCCGTATCGACGAGGGAGGCATGGATGAGGACAGCGGTATGAACTTCGCCGAGTTCGTGGCTATTCTGTCAGGAAATAACGACTTGCTGAACAAGACGAAGCTCGACAACAAGATTATGCAGCTTGAAAAGGAACAGGCTATTTTCAAGAAAGAACGCATCCGTGCCGAGCGTAAAATAGCTGCCTGTCAGGAAGAAGTCGAAAAGGCAAAGCGTACTGAGGCCGATTTCAAGAGGGATTTGGAATACATCAACTCGTATAATGGGGCAAAGGCAACCCTGCTTTTAAACTTGCCGCAAGCCAGTACCGAGGAAGTTGGTCGGGAGTTGCACCATATAGCCAAGACCTACCGCAACGGAGCGTATGGCACAGTTGGCACGTATGCAGGACTGAACTTGTTGGTGCATAGCGAGTATAATATGGACGGTACGTTTGACCGCAATACATTCTTTGTAGAGGGTATAAGTGGGTTGAAATACCGATGCGGCCTAAGCGGTGCGCTGCCGCTTGGTTTCGTTGAGTCGGCGCAATATCCGCATGGAGCATTAAGCAAATTGCCCTCTCTTATCGAGAAGCAACAAAAGGCGGTAGAGCGGATAGAAAGCGAAATTCCTACATTGCAGAAAATCGTTTGTCGCCAGTGGAGCAAGACTGATGAGCTGTCAAGGCTCAAACAGGAATGCAAGGAACTCCAGCACAGGATTGATGAAAGTCTGAAAGAGGCCGAACAACCACAGGCTGCCAAACACGAAGCTATTGCCGAAGCTGCTTGACATAATCATAATTTAACCGTTCCCTCTGCATGGTCGCGATGACCGGGCAGAGGGATTTTTTTGCGCTCCGGTCTGCCACGGCTCTACTCTTTTATGGCATCCTTTCTCCCTTTATAGCCTCCCGATTCCCCGCCACCACCCATTCTCATTTATAGCTATTAATATCTTCTGTTTTTAGTCAAATAGAGATAATATTCTTTCATCGCATATCCGTTTTTTGCGATACACCATTTTTAGCTTCTACATTGGTGGCAATGTATCACTTTTGCCTTCACACCTCCTAATAGCTTCAATCAAGGCATCTTTTAATCTTATGAAGGCAAGTTTATCCACTCCTTTTGATATACTGATTTCATTACCGACCAAATCTTTCAACTTGAGTAAACAAGGAACATCTGCCTTATATCTGTCTCCCACATCTTGTAAATCATAGTCAAAATTATAATGATAAGCAAGAAATTGCGTAAAAGTATTTCTGCTTTTATTGCTTAGTTTGCAGATAGCATCAAAAAGAGCATTGGCATCTTCATATGCAAATATAGCACGAAGTTCGTATGTACAACTTTTATCTGGATAAGGCAATCTGTCTATGATTATAAGTTGTTCTACTGTTCCTTCAGTCAAATTACGCAGTGCTTTTTGCATTTGATCCGGCAACTCATTTATCTTTGATTTCATCTTCTGCAAGAAATAGTCCACAATATCATCCGTTATGGAGGTCTTGGAATCTGTGGTTACATAATTACATCCACTAATAAAAAGCCCTCTTAGCTGATAAAGTTCCTCTAAACTGGTTTGACTATTAATTATTTCTGCTATTCTTACTTTTATTAAAGAGACATAAGCCTGTATAAAATAGAAAATGCCAATAGCATGAAAATATGATAGATACGCAATACTATAACCAAGTTGATAAGCGTCTTTTATCTCTCTATCCAATATGGATTTTATAGTGTCCTGACAAATACTTTCAAGTTTTTGCTGCTCCATATCGAAAAAGCCGGATAACATTTCCCAAGGTTTCAATTCTTTTTGCTTATCCCTTATCTCCGTAACAATAAATTCTACAAGTGGAGCACCTGTAATAATATAGTGTATAATAGCCGTAACATACTCCGGATTTAAGACATCATAAATTAGCTCTTTGTTTAAAGAGTGATATTTTTCCCTTAGATGCTGTATCCTTTGCTTATCCTCATTATTATCTTGGAGTAGAGAAATCCGACAATCTCTACTCCAATTACAAATTACCTCTTTATTCTCACTATTATTATACTCTGCATACACTGCAATAAATGACCCAAGAATATTTTTAAGAAAGATATTATCCTTTTCAACCAGATCGGGAGGAAGTTTGTTTAAGTGGCTTTTAAAATCATATAAACATTGTCTCAAAACCCGTAAGTTGTCGGATTTTGTACACTTAAAACAGGCAATAATGAAATCACGCATTTCTTTCAAATAATCGGATACCGGTACTTCGCCAAGGAAGTATTCGATGGCTTCTTCTATGTCAGGTTGTATTTCAAATTCCTTGCCTATGGTCTTTTCCTTAAACTCATCCAATACAGCCTTGGGAAGTTTTTCAAGGTGGTTCTCATCTCCAATTACGACAACATGACAATTACAATGCTCTACAAAATAGTTGATAAAGCCTAACAATTCCTTCATCTCTATCAGGCACCTTTCGATGTCATCGAATATCAGAAACTTTACACCTTTTATACTGTCGTCTTTCACTTGTAGTAACGACAACGAATCCAGTGTTGCGGAAAAGGAACCATCCTCTTTAGAGTCTTCATTAAAATCCATACTTGTCTTGAAGACTACCTTACCGGCTAATTTCAAAACTCCCTTTATGAAACGCCCCGTTTTCGAATAGAAGAAAGGATTTAATTCCCTATCTATAGCTGTCTTGATGTCATTCACGCTATCCATTCCATAGGTCGAAATATAAATGGGCTTTAGCGTAATTTCCTCGTCGGTATCTGCGGTTCCATCAAACCTCTTCTTCCATTCTTTTATAAGATGAGTTTTGCCACATCCCCATTTTCCTTTCAGCATCACGGCATACTGAGGATTAGTATTATCAGCATAGCTGTTTAAAAAATCAAGAATCAAAGTATTCATACCTTTGTTATTAACATAATTCTATTTTAACTCCATTGGAAAACAAAAATGTAGCAATAAGAACATTAAATATTGAAATAGTAAACGACGCTGCAAATCCATTATCACCACATCCACAATGAACAAAGTTAGTGATATTTCTTAATACAATAATATCCAAACAACTAAATTTCATGTTTCTTCTTTGAAAGATCCAATAAAGGCTTGCAGGAATCGTCAGTCTTACCATTGATTGCTTAAACATGCGTCTCCTATCATAATAATATCCGCAGAAAATGTGATGGTGGAATACATTTGGCGTTTCCTGTCAACATTGTAAACCTCTTTGTAATATACGATATACGCATATTTGAACTCCACGACACGAAAGATTGAATTATCCTTAGTGTTGTAATAAATCACCTTGCCGCTTATCGCTTTGAAAGGACTGTTTACCATTGCTTCAAGAATAGTAGTTTCTCTGGTAGATTCAACGGTTATGGTAATACGTCCGCCAATAACATTTGTCACTGGCCTTCCTTTATTATCTGTCTTGCGGTTAAATTCAATATGTGATGAAATCACTTCTATATCCTTCCCTTGCAAGCACACGGTTGCCTTTAATTCTGCCATGCTGATCTTATTATTTATTATAAAACCAAGACATTTCGCCTTGGTTAAAGCAGTCAGACCGCTTTCAAGACAAGAAAGAGGATATCATATTTCGCAAATATAGAATTTTCCTTTGAACATAACAAACAATCAATTAAATTTATTAACCAGCAAAATAGAAGAAACTCTATTTACAGGCTATCCTCCCTTCTAAGTATTATTTATACAAAGTAGAGAAATGCCTGCAAGTTCAAGATGTACCACAAGATTAAGACTTGATGTAATTTTTTCAAGTTGAGAGCCGAGCTATCCGCGTAATAGCTCGGCTTGTTTTTTAAAATGAGGGAAAAGATTATTTAGACAGATGGTATTTGTCCTTTATATGCTCGGCCACGTGTTCGACTTCTGGGAACAACGTTGATTTATCTATGCCGAGGGCTTCAAGCTGCTTCCTGATCTTCTGCTTCTGCGCTTTATTGATGATGTACATTTTGTATCTGAAGTTAAGCTGTGCAGGCTTGCTTTTATTGCCATTGATACCATAAAGGAAAAATGCCCCGGACTGCCGGATTATGCGAGGATTGTCAAACATAGGTTTCACGCAAAAGACTCTCTCGATATCCTTTGAGTCAATCACATTCTGAAAATGAGGTTTCTCGTACTTAATTTCATGCAGAAGATATTGGATTTCCTCTTCGGAGTTGAACTCCTTCCTATCCAGTTCTCTCAAATCTTCGATACTGAAATCTATTGGGCGTTTGGCGATATTAGAAACGACACTGACAGCATCGCTATCAAAATATTTAATATCTGACATTTGAACTTCGAATCGGAACAGTTTTCCGTCAACGGCATCATTCTCGCACGCAAAATACAGAGCTACCAAAGGATTTGTAGTAATATCCAAGAGGCGTGTCGGCAAGGAGTAATGCTGCATCTTGACCAACTTCTCAAAGGTAGATGTACACCCTTTGAAATCAGCTGGACTTTGAGCGATAATATCTCTGAAAATTCTATTTTCATTCTGGATTAAGAATTTCTCTCGATAGATGGAGGGAATCAATCCAAAACTCTTATCTGACTGTCCTCGATAAAAGATATGGTAATCCATATCGTCCTCTAATTCATCTTCAAGTTTCTCGAATAGAGTCCGGATGCTACCAATACTTGATGAATCACTCTCCGGTGTATAATTATATGCCTCGTATGAAATCTCCCACGGACGTTTCCCAAGAGTCTTGACTATTTTTTCTGACAACTCATTATATGATGCAAAACTATCATAAGTGTAGCCCAGTTTTTTACTTCTTAGATACGATGAAGTGTTGGAGTCCAAAGGAACATATCTTTCCGGATTAGCGTAGAACAGAACAATGCTGAGTTTTCCCTTTCCGACACTTTTAATGTTCAATGCAGTTTGAAAAAGTCGTTCATCTACTTTCCCTCCTTTTACTTGTCCGAACAATTCCCATAATACATTTATATCATTGTTGCCCCTGATTGTCTTCCATGGGAATAGATGTACTTTCATGGGATGTGTTGTCGGGATGCCTGATACATCTGTTGGTTCTGGACAACTAAAATTTAGCTTACGCCTTAAATCCTGTAGAATTTCTACTCTTCTTTCATCGGAGTGAAACTTGTTGAGATACGAAAAGAATGTAAATGGGTCGATCTCTTCCAAAACAATCTCTTTGCCTCCTTCTGAACCATCACGAAAACCGGAAATGCCGATTTCTTTTAGCGTAGATATAAGTTCCGGTTGGCTATTCTGTTTTCCAAGTAGCCAGTCGGATAGTTCTTTGTAGAGAGGTATCCATGTAAATTTAGAAGCTATGTTCATCTTGAAAAGGAATAGGCTTATTCGTTTGGTATTTACGATCTCTTGACTATTATTGGTATGTTATTGTTAAATAAATTAATTAAATCGTTTTTAGTTTTTCAAATAAAATAAAATGATGAGATTCGGGAAGGGATAATAAATACTCTTTTAATATGTCGTTGACTATTGAATAGCATCTCCCATACGGACTCCAGTTCTTTAAAAAGAAGCCATCTATTTCTTGGGGAATTAGAGAGCTATTTAATACTAAATCCTTATATATAGGATAGTTATCATTTTTTGAACAATCCCAATTAATACAATCAATAATATTATTAAAAATCAACGCTTTATATTTAACCGTGAAGTCCCCAATTATATCTACATCATACACTTCTCCCCCGTTAATATTAATATTAGGGAAGGAATTGTATATATCTTCCCTAATCATACATATCTCATTAATTCTTGCATAAGGAGGAAAATACGTATTTACAAAATCTGTTTCAGAATTAGACAAAATACCTTTGCCTTTGATTAATGCTTTTATAAATATATGGTTATTTACATTGTCAACAATGTCGTTTAAAGAAGAAGTACCGTTAGAATCTAATAGTATATCCTCAGAAAAAGTTACAAATTTTTTCCATAATTTGTTAGACGAATTTGTGTATAGAAAATAATAATTCATATTCGTTTCTTTTTAGTTATAGTATCATTCATTTTAGTACCTGGAGTTACACATTCAATTTTCATTTTTGCTAATTCTTCTCTAAAACCTTCTTCACCACCAATTTCTCCTGCCTGTTTTAATCTATCATATATCTCGCTGTGAAATCCTTCTTCACTATGTGGTCCTTTGTGTCCTGGCACATATACTTTATTAAGTGGATCATTTAAAACATCTTTTCGTTCATTGCCATTTTTAAATTTACCTAAACCATATTTACGGAATAATTCTCTAAATTTATCAGACCACTCTTCATTTTTATTAGTGCATATATGATGAACGTGCAATCCAAACACATCAATCCAAGTATTCGGATCATCTACATATCCATATAATGTTGGATTTCCCCCTGCGAGCCCGATAGAATCTTGCGATATGTATGCACCTGTCTTAGGGTCGTAGTAGCGGAAGCGATTATAGGCCAGCCCGGTCTCAGGGTCGTAGTACTGCCCCTGGAACAGGAACGGTATCATACCCCTGTTGCCTGTTTCCTCAATGACGTTGCCGTCCATGTCGAGCACGCGGCTCCACACCTCGTTGCCCTCGGCATCGTATGCCTCCGTCGGCGTTCCGAGCTGGTCGGTCAGTATCGAGTAGGACCTGCCTTCCTTTATCATTGCCACCGGCACGAAGGAGTCCTCGTCGAAGAGCCATACCGTCATGTCGCGGCGTTCCGTGTCCGTGTTCCACCTGTCCTCCACGACGGAATATTCCCTGTGCTGCTTCCACTGGTGCAGCGGCACGTTGCCGTTCCACACCCACCGCGTCACCGTCGTGCCGAAGCTCTTGGAGAGCCTGCGCCCGAGCGCGTCGTATGTGAACTCCACCTCCCTCTTGTCGGGCCGCACCACCTTTGCCAGAGAGCCGTCGGCGTTCCACCGGTATCTCCAGCGGTCCTTCTTGCCGTCAAGCCACCTTCCCGTGCCGAGGTAGCGTTCCGTCAGGTTCCCGTCCGCATCGTACTCGCAGTGCCATTCGCCGTCCTGCTCCAGCCGTCCGCCACCGAGGTAGCGGCGCAACTTCATGTCCGGGTCGGGATACAGGTTTCCCGTCTGGTCGCTCTTCCTCCACTGCTCCCTGCCGTCGGGATATTCCGCCCTTTCGAGCTGCCCCGTCGGGGTATAGAAGTAGCGGGTCTCGCCACGCCTGCTGTCCTCCACGGACAACAGCCTGTCGGCGATGTCCCAGCGGTAGCGGCGCATATGCCGTGTGCGCGAGTCCTTGCGTGTGCGGGCATCCACCAGACGGCCTATGTCGTCATAGGCGAACGAGCGGACGACGCCTCCCGGAAGGATGCGTTCCACCTCGAAGCCCAGCGTGTCGTGGCGGTGTGCCGATTCCCACGAGCCCGCACCGTCGCTGCCGCCGGTGGCCGTGAAGCCCTCAAGCTCCCCGTAGCCGTTGCGGGTGTAGCGCAGCGAGGCCCCCGCCGTGCTGTCGAGCGTGAGTATCCTGCCGGTATGGTCGTAGGTGCGGAGTATGGTGTTGCCGTCGGCCGTCTCCCGGACCGGAAGTCCCAGGGAGTTGTACGCGAACTCCACCGTGCTTTCACCCCTCGATGCCTGCACCAGCCTGCCGGACAGCCCGTAGGCGTAGGTCTGGTCGGGGTCGTCGGCCGTGGGGTATGAGACGCGCGTCACGCGCGAGCAGGCGTCATAGCCGTATTCCCTTTCCGTTCCCGAAGGCAGCGTCTCCCTGACGACGCGTCCGCCCCTGTCACGCAGGTAATGACGGACGGCCCCGTCGAAGCCTTTCTCGGCGGTGACGTTTCCCACAGCGTCGAGGGCGAACTCGTAGCTCTGGAGCCTCTCGTTTGTCACACGGCGCAGGCGTTCCTCCCGGTCATAGCGGAAGTTCACCACGCCCCGGTGGTCGCGGCGCCTTGTCAGCTTCCACATGCCGGAGTAGCCGTACTCCACGTGCTGGACGTTGTCACGGTATTCCGTGAGGTTGTCTATCCCGTCGTAGGACAGGCGTATGTCGTTGCCGTCGAAGTCGAGCACGCGCACCACGCGGCCCACGGGGTCGTATTCCCTTTTCTGCACCGCACCCTTGGGGTTGGTGACGCTCACGCACCTGCCCAGCAGGTCGTAGCCGTACAGCGAGGTGTTCCCCCGGCTGTCGGAGGCTTCCGTGAGGTTATGGAAACGGTCATAGGCGAGCCTCGTCACCACGCCGTAGGGGTCTTTCACCGATGCCACCGCACCGTTGCGGTAGGTCATCCTCGTGACGGCACCTTCGGGGTTGGTGCGGCTCACCAGATTGCCCGAGCGGTCATAGCCGAACTCCCACGTGCCGCCGTCCGGCGTGGTCACGGATACGGGACGGTTGCGCAGGTTCCCCTTGCCGGGGTACACGGCGGACACGCTGCCGCCGCACGGGTCGGAGCTGTCGGTGCAGTTCCCCCAGCGGTCATATCTGTACAGGGTGCTGTTACCGAGCGGGTCCGTCTGTGCGAGTAGCCGGCGGCTGTCGTCGTAACGCCACAGGTGTTCCCCTCCGTTGGCATCGACCTTCTTCCACACAAGGCCGCCGCGGTGGTGGTACACCGTCAGCTCCCCGTGGCTGTCGAGCACCTCGGTCACTCCCTCCCGGAACGTGAGCCTGTGGTCGTATATGCCGCCGTCGCCCCACGTGTGCACGCAGCGCGAACCCACGCCCGTACCGTCGTACTCGAAGTACCACGCAAGGCCGTTGCGCCATGTCTCCTTCACGATGAGCCTTCCGGCATACTCGTATGTCATCACGTCGCCCGCCGCGTTGCGCTGGAGGGTCATGTTGCCGTCGGCGTCGTACTCGTAGGAGGCGAGGGTAATCTCTTTCTCCGGATCTTCCGGATGCGGGCCGCATATCTCAAGGATGCGTCCGCTTCTCGTGTCGTGCTCCACCCTCAGGCGGCGGCCCGCGCTGTCGGTGATGGAGCGCAGCAGGCCCTCTTTCGTGTAGTCGAAGCGGATGCCCAGGCCGTTGCAGTCGGTCACGCTCTCAAGCAGGCGTACGGAATCGTACTCCTTGTGTGTGAAGCGGTAGTAGAGGTCCTCGGCCATGTCCCACACGCAGTAGCCGCCGTCCTGTTCCAGACGGGCCTCCTTGCGTTCGGAGAGGATGAACGAGGGTTCCTCCGCTGTAGGCAGTGGGAAGGCCACCGGGATGCCGTCACTCATGCGGAGCGTCAGCGTGCCCTCTTCCGTGTCCGCGACGACGCCCATGTCGTAGGCGTGGTGCCACCCGTTGCCCAGAGGCCCCCGGTAGTTGCTGCGGCTGTACCACGTGCGCTCCCATGACAGGGGCACCGGGCCGTCGAGCCAGAAGTCCTCCTCGTCGGTGAAGAACGTGCCGCTGGCCACGTCCACCGGGTGGCCCGTGACCGTACAGATGGCCTTGTGGAGCATGTTCTTCAGGGATTCGCTCTTTATCGTCCTGTTGACCTTGCTGTGCAGCCTGTCCGCCAGCTTCCTGGTCTTTTTCTTGTAGAAACGCCCGAACGCCCCCGTGCATTTGCGGGCGAGTGCCGCCATGGGGTTGAGGGGGACGGGAACCGGGCTGGTGAGTATCTGTCTGGCGGGAGGTATCGGGTTGATGACACCCGTGGGCAGGAACATGCCCGGAACCTTGTGCACGCTCGGTATGCCCACGTCGTTGCAGTCAAGGTGCAGGTGCGCGCCGCCGCCCGAGAAGGGCATCCCGTCGGCAAGTACCGTCAGGCTGCCCATGAAGGCGTGGCCGTTGTTCTTGGGTATCGCCGCTGAAGGGGCCGCCCAGCCTGCGCCCATGGGGATGTGCGGGATGCTCCGCGTGGGTGTGGATGCGACCGCGCGGGGGATGAAGCCGCCTATCTTGACGGTGGCGCCCAGCATCCCGACGGCCATCGTCAGCACGGTGTGGCCCACCTCGGCGAGCTTCGCGCTGTCGGCGTCGCCCGTCTGTTCCGCTGTCGGTGGCGGGGGGATGAACGAAGAGACCGCCGCCGCGATGAAGTCCTGCGGACGGAGGAGAACCCCGACATAAGGGTGAGGCATGGGCACGACGGGGGACGGGGGTATCGTCACGAGGTGGATGTCCACGCCGATGACAGGGTCGAGCTGCTTGGAGATAGGCAGGCAGGCCATGCCCTTCATGCCCATGGCACCCAGTACGGGGAGCATGGCGGCCTCACTCAGGCCGTCGGCAAGGCCGCCGATGGCGGCTGCCGCCTTGACGCCCGTGTCGAGGGCATTGACGGACGGTGACACACCGGCCTCGGAGTTCGCCTTGACGCCTTCCGAGATACCCTTGACCTGCGCGCCTACGCCGGTCTTTAGGTTTGCACTTACGCTGTCGAAATAGCCTGTGTCCGCCATAACTGTCATTAAAATTAGTTTCTTATCATGTCAATTATATCATCTAAAGTGATTTGAAGAGCCTCTATGTATGCTCCATCTAAATAAAATACATAAAGAGAGTACTCCTCATTTTCTTTTTCAACAAATAAAATAGAACCATTTCCTTCTCCAATAGAAAGAGCATTGTCTAAAATCTTTTTTCCTTTATTTGAAATCTCAGATATGCTCTCTAATGTATGAGAGAAACCTTTTAACTGATATATCTGTAAATATGAATTTCTATCGATATCAATGGATTTGAAAAGTTCATTGATTGAGTATAATATGTACTGTTCTTTCTTGATTATAATAGAAAGTCCTTTTTCCTCAATACATTGTTCGTACTTTTTGGGGAGTAAACCATATACAATATCGTTCTGCTTACTATCTACTTTATCTGGTAATGAAGAATTCGTAAATATAGGCGTAAAACGATTGAATGAAGTTGTTTCCTTGCAATGAGGACACTTCAGATAGATAGAACCTGAGCCAGCTTTTCTTACCCTCTCTAATCTATCAGTCGCATCTGAGGGTAATTCAAAGTAATTATTACATTCGTCACACTTTATTATTTGCATAACTTAAAAATATTTTACTTAAATATAATATGGTGAAGTCTCACCTTCATAATAATGAAGGATTTTAAAATTCTTTTTATGTTCAGACGATTTCATAAGGTCTAAATTAGAATATGAGTTATTGCCTCCCCTAAATAATGGTATCTTATGGTGGACTTCATATCCTGTAGGTACTTGACCTGATTGTATTATTTTAATTTCTTCGTCAGAAAAACCTCTATCCTTTAACAGAGTTTCATTCTTGCCTAATCGCTTTAAGAATTTCTTACGTCCAGAGCGATTAAACCGTTTTCTCATCATTGCAACTTGTTTTGTTGTCTTAGTTGCATATTTACTACGTGCTAACCCAAAAAGATCTAACCATGTATTAGTATCACTGACATACCCATACAGATTCAGTATTCCACCATCAAGTCCAATCGGATCTTGTGAGACATACATACCCATCTTCGGTGAATAATACCTGAACCTGTTGTACGCCAGCCCTGTTTCCCGGTCATAATACT
>ERZ834694.2695-NODE-2695-length-11740-cov-3.048010_pt1 | contig 11740 bp, 5 predicted proteins | sample MGYA00519691_ERZ834694 | MGnify/ENA primary metagenome ERZ834694 (study PRJEB31850, sample SAMEA3708758) | human gut metagenome | biome: human gut; feature: human-associated habitat; material: faeces | place: China | collected 2014 ... | reverse complement strand
AACGATCGCTTTATCGGACCAGTACGGCGTGGTGCCTGCGGCCGTATTGATGAAATCGGACTGCATCGTAATATTGTCGAATCCTTGGTAAAGAATTTCATTCGCCGCAGGGGTGTGTTCGGCTTCGGTGCGGAGTGTAATCACGGGAGAGAAGTCCGATTCTCCGTTTGTGGCCTTGATCGTAACGGTACCCTTGCTTCCTTGGAAACTGTAATTTCCGACGGTCTTCACGCGGAAATAGTAGGTCGTTGCCGGTTCCAGCTGGCCGAATGAGATCGACGTAGGAGGCAGAAGGTTCGTTCCATTCTCTTTTCCATACCAAGAAGAGCTGCCGAACGAACCGTTGGTCGAGGCTTGACCGTCCACGCAATAGATCGAATAAATGGGGTTCGCCATCGATTCTTCCTTGGAAAGTTCGACCTGATAAGCGCGCGATCCGGCTCCCGCACCACCGGATACGTCATCCCAGTTTACGCTGAGGTGGGTCGGACCGACGTTGCGTGTAATTTGCTGGATATTTCCGGTCTTTGTCGGTTCGGGATCGGCTTTTACTTCGGAACCATCCGAATAGACAGACGCTACGCTTACGCTGTAAGACGTATTGTAATCAAGTCCGGTTACATGGTAGGATAACTCTTCTGTTTCCCCGACTTTTTGATCGTCGATATAAATTACATAACTTTCCGCCGTATCGTCTTCTTCCCATTTGAGGTTGAGATCGGAGAAGAACGGCACAACGGTGACATCTTCGGGGCCGTTCTTGGCATTGGGATCGATATGCATGACTCCTGTTCCGACTTTTACTTTGGCCGGAACGTTGTAAGAACTCAGAATATATGCCCATTCGGAGTAGACCGAACGGGGATAGTTTGCGCGTACCCGTACAAAATATTTGCTTCCTTCGGTCAGTCCTGTGAATTGAGATGCATCATACGGAGAGTCTGAGGATTGAAGTGTATGGGAGACCGTATTGTCGTAAGCATCTCCGCCGACATCTTTTTTCTTTAAGATTTGAACCGTAAAAGATGTCGCCCCGCTTTTCAATGCGGCGTTAGCGTCCCAATACACTCCGATGGATGAACTCGACGAGTTCATTTCGTCGTAAGAGACTTCGGCGGGAGCCGGCATACTCGAATCGATACCGACCGTCGGATCGTCATCTTTACAGCTACTCAGAACAACAGCTAACATAGCGGGAATCGCTATAAGCATTTTATTGATTTTCATAAGTTTGTCTTGAACTGTTTGTTAGATAATAAACACAAAATAACATAAATCAAGGTCTCGCTTCTCAAGCGAACCTTAATCCACATTATTCAATTTATCTAAGAGTCGGCCGGACATCGATGTCCGCGCCTTTGTTCCAAACTTGCAATGCAAATATATATCTTTTTTTTCAAAAACAAACTTTTTTCCTGAAATTTTTAATTTCATCCGGATTTTCGGGCGAGTTTCATAAATGCGGACGGATGGAAAACCGTGTCGGGAATCGAAGTGAATCGAAAAATCTGATTGGGGAACTGAAAGAAATTGAAAGTATTTGGTTTCTAAGGCATTGGCTTTTTTGAAGGAGATGTAGGGGGGGGTAATTTGTTATTTGTCAGCGATTTATGCTGTTTTTTATTCCCTTTTCGTCGGGCGATCGGAATTAATTTTGGTTTCGAGTAAAAAAATATCCGATTTTATTTGTTTGAATTCGAAATTTATTATATTTGCATAAAAGTTTTTTGTATAAAATATAAGTAATAACCCCTAATTCATTGACTTAACAACCTAAACGAAAATTACGACGACCCAGAAAGCCATCCAAACATTCCCTTAAACCATTATTCGATTATTTTCAGAGAATCCAAACTCGCAATCGTCCCCGTTTGAATGCCCTCAGGGCAGGCAGATGTTTTCCTATATTAATAGGTAAAGGGACGCCTGAAAATTACTAAAAATGTTGGAACTAATTAAAGAAGATTAGAATGAAACACGTACTACTTCCCCCCCCCAGTAAAAAGTTTGCTGTGCGAGGTGTGTTCACGTGTGCTCTTGCTTGTTTGATGATGCTCATATCATCGAGCGTTTTCGCACAGAGCCAAACGATTTCTGGTACCGTTACCGACGCTACGACTAACAGCCCGCTTGCAGGTGCGGCGATCATGGTCAAAGGAACGACAGTAGGTACCATTTCCGATGCGGACGGTTCGTATCGCATCAAGGCCAAACCGACCGACGTGCTGGTATGTACGTTCTTCGGTTACAAATCTCAGGAAGTTACGGTCGGCAATCGCTCGGCTGTCAATTTTGCCATTGCAGAAGATAATACGAAAATCGACGAGGTGGTTGTCGTAGGTTACGGTACGTTGAAGAAAACGCAGCTGGTAGGTGCTGTCGAGAACCTCTCCGGCGAAGCGCTCGAAGGACGTACAAATGCCAACATTACCCGTTCGTTACAGGGGCAGATCCCGGGTCTGAACATCATCCAGACCGACGGTAAGCCCAACCATCAGGGTTCGGTATACGTGCGCGGTAACGCGACGGGTTATCAGTCGCGTAAGAGCGGTACGAACGGTGCAGGTACGAAGCACTCGATCGGTCAGGGCGGTTCGGCTCTGGTGCTGATCGACGGTGTCGAAGGCGACCTGACGACAGTCAACCCCGAAGACGTCGAGACGATTTCCGTGCTGAAGGATGCCGCTTCGGCTGCCGTATACGGCGCTCGTGGCGCATTCGGTGTGATTTTGGTAACGACCAAAGCAGCTAAAAAGGATCGGGTTACCGTAAACTATAACGGTTCGTTCTCCATTAATCGTCGTACGGTGATTTGGGAAGACCATCTAGTATCCGACGGTTTGCAGTGGGCGGAAGCTTTCGCCGAGTTTTTCCAGGGTAATGACCGTACTCCCCAGTCGTCGGGAACGTTCCCCAGCGATGTCAACAAGGAGATCGGCTTCTCGCAGGCTTATCTCGATGAGTTCCGTCGTCGCAAGACCGATCCTTCCTACGAAAAGTATGGTAATTTGTACGGCGACCTGAGCGAATTGGGCTCTCCTACCAAAAAGACCGTTTATTACGGCAGCACGGATTGGGTGGATATGAAGGACTATAACTTCACGCAGACGCACAATATTACCGTATCGGGTGCCGGTGAACGCTCTTCATTCGCGATTTCCGGTCGTTATTACAATCAGGACGGTATCTATAATATTGGTGAGGAGGATTTCAAGTCCTATAACCTGCGCGCCAAGGGCGATGTGAAAATCACCAAATGGCTGACGTTGGCCAACAATACGTCGATTTTCAGCCGTAAATACCATCAGCCTTTCGTCGTAAGTGGATCGATGCCTATCTGGCGTCAGATCGAACACCGAGCTCAGCCGCTCTATCCGGTGTATAACGAGGACGGTACGCCGACTTACGCCGCCGCCGCAATGGTTTATGAAGGGTGGTCGCGAGATGAAGCCTACCAGGAGGATAACAAACTCGATGCGATCACGACGACGACTTTGACGGCCGAGCCGATTAAGGACGTATTGAAGGTTTCGGCAGACTTTACCTACAAGGCTATCCGTTCGAAAAAGGATCGTCTTTCGCCTACCCAGACGGGTTATACGACGGCAGGAGAGCCGCATGAATACAATCCGAACTCTTATAAGTCGCATTGGACATACGATACCGATTATGTCGCATCGAACATTGTTGCGACGTGGACTCCCAAATTGGGCGAGAATCACAATCTGAACGTTGTGGGCGGTTGGAATATCGAGAAGACGAAGTATCGTAACACCTATTTGCAGCGTAAGGGTATCCTCTATCCGTCGCTTCCTTCGTTCGAACTGATGGATTCGTCTGAATACAGTGTATCCGACAGCGGTTACGATAAATCTATGGTCGGCGTCTTCGGACGTATTAACTACACTTTGCTCAATCGTTACATCTTCGAGTTCGCAGCTCGTTACGACGGGTCGTCGCTTTTCCCGACCAATCAGCAGTGGGGTTTCTTCCCTTCGGGTTCGATCGGCTGGCGTATTTCGGAGGAGCCGTGGATGAAATGGTCGCGCAACTGGTTGGATAACTTCAAGATTCGCGCCAATGTGGGTTCGTTGGGCAATGCTTCGATTGATCCGTATCAGTTCTTGTCCCTGATGCGTACGAGCAATAGCGCTAGCAAATCGATCGAGAAGTCGTCTATCTTGATTAACGGCGAGCAGGTTCCTTACACTTCCTGGCCTACGATGGTTCCGGCGTCGTTGACATGGGAGACTGTTACGACGTATGATATCGGTGTCGATTTCGACTTGTTGCGTAATCGTTTGTCCGGGTCATTCGATTACTATTGGCGTTATACCAACGATATGTTGATCAATGGTCCCGATTATCCGCAGGTGCTTGGTGAGACTTCGCCCAAGGGCAATTTCGGTGCATTGAAGACCAAAGGCTGGGAGGCATCGCTTTCGTGGCGCGACAGCTTTAAGGTCGGCGGAAAACCGTTCAATTACAATGTGAAGGTCAGCGTCTGGGACAGCCGCACCTGGGTGAAGGATTACTACAACTCCGATGGTGCGATCTACTCTTACTATAAAGGCCAGGAATTGGGCGATATCTGGGGCTTCCGCACCGACGGTTATTTCTTGACCAATGAGGAGGCAAACAACTGGGCAGTAGATGCATTCCATAAGAATGGCAACAATTTCCGTGCGTTTGCCGGTGACTTGAAATTCCTCGATCTCGACGGTAACGGGAAGATCGAAAACGGAGGTGAACGTCCTACGCTCGACAACCATGGCGATTTGGACATTATCGGCAATACGACGCCGCGCTATCAGTATGGTATCAATCTGGGCGCGAACTGGAACGGTATCGGTTTGAGTGTCTTCGTTCAGGGTGTCGGCAAGCGCGACTGGTATCCGATGGTCGAGTCCGGTTTCTTCTGGGGTATGTACAACCGTCCTTACGGTTATTTGCCGAAGGTTCATACGACCGATGCAGTCATTATGGATTACAGTACCGAAAACTGGCGAGTAACCAATCCGGGGGCATATTATACCCGTCGTGTAACCTATGCGGCCAATCGTAACGTCGGACCTCTGACTTATGAAAACGATTATTATCTGCAGGATGCATCGTATTGGCGTATCAAGAACATTACGATCGATTACACCTTCCCGCAGGAGCTGACGCGCAAGATCCGGATCGAGAAGTTGAAGATTTATGTATCGGGCGATAACATTTTCACCCATTCGCCGCTCTTCAAGCATACCGATATGTTCGATCCGGAAACAATCGGTTTCGGTGATAGCGATTACAATGATACTACCGGCGGTTTGGGCGGTGTAGGTCAGGGTTACAGCTATCCGATGCTGAAGACGTGGACGATCGGTTTGAATGTCACTTTCTAATGAATGTTAAATTATGAAAAATATTATTAGATTATTTGCAATAGGGGCCGTTGCCTTCACCGGAGTTTCGTGTGAAGACTTTTTGTCGGCGGATCCGGTGAATAGAGTTTCGGCCGAAGCCTTTTTTGTTTCGGAATCCGATTTACAGTTATATTGTAACGGTCTCCTCGAATCGTATTGCCCGTCGGCGAATACGATTGGTATGGGAGATAGTTATACAGACTTGACCGCCAGCAAATCGGGTACGGATTATTACAAACCGGGGGCAGCATGGGATGCAGGTAAGCAGACCGGTTGGGATGTCGGTGATTGGAGAAGTATCCGTCGTGCCAATATTATGCTGCGGGACATGGTTCGTGCCAAAGAGAATGTTTCAGAGGTCGTTTATAATCATTATGAAGGCGTAGCGCGTTTTTGGCGGGCTTATTTCTATTATAGCAAAGTGAAGACGTTCGGCAATGTGCCGTGGATCGACCAGGTCCTCGATGTCGACAACGCGTTGCTTTATGCCGGCCGCGACGATCGCGAATATGTGATGAGCAAAGTGTTGGAGGATCTGAATTTCGCTTGCACGTATTGTTCTACCGATACGAAGACTTACAAGAACGTGATTAATCGTTGGGTAGCTTTGGCTTTCAAATCGCGAGTTTGTCTTTTCGAAGGTACTTATCGTAAATATCACAAGGTCAATCCGTCGACGAATCAGCCTTGGAACAATAAGTATGAGAGTGCCGATGATTTCTTGCAGGAAGCTGTCGATGCCGCCAATACGATTATGACGGAGGCGGGGTTGAAGTTGCACAATGACTATCATGCCTTGTTTACGACGTCGGCTTTGGGCGATATCAATGAAGTGATTTGGTATCGCGAGTACAAGACGAGTGACGGTCTGAATGTATGGAACGATCTGACGTTGAATTACAATACTTCTACTGCAAGTCAGAAGGTTTCGCCGACGAAGGCCTTGATGAACATGTATCTCACGACCGACGGTACCCCGATCGAGTCGGATCAGGTTCCGATGAGCAAAGAGTTTGAAGGCCGCGATCCTCGTCTGAGCCAGACGGTTCATGCTCCGGGACACGAGTGGACGTACGGCGGTGTAACCGGGCCTAAGCCTTTGAACTTCACGCACGTCGTTACCGGCTATATGTTTATGAAATGGAGTCAGGAGTTCGAGAACAACTACACGACTGGGCGTGGCGATAATTCCGTACCTATTTTCCGCCTTGGAGAAGTTTTGCTCAACTATGCGGAGGCGAAAGCCGAGCTCAATAACGGTTCGTTATCTCAGGAGGACTGGAATTTGACGGTAGGCGCGTTGCGCGATCGTGCTGGGGTTAAGAATATCTGGCCGGAAGATACAGCGAACTATAAGCCCGATCAGTGGTTGATCGATTATTATGCTCAGGCAGAGGGCGCCGCTATTACGAATCTGTCGAATACGATTCTCGAAATCCGTCGTGAACGTGTTACGGAGCTGATTCTCGAGAACCTCCGTGTCGATGATCTTTATCGCTGGCATTGTGCGAATCTGATCGCTCTTCGCGATACCGAGAAGGGTTGGAAGGGTGTATACTTATCGGCTGATGAAGTTAAGAACGGTATGGAATTCAACGGATACACGTATACCTTTACTGCGGCGGATACCAATCCTAACAACTATTGCATTGGTACCAGCATGAGTGATAATAACTGGACGCTGACCGACGGCGATCACGGTTATCTGGTATACCACGAAGATTTACGTTTCGACGAGCGAATGTACGTGCGTCCGATTCCTTCTGCGGCATTGTCATTGAATACCAATTTAGGCCAGAACTACGGTTGGGAACAGTGATCTTTGCAGGAGAATAGAGTTTGATTAAAAAGATAAGTGGTCTTTGTTTTACTCAAAGATCGCTTATCTTTCTAAATAGTACGCGATTTTATTTACTGTGAATCCAAATAAGGAAGGATTATATATGTTAAGAAAGTTTTATTATCTGTTTTTGACGGTGGCTTTGCTGGGCGGAGCCGCTTGTTCGAGTTCCGATTCTGATGACTCGGATCCTACGCCTCCCGAGGGTGAGACGGTCCTTGTCGGTCAGATCTCGGATGCTACGACGGGGAAAGGTATTGCCGGCGTTCCCGTGACGGACGGCTATACGTTTACTACTACGGATGCCGACGGTAACTACCGCCTCGTAGCGAACCGTTATTGCCGCAATGTCTATTACGTTACTCCGGCGAACTATAAGGTGGCTCTCGATCCTTCCTCCAAGTTGCCGCTGTTCTATTCGACCTCTACGATTCAGCGCTACAAGGAGAATCGCAACGATTTTAAACTGGAACCGCTTCCCGCTGTCGAGGAGAATTTTACGCTCGTCGCTATCGGGGATCCGCAGTGTAAGACGGATGATGATGTGACTCGTTGGGAAACGGAGACGATTCCCGATATCAAATCCACACTCAAAAGTGCACAGGAGGAAGGTCGGTGGACGAATGCCTATGCCGTTACATTGGGCGATATTACGTTCGACAATACGGTGCAGTGGGATCCGATGAAAAAATCGATGTCGAACATGCAGATCGGGACGGATTATCTGCCGATCTTCAACTGCATGGGCAATCACGACCACGATGCCTCTCAATCGACTCCATACGCTGCTCAATTGAACTATGTCCAGCGTTTCGGCCCGGCCGACTATTCATTTAATAGAGGTAAGGCACATATCGTTGTGATGGATAATGTCGTTTGCACGAGATCTACGGGTTCGACGTGGAATTATGAAGCCGGACTTCTGGATCAGCAGTATAATTGGCTGAAAGCCGATCTGGACCTGGTCGAGAACAAGGCGGACAAGATTATTTTCTTTTGTGCCCATATTCCTTTCCGTAACGGGGGAAAGAACACGGGATCGAATGTGAATGAAGACAAGCATTATGCGGATGTCCTCAATTTGTTGACGCAATTCAAGGAGGCGCATATCATGATCGGACATACGCATTATCCGCAGAATTATATTCATACCAAGTATGTGTGCCAGGGTGGTAAGCCTGTGTATGAGCATGTTCATGGCGGTGCCTGCGGTGCTTGGTGGTCGAGCAACCTGAATGTCGACGGGGCTCCCAACGGTTACAGCATCTACGAAATCAAAGGCAATGTCGTCGATAACTGGGTAGCGAAATCTACCGGACGGCCCGAGACGTACCAGATGCGTGTATACGATGGCAATGCCACCTATACGGGACAGAAGAAATACTCCTACACTTGGACGGGTGGCGGTACTGGCGCCGGTATCAAGACGAATGGCAATGCGGCATTGAAGGATTGTTTCGTCGTTTCGATTTGGAATGACGATCCCCAGAATTGGAAGGTGGAACTCGTTCAGAACGGCGTTGTTACGCCGATGTCGCGTATAAGTTCGAATATTGCTGATATGTGTGCCGTATCGTTCTTCTTTAACGAATGCGGCAAGACGACGACGACCTGGAACAAGGCATTGCAGCATTATTGGTACGTCAAAGCTCCCGGAGGAAATCCCTCGACTGAAAAGGATTGGGTCGTACGTGCTACGCAGACGATTCCTGCAAGCGGGAAGACCAATGTCTATGAAGCAGCTGCTTTCCAGACCGATTTTTCGGGTTTCGCAGCTAATTGATCCATAGAGGTTGTATTTAAAGCGGTGTGCCTATTAGGCACACCGCTTTTTTGTTGGTATGCAGGGGTATCCGTAATATATTTCGTCCGGATATCGCTGCACCACGGGATGTAAATATTGGGATGCTCTGAGTACGAATGTTCTTGGATAAGAATCATTCCGCTTCTGGCGATCGGAAGCGGGATGATTCGGCGGATTGTCGAGGATTGCTTTTCGAAGGCGGTCCGTTGCCCGGTTGTGTTCTCCTATTTCACCTTGCTGCTGCCGACCATGCGGTATTTTTCGCAAAGCAGCTCCACGACCGGCGCCACGGCTTTTGGGAAAACCTTTCGCAGGTCGATCTCCTCGCTTTCGAGCAGTACGCCTTTGAGCGCGCGCATGAAGTTGTCCTTGATCTCGGTGGCGAGGTTGACCTTGACGATGCCGTTGGCGATCGCTTCGCGCACCATGTCGTGGGGGATGCCCGAACTGCCGTGCAGCACCAGCGCCGCGTCGGTCGCCGCATGGATCTGCGCCAGCCGTTCGATGTCGAGCCGCGGAGTCTGCTTGTAGAAGCCGTGGGCCGAACCGATCGCCACGGCCAGCGCATCGACGCCGGTCGCTTCGACGAACCGTGCGGCCTCTTCGGGCGTGGTGAAGCCTCCGCCCTGCGCCTGTCCCAGTTTGGCGACGTAGCCCAGCTCCGCTTCGACGTTCACGCCGTAGGGGCGTGCCAGTTCGACGATCCGTCGGGTCGTCGAGACGTTCTCGTCGAACGGACGTTCGCTGGCATCGATCATCACCGAGTCGAATCCTGCATCGAGACACCGCTCGACCAGTTCGACCGATCCGCCGTGGTCGAGATGAATCCACCCTTCGACGCCGTAGTCGGCGATCGCCCTGCGGCCCATTCCGACGGCCTGTTCGAGCCCCATATAGTCGATCGAGCTGCGCGTGAGCTGCAACAGCACGGGAGCCTGCATTCGCTGCGCAGCCTGCATGACGGCCGTGAGGGTCTCGAAGTTATAGAAATTGGTCGCCAGCACGGCCGTCCGGTCGCGCTGGCATTTTTTCAACAGTTCTTTTACGTTCATTACAGCAGGTTGTTAAGGTCGACCAGATTGAATGCGTAGAAATACTTGTCCATATCGTGTTCGATGCGGCCGAGTACCACCTCTTCGGGGTCCATTCCCACACGGCGCAGGTTGTCGTAGAGCCGTTGGCGCGCTACGAGCGCTTCGGGTTCCTGCCAGATGTAGCGGCAGCCGGTCTTGACGAGCCACGTGCGGCGCTCGGCGCTCAGTGCGCCGAATGCCGATCCTTCCTCGGCGGGCAGCAGCCACTTCTTCCAGCGGCCCGACGCTTCGACCAGTCGTTCGAGTGTCTCGGTGATGCGCGAACGCATGGCGATACGTCCTTCGGCCAGGAGCTTCTGTTCGGTACGTTCCAGTTCGGCCAATCCGTCGTATTCGCTCATCGTGAACTCCGGGCCGACGTTGGCGGCGCCCATGCCGCACAGCGGGTAGTCCTGCGGATTGCTTACGCCGTCGGTGTAGTGTCCCTTGATGTAGCTGCCCAGCGGACGGACTTTCGCCGTGAGGCTGCGGGCTACCTCCGTGTCGAAGAGGGTCGTGTGGAGGTCGGTTCCCACCTTGCCCACGATGAAACAGGGCCATATGTCGGAGAGCCCTTCGCGCGCCAGTCCTGCTTTGAGTTCGGCGATGAAGGTGTCGAACGTCCGTTCGTCGGCCAGACCGCCGTGCACCTCCTCGGTTCCCACCTCGTAGGAGATTTCGGGCAGTCCCTTCGCACGGCGGAAGGTTTCGCAGTGCCGGATCAGCTCCACCGTGCGGGCGGCCACGAGACGGATGTCGATCGTCTGGCCGGCCGGTACGTTGATGTCCACCGTCGGATCGACGTGGATCAGATCGTACCCCGCCAGCAGCGCCGCTTCGAACGAGCGCTTCACCCCGTCCATCGCGGCCTCGGTCGACCACTTCTCGGTGCGCTGCTTGTCTTTGAGCCACGGACCGCCGTGGTCGATGGCCACGATATAGATTCCGTCGAAGTTGACGGCGGCGGCCTCCATGCGCACGAGCTTCACGAACTCGTCGGGCCGCATCCCCGTGTACCCGCCGTCGCAGTCGATCTGATTGAGTGTCGCGGCGAAATAGATCGGCGCGTTGTTGCGCTTGGCGGCACGGAAGGCGGCCTTGATGACCGCCGTCGAATTGGGACAGGCGGCGAAGAGGGTGCGACGGATGCCGGTTTCGCGTTCCAGCTCCGCGATGCGTTGCAACAGTTTTTCGGTTTTTGCCATAATCGTTGGGTGTTGATGGTGCCGGGTTTCGTCAGACGGGGGCGGCCGGAGACCGCTTCCTGCGGAAGTGTTGTCCGCCTCCTGCGGTCGGAAAGGGGGCTGCGACCTCCCTGCCGGTGATACTATCGGTTGATGAACATTACTTTGTTGAAGAACTCCTTGCGCTCACGCATGAACGCCTTGTCGGCCTCCGAGAGCGGGAAGCGGTGCGAGATGAGCGGACGCACGTCGATGCGGTGCGACGCGATGGCCGCGAGCGCCGTGCGCCATTCGTTGCGGACGTCGTTGTAGCTGCTGTTCCACGTCCCTTTCAGCGTGAGCTGCTTGCGCAGAATCTCCCAGTAGCCTTTCTGGGTGAGGGTCATGTCGCCGGCGGGATTGCCCATCGAGACGACCGTACCGAAACTTTT
>ERZ834694.2692-NODE-2692-length-11747-cov-2.215446_pt1 | contig 11747 bp, 11 predicted proteins | sample MGYA00519691_ERZ834694 | MGnify/ENA primary metagenome ERZ834694 (study PRJEB31850, sample SAMEA3708758) | human gut metagenome | biome: human gut; feature: human-associated habitat; material: faeces | place: China | collected 2014 ... | reverse complement strand
AAAGCGGTCCATTTTTTACCTCTCCGAGCCGATTTTATCGGCGATTCCAAATGCAACGATAATTGAAACGCCGGTTCGGCGCCGTGTCCCCGTGCAAGCAGAGCGAAATGGGGTCCTCCAGTTCATAGGCGTTGTCGCTCCACTTGAAGTCGAACGTAAACCCGTCGCCGGTCAGGCCCAGCAGCTTCCGAGGCACGATGACCTCCAGCCTGTTTCCCTCGTAGCGGTAAGGCAGCTCGGCCGCCTCGATCCATTGCTCCGAATCGGAATCGTAGCGCATCAGCGTCGTCGTCCGGCCGTCCTTCACTTTCTTGTTGATCACGAAGTCATAGCCGTACCAGCCGGTCGAGGAATCGTTGTCGGCATCGATCAGCAGCAGCATCCAGTTGCGGTCGGTGCTGGGCGTGAGCCGGTCGGCCGTTTCGACGTAGAAATAGAGGTTGTCGTCGTCGCGCGCTACTTTCGCTCCGACGATGTCGTTGCGGCCCGTGTTGTTTACGTAATATTCGCTGTATCGGCCCCGGTGGTCGCGGTGCATCGTGTTGCCCCGGTAATGACGGTAATAGGGCGCCACGTCGTTCCAGCCGTCGGCGCGGCCGATACGGATCGTTTTCGGAGCCGAGGGCTTTTCCGGTGCGTCCATGCCTTTGAATTTCCGGACTTTGTCGACGAGTTGCAGATAGTATACGTCGCCTCGGTCACCCCAGCCGGCATTGGGCTCGATGTCGCGGCTGCAGTTCCAGTTGTACTGATCGACGAACGAGAACGGATCGCCGTTCCAGCTATCCTTGGGCAACCATTGTCCGGCGATGAACTCGTTCCAGCCCGTCACGAAGACCAGCTCCGGATCGAGCTCGTAAGCGCGTTCCCATTGCTCGTCGAAATTCCAGCCGTACAGGTATCCGTCCACGCGCGGATCGAAACCGTTGCGCACGCTGAAGTTGCGGCCGTAGGCGTCTTTGACGTTGAACGCTCCGCAGTGTCCTTTCCGGTCGGGCGACGTGTTTTGCGCGATGCCGACGGCCACCTGTTCGAAGTCGCCGTCCGGGCTTTTGACGTATCCGTGCTGCGGATAGACCTCGAGCCAGCCCCATTGGTCGTTGCGCGTCGGGCCGTCGACGTAGTCGGGCTGGCCGGGGCGGAACGTGAAGAAATCGGCGATCGCCCGGTCGGTGGGCGAGTCGGTCAGGTTGTCGGGATAGGCCATGATACAGGGTTTGCCTTTCCAGACGAACCACAGGTTTTCGTAGCGTCCGGGCTTGTACAGGTCGTTATAGAGCTGCCGCAGCGAGACGAGCGAGTGCGGAGCCGGGCCGAACGGGAGCATGAAAGCTATTTTCGGAACGTTCACTCCGTCTTTCTGCGCCTGATCCCATGTTTTGAGCAACGCTTCGTAGGAGTCCTGCCATGTCAGGCTTCCGTTCGTACAATCGAAGAACACGGCATCGACGCCCGCGTCGGCCAGCATTTCGGCGTGCTTGCGAAGCACCCACGGGTCGGTCGTCTTGTAGTATCCCAACAGGGGCTGTTCCCAGAAGAAAAAGCCGGGTTGCTTCGTGCCCCATGCCGGATGATGGTAGTCTTTCATCGCCTCGGGATGCTGTCGGACGATTTCGGTGATGTTCTTGACACGGTAGGTCGTGTCGTCGTTCCCCTGATGCCATGTCCAGTAGAACATGGCGACGAACTTGTCGGGCTTCTTGGCACCTGCTTCCTTGTAATCGCGGCCGAGCGCGTCCGTCGCGGCCCACGAGTCGCTGCCGACCGTCTGGGCCGGAGCCGTTCCGCCGAGCAATAGCGCTCCCGCGCACAGGCTCGGCCATAATTTTTTCGGTTTCATAAAAATAGGGTTTGGTTAGGTTAATGCGCGGATCGGTCCGATCCGCCGCAATCGTCTTGGGTGGAAACGATTGCCTGCAACAGTAAAGATATGAAATGTCTGTGAGTTATGCAACGTTCGGCGAAAATCTTCGTTCTGTCTGCGGGAGAATGCCCGGTTTTCGGGTCTGTTGTCATGAAGCGCACGGGAAAGACAATCCGTCGGAGACAATCGGGAGCTCCGGAAATAGTCCTATATCTCGGGCGAGCGAAATATTTCCAGGGAAAGGCTGCCGGAATAAAACGAAACGCGGCCCGCTCGGGCCGTTCGATACATCGGATATGTGGTGGGAAAGCGCGCTACTCTTTTTTCAGGATGACGATGTATTCGCTGTGCATCGTGTTCATGTTGGCTCCTTTCTTGTTCGAGGGGCTCGTGACGCTCGGCATCCGTTTGCCGGTGATCGACCGGACGTAGGTATGCTCGTGCCGGAAGCCGTTCTGCTCGAACATCTCGGCCGTAAAATGATCCAAAGGGATCTGTATTCCTTTGACGGTACGGTTTCCGACGACATAGCAGACCCTGCCGCCGCTACGCACGACGCTCGATACATGGGCGATGGAGCGATGGTAGTCGTCCAGAAAGGTCATGACCTCCACGTATCTGCGCCGGTCGACCTCCTTGATCTGCTCGAGCTCGCGGGCGATCGTTTCCGTGCGGAAGGAAAATTCCGTCTTGAGTTGGCCGCCCATCAGCAGCGAGTCGATCTTTTGCGCGTTCTCGAACTGGAACCACTCGTTGGTCCAGCGTGAGAATTGGCCGTAAGCCACTGTCGTCTTGCTGTCGCCGTACGGAGGGGATGTGATGATCATATCGGCCTTGCGCCCCTTGAATATCTGTTGCGGAATGCCGTCGATCGTATTGAAGTTCGATACGACCGTCCGGCCGGGATGCGCGACGGTGCTGTAGGCCGAAAGCCCTCCCAGATTGCGCTGTACTTTGCGAATGAACAGCTTGAAAGGATCGACGTCGAACTTGCTGATTTTCGAGGGCGCTATCCGGTAGCGTTTGAACTCGCCGTTGCGCGTGTAGGAGGATTCGCGGATTACTTCCGACAAGGCCAGACGGAAAAAGTTTACGAACGAGCGGTCGGCGTGCGCGTCGATCAAGTCGGTCAGGAACCGCAGCTTGGCGAGGTTTTCCGCACTGTACCAGTAATCGGCTTTTGTGATATGGTCGTAACAGTATTCGCCCTGCAATCGGGGATCGTACGTTTCGAGCCGCTCGGTCAGGAACTGCAGGAACTCTTTCAGCCGGTTTGCGTCGTATCTTGTGGTTTTCACCTCGGCGATCAGACAGGCCAGCGGGTTGATGTCGGTTCCGATCGAGTCGATCCCTTGGACGGAGGCCTCCACCAGCGACGTGCCCGAGCCCATGTAGGGATCGAACAGCAGCCCGAAATGTCCTTCCGGGCGGTACTCGTTGAGCAGCTTTCTGGCGATCTGCGGAATCATCATAGCCGGGTAGTTATGATAGCCGTGCGTGTACTCCTTGGTATTCACGTTCTTGAAGTCCCATTCGGAGGAGTATGTTCTTGGATACATTATGGAATTAATTTAGTGCAAATATAGCAAATACTCTCACATTGAGGGCGGTAAATACGGGATAAATTCATATATTGCCCTCAGAATGTGTGCAATGTTATTATGAAAACCGATTTTCAGCTGCGGGTTATCAACATTATCCGCGAACTGAGACAGGGGCAAAATGCAAGCCAGGCTTACGTGGCCGAGCTGCTCGATCTGCGAAGCTCCGGACTGGTCGGCAATATCGAGAGTCCGCGTTTCCCTCACAAGTATACGCTCAAGCAGCTTTCCGTCCTATGCGAGGCTTTTCAGTACCCGTTCGAGAACCTGTTTCTCGACGAAAAGGAGACGCTATTGCCTTATAAGGAGCGTATCAAACTGCTAATCAATAAAATTATCGACTATGATGGATGAGAATTTGATTGTCGAAAAATTCCGTGAGATCAAGGAACTGGGGTTCGTCAAAAGCAAGCGGCCTTACAGTACGGGGATAGGCAAGACTTTCGAGGATTACCTGGGGGTTACCGAGAACAACGAGATCGGTCCCGATTTCGCCGGGTTCGAGGTGGTCAGCAAGCGCACGCAGACTTCGACTTTCCTTTCGCTGTTCACCAAAAGCCCGTCGCATCCTCGCAGCGTCAATACGATTCTGCTCGAGCGATACGGCGAGGAATACGAAGGATATCCCGGAATGCGAAAGCTCCATACGTCGGTTTTCGCCGGCAAGTTCAATACTTACCGCAATGCCTACGGTTTCCGGATCGTCAATGACACGCAAGGTAAAAAGATCGTGCTCGAGGTCAGCTCGCTCCCGGAGATGGAAGTGATCGATTCGAGCGTCTATTGGACCTACTACGATCTGGAGCAGTGCCTGCTGACGAAGCTCAAGGCGCTGTTCTTCGTGTATGCCGACTCGGATATGCGCGACGGCACTGAGTATTTTCATTACACTCAGGCCGATATTTATCTCGATCCCTCGCTCGAGAACCTGCTGAAGCTGATCGACCGGGGTCGGCTGATGATCGATATCCGGATCGGGTCGTATAAGACCGGCAAGATGAAAGGCAAGCCGCACGACCATGGTACCGGTTTCCGCATCCGGCCGGAGGATTTGTCGCTGCTCTACGAGCATCATCTGCATATCGACTGACGCTGTCGCCGGGCGTTCCGGCCGGAAGTCCGAGTCCGCCCGCCGTCTTTTGGTCTGTGCGGGCGATTCGGTCCTGTAACCCGGAAAGTTTATTTGCAACGTCGGTTCCCGTTCGCTATCTTTACGGACGTATTCGGTTATGAGAACATGCCGGATACGGGGTACGCGTGCGCTTGTTTTTCGTTCGACTCGGATATAAGTCTAACTCGTTAAATATATAATTGAAATGAAAATCGGTAAATTGTTTTTGACCGCGGTAACTTTCTGTTCAGTCGCTTCGCTGCAAGCCCAATCCGGGACCCAAATCGTCGCGCATCGGGGATATTGGAAAACCGAGGGATCGGCCCAGAATTCCATCGCTTCGCTCGAAAAGGCGATCGAAATCGGGTGCCGGGGCTCGGAAATCGATTTGATTCTGACGACCGACGGCGTGCTCGTGTTGCATCACGACGATGCGATCGCCGGCAAGCGGGTGGATGCGAGCACCTATGCCGAAATCAAGGACGTCAAGCTGTCCAACGGCGAATCCCTGCCGACGTTCGACGCCTTTCTGGCTGTCGCCCGGACGCAGAAAGGCACCAAGCCGATCATCGAGATCAAGCCCCATCAGACCAAGCAGAAGGAGGATGCGGCCGTCCTTGCCGCGCTGGACGCCGTTCGCCGTGCGGGGATGAACAAACGGGTCGAGTATATCTCGTTTTCGAAGAACATTTGCGAGCAGTTGATAGCGAACGGCCCCAAAGGAATCAAGGTGGCTTATCTGGGCGGCGACCTGTCGCCCCGGGAGCTCGTCGAGCGGGGATATACCGGACTCGACTATCATATCGGCACGATGCGGGCCCATGAGGAGTGGTTCGACGAAGCGAGGAAGTTGGGCCTCGAGATCAATGTCTGGACCGTCAATGACGAGGGATCGATGAAATACCTGATCGGGAAAGGTGTCGATTACATCACGACCGACGAACCCGAGCTGTTGCAGAGCCTTCTCGGCAAGTAGCGGTCAGAGGCGTCCGCCGGTCTGCTTGGCTCAAAGGGGCCCTTTTACGTTTCGTATGGCATGGCCGGGAGTGTCCGTTCGGACCCGGGGAAGGGGGCGGTGTTCCGGCCTTTGCCTTTACGGATTGTCGGTCATGATCGGCGTGTCGTTTATATTTCTGATAATTAGCAGTTTGTGTGATTAATACATGGTCCGGCGAAAAAAAATGAAAGTTTTTGCCGGAAATTCGGGAAATTTTTCCCAAATTTGCACTCGCAATTCCGCAAGGATGCGCGCGTTGCCAAAATAGCTCAGTCGGTAGAGCATTTCATTCGTAACGAAAAGGTCGTGGGTTCGAGTCCCACTTTTGGCTCCGGAGTAGGAGAGGGGACAGGTGAAAGCCTGTCCCGTTTTTTTCTGTTGGCGTATAGCTTTGTTTCTTCTCCGAATGGATTTCCCGGACACTTCTGCCATATTTCTTTCGCCCGGTGTTTCTGTCGTAATAAAATCATACGGGGCTGCGGCCTTGCGTCCGGCCGATCCGGAAGAAAACGGACAGGGGGCCGAGCCCTCTGCGGTCAGAAAACGTTGGAAGAAGCGTCCGGCGATTTCGATATGAACCTGCCGAACGAAACGAGCGCAACGGATTTCGTTAGCCGTTGCGCTCGCATGCGTTAACCGACGGGTTTTATCGGATCAGCCGGTTCGTGTCGGTGTCGGGAAAGACCACCCATGGTGTGAAGCTCTTGGCTTCCTCGAAATCCATGCGCGCATAGGAAATGATGATCACCACGTCGCCTACGACGCACTTGCGGGCCGCCGGTCCGTTCAGACAGACGGCGCCGCTGCCGCGCTCCCCCTTGATTATATAAGTCTCCAGCCGCTCGCCGTTGTTGACGTTGACGATCTGCACCTTTTCGCCGGCGATTAGGTGGGCCGCGTCGAGCAGGTCCTCGTCGATCGTGATGCTGCCTACGTAGCTGAGGTTGGCCTGCGTGATGGTCACCCGGTGTATCTTGGACTTGAGTACCTCTACTTGCATGTTCATGACTTTGTCGTCGATTGATTTTCCGTTCGCTGCGGGTATGCTACGGACGGAACGCCGTTTACGGGAGGCAAATTTATATAAATATATCCGAATACTCAAAAACGGCGCTTTCGTCCGGCCCGGCGTTCCGTAGAGTCGGGGCTAAGCGATGGCGATGTTGTCGATCAGGCGGATGTCGCCCGCCTGTACGGCTATGCAGCAGCGCATCGGGAACGAGTCGCTCCACGTATCGATCTCCTCGAGCGTCTCTGCGTGGACGACCGAAAGATATTCCGTCTTCAGCAGCTTCGTCGCGTCGATACGCTCGACGACCCGGCGGCGGAACTCTTCCACGCTCATCGTGCGCGCGGCGGCGGCGTTTTCGCTCAGCGCGCCGTAGATCGTCGGTGCGGCCGCGCGGTGGGCGGGGGTGAGCAACGCGTTGCGCGAGCTGAGGGCCAGTCCGTCCGCACCGCGAACGATCGGGCATGCGATGATCTGTACCGGGTAACCGTAGCGACGGACCATTTCGCGGATCACGGCGATCTGCTGGAAATCCTTCTCTCCGAAGTAGGCCCGTTCGGGCCGGACGATGTCGAACAGCCGGCTGACGACCTGGGCCACTCCGTTGAAATGACCCGGGCGGTGGGCTCCCTCCATCGTTTTGTCCGTCGTACCCAGATCGAACACACGGGTGTCCTTCTGCGGATAGATGTCTTCGACCGAAGGCATCAGGACATAGTCTACCCCGGTTTTCTCGAGCAGCGCCAGGTCGGCTTCCTCGGTGCGGGGATAATTCTTCAGGTCGTTCGGGTCGTTGAACTGCGTCGGGTTGACGAAGACGCTGACGACCGCGCGATCGCACTCCTCGCGGCATTTCTTCACCAACGAAAGATGCCCCTCGTGCAGGGCTCCCATCGTCGGGACGAGGCCTGTCCGCCCGGCTCCGCGAGCCATTTCGCGCGACAGTTCCGCGTTTTTCGTAAAGACTTTCATCGGGTTTTATCGTACGCCTTTGGCGTTTTTTTTGACATGGCAAAGGTAGAAATTAGATTATAATATACGAAGCTTTTTTCGGAAAAGGTCGTAACTTTGTACGGAACATAATCATGTAACTGTATGAAGAAAATTTTTACGATTGCGCTTATGGCAACACTCGCTACGGGTATGTACTCCTGCCGTCAGAAACAGGTCGGCGAGCAGAAGTTCGACTGGATAGCCGACCGCTTCGACGATATCAAGGTGCTCAAATACCGCGTTCCGGGCTTCGACACGCTTTCTCTGGACGAGAAGAAGCTGGTCTACTACCTGAGCCAGGCCGCCCTGTCGGGCCGCGACATCCTGTTCGACCAGAACGGCCGGTACAATTTGCGCATACGCCGCACGCTCGAAGCGATTTACCGGGGGTACACGGGCGACCGGACGAGCGAGTCGTTCAAGCGGTTCGAGAAGTACCTCAAGAAAGTGTGGTTCGCCAACGGCATTCACCATCACTATTCGACCGACAAGTTCCATCCCGAGTTTACGGAAGCTTATTTCGACGAGCTGATCGCCGCGACTCCCGCTGAGAATTTTCCTGCCGACTTCGGCTCGGTGGAGGAGGTCGTGGCTGAGATCAAGCCGGTGATTTTCGATCCTGCCGTGATGCCCAAGCGGGTCAACCAGGCCGAGGGCGAGGACCTGATCGTCACGTCGGCCAACAACTACTACGAAGGAGTTACGCAGAAAGAGGTCGAGCGGTTCTATGCCGAGCGGATGAATCCGCACGATACGACGCCCGTTTCGTGGGGCCTGAACAGCAAACTGGTCAAGGAGCCCGACGGACGAATCGTCGAGCGGGTATGGAAAGTGGGCGGCATGTACTCGCCTGCGATCGAGAAAATCGTCTATTGGCTCGGCAAGGCCGCCGAAGTGGCCCGAGAGCCGCAGAAGCAGACGATTCTCGCGCTGATCGACTATTACCGTAGCGGCGATCTGAGGCAGTTCGACGCTTTCAACATCCGCTGGGTCGAGGATACCGTGTCGAAGGTCGATTTCGTCAACGGCTTCACCGAGAACTACGGCGACCCGCTCGGCTACCGGGGAGCATGGGAAGGCATGGTCAATTTCCGCGATGAGGAGGCCACGCGCCGGACGCAGACGATCAGTGAGGAAGCGCAGTGGTTCGAGGACCATTCCCCGATCGACCCTCAGTACCGCAAGGAGCGGGTGAAGGGCGTTTCGGCCAAGGTGATCACGGCGGCCGTTCTGGGCGGCGACTGCTATCCCTCGACGCCGATCGGCATCAACCTGCCCAACGCCGACTGGATCCGCCGCGATCACGGTTCGAAGTCGGTGACGATCCAAAATATCACGGACGCCTATGACGAGGCGGCCAAGGGGAACGGGTTCGCCGAGGAGTTCATCCTCGATCCGTCGATCATCGAACTGCGGAAAAAGTACGGGTCGCTGGGCGACAACCTGCATACCGACCTGCACGAGTGTCTCGGCCACGCCTCGGGCAAGCTGGCTCCGGGCGTCAAGGGCGACGAGCTGAAGAACTACTCGTCCACGCTCGAGGAGGCTCGCGCCGATTTGTTCGCGCTCTATTATCTGGGTGATCCGAAACTGGTCGAGCTGGGGCTCGTGCCGTCGTTCGACGTGGCCAAGGCCGAGTATGCCCAGTACGTTATGAACGGCATGATGACGCAGCTCACGCGCATCCGGCCCGGCAAGACGGTCGAGGAGGCGCACATGCGCAACCGCAAGCTGATCGCCGAGTGGTGCTACGAGAAAGGCCGCGCCGACAACGTGATCGAGAAAGTGGTCAAGGACGGCAAGACGTATATCGTCGTCAACGACTACGAGAAGCTGCGGACGCTGTTCGGCGACCTGCTCCGCGAGATTCAGCGTATCAAGAGTACGGGCGATTTCGCGGCGGGTCAGGCGCTCGTCGAGACTTACGGCGTGCAGGTCGATCCCGCGCTGCACAAGGAGGTGCTCGACCGCTATGCGAAGCTGAAGCTGGAACCTTATGCCGGATTCGTCAATCCGGTCTACAAACCTGTTATGGAGAACGGCGAGATCGTCGACGTGCTGATCGAGTACACGGACGATTATCCGGGCCAGATGATGGAGTACTCCGAGAACTATTCGTTCCTGCCGTCGGTCAACTGATAGGACGGTCCGATTCCGGATTAATCGGGAATCTTTTCGCTTGCGGGCGGACGGGCAACGGGAGCCCGTCCGCCCGTCTTTTGTCCGTATGTCGACAGAGTTGCTGCCGGCCGTTTTCGAGGTTTGGTCGATGCGATCGTATAAGTTCCGTACCGGTTCGTTTATGAAGCCTGCGGATGGGTTTCGAACGGCGTTTCCGGTTATGGCGCCCGTTGTGTGTCGGGATGCTTTCTGCGCGGTTCTTTCTTGCTGCCGAACGGCACGGCTTTGCTCGTAACGCCATTCGGCGATCGGCTTGCGGTTGCGCATGTATGTTGCCGTGTCGGTCTTACGGCGCCGCCGGCGGTCGAGCGAAGCCGTGCTGCATTCGGAAACGCCATGTGTCGGACCCGGTCGGAAGCCATGCCGATAGATCCGCGCATCGGATCGGATTATTTGACGTTCTTTCCTCTTCTGACGGGCCACAAAAGTGAGCTCCGAACCGTCGGAACAGGCAGGAACCGTCCGCACTGTGACGGGAATGGACTCGGCGGAGCGAAAAGTCGTTCGATCCGAACGACCGCTCGCCGCTATTTGAAAAATTTCCGCTGGAAGAGCAGCATGTAGAGCACGCCGATGGTGATGTAGCTGTCGGCCAAGTTGAAAATCGGACTGAAGAACAGAAACGACTCGCCGCCGATTCCCGGTATCCATGACGGATAGGTGCCTCGGAATAGCGGGAAGAACAGCATGTCGACTACTTTGCCGTGCAGGAATCCGGCATACCCCCCTCCTTCGGGCAGGAACGTCGCCGGGGCGGTGAATGTCGATTCCGAGAAAAGCAGGCCGTAGAACGCGCTGTCGATCACGTTGCCCAGCGCGCCGGCGAAAATCAGCGAGAAACCGACCAGCACGCCTGTCGGGGCCTTTTTACGAAGCAAATGGTGGATGTAGTAGCCGAGCGCGCCGATAGCTACGAGCCGGAATATGCTGAGAATCAGTTTGCCATAGCTGCCTCCGAGCTCGAACCCGAATGCGGCTCCCGGATTCTCTATGAACCGGATGAAGAACCAGTTCGGAAAGACGGTCACGCTCTCGTCGAGCGCGAAGTGGGTCTTGATCCATATTTTGACGATCTGGTCGACGGCCAGCAGCGCGACGATCAGCAGGGCGATTTTTTTCTTGGCCATGGCTTCGCGAGATTTCCGGTTGCAAAGATGTCCCATTTTTCTGAAACGGACAAATTTAGGGTGCGGCCAGTATCCGAGATCGCGTTTCCGCTCGGACGGATTGAACCGGCTTGGGATCGCGGATGCCTTTCGATCCGGGGAGCGGCTGCCGGGCCGCGGTCGGGTATCCGCCTCGGCATGGCGCGGCGTTCCGGTTCCGGCGCATCGAATCTCTCCGGCTTCCGTCCGGTCGGTTCCGCTTTTCCGGCTTGTCAAGAACAGGATGTCCTTTCGCGGCTGCCTTTATCGAACCGTTGACCGGTTCCGCATTTTCCCGCAGTAGTTTTCGCAGCGGGGCGAAAACTATTTCACCAGCGCGTTCAGTTCGGCGCCGGCCTTGAATTTCACGACGTTCTTTGCGGCGATCTTGATCGAGGCGCCCGTGCGCGGGTTACGCCCGGTGCGGCCCGGCTTCTTGGCTACGGCGAACGATCCGAATCCGATCAGCGCGATCTTGTCGCCTGCTTTCAACGCTTCTCCGGTTACGTTAATGAAAGCGTCCAGCGCTTTCTTGGCATCCACCTTGGTGATCGAGGCTTTCTTCGCGATTGCGTCAACGAGTTGAGTTTTGTTCATGGTAGTATAAGGTTTAAAGGATAGTAATTTCCACTACTTCTTACAAATATAGCAAAAATGTTTTTATCTGAAAATAAACTTTCGGAGATAAAGCGACTTGATTCGTTTCGCGCGTTGCCTCTTCATAGTCCCGCTGCAGGGAAGGGGAATCGGGGAGAAAATTGGAAAAGTGAAAATTCCGTTATATTTTTACGCCCGGAAAGATGGCAGAGTGGTCGATTGCGGCGGTCTTGAAAACCGTTGAGCTGC
>ERZ834694.2688-NODE-2688-length-11758-cov-2.900795_pt1 | contig 11758 bp, 9 predicted proteins | sample MGYA00519691_ERZ834694 | MGnify/ENA primary metagenome ERZ834694 (study PRJEB31850, sample SAMEA3708758) | human gut metagenome | biome: human gut; feature: human-associated habitat; material: faeces | place: China | collected 2014 ... | reverse complement strand
TCCAGCGCGATCACACTGTCCTTCAGCATTCTCGATTTGTCCATCACATTGCAGAGAATGTCCAGAATTTCTTCTTTTGTAATATATTTATCTGCAAGATATTCTTCAAATGCCTGATACATCACCTGGATATCCTTCAATTTCCAGGCAAGATACGAAGACTCATCTGCCTCCGTGATCATATCATCCATGCCATCCGGGGAAATGGTCAGCACTTTCTCCAGTTCGATTCGGTCTTGCTCTGTCATGCTCATTTCCTTAAAGGCATCATTGGCATATAGGATCTGGCCGGTCTTTAAGTCATTGACGCTGATGCCGCAGCCGGCATTTTCTAAGATCGCATCCAGTGCCGCATAGGAACTTGCCAATGAATTTTTTGTGATCCGTTTAACTAAGATCGTCTGCGTAATGCGCTTGACGTCATTTAAAAAGCGCAAGTCTTCTACGCTCCATTTACGGTCTTCCTCCATCATGGTAAAGCACAGATACATACTGCATTTGCCATTGACATTCAAAGGCAGAAATACGCCACAGCGGATCTCATACCTGGTAAAATAGTCTAAAAATGGCTTTGGCATAATCGTCTCTGACGAGATCGTGTACGGGCGTCCTGTCATAAAAGGTACTTCTGCCAGCGGCAGGCTGCCGTAAGTCCGCATATGCTCATGTTCCGGCTTATCTGCCCATTCACAGATCATCTCTACATGTTCTTCGTCCACCTGCAATTTCAAAAGACTGCCATTGGACAGATGCATATAAGTTCCCACGCGCTCCAATATATCTTCCATGATCTGTGCAAAAGTGACATCCGATTCCATCATCTTTAAGATCTCGGTCAGCACCTCTGTCTTTTGCAAAAGATACTCCATGTGCTTTTCGTTTGCTTCTAACTGGGCGATCTCCTCTGCCTGCGCAGCCAGATGGATCTTGCTGGAAAAATAATTTTTTGTCAGCACATCCAAAAGTGCCACCGCCGCATCAAAGGCTTTTGTCGTTGTTTTACGCATGATCTGCGGCACCTGATCCTCCGGTCTGATGCATTCCGCGTCGATAGCAACCAGTACCCACGCACCGTCAAATCTGCCATCCTCGTCACGGATGGCGATTCCACGCAACTGCACACATGGCATACTGGATTCGACCGCGATCACATCTTCTCCCCCTACATCCGAAAAACTGGCGATCAGATTTCGCTGCGTTGCCACCGGAAACACGCGGTCAATAAAGTTCTGCTCTTCCTTTGTACCAGAAAAAGATGTCAGCCGGCGCATGTTTCTGCTGACGCATACGCAATAGACACCCTGTGTCTGACAAAACTGATCCTGCATTGCCTGCATCTGTTCCTGATCCAGACAATTCATGACATCTTTCTTTTGTAAGTCTTGTTCCTGTCCCTCATGATCTGTATACATACCCTACCCTCTTTTTTTCAAAATGTAGATCTGCTCACGTCCACGCATAGGAATCTGGCGTACCAGTTGAAACTCCTCATGCAGACGTAATTGTTTTTTCAAGATCCCTTCCTCGGTTGAAAGGGCAAATACCATCGCCTGATCTGCCGTGATCTCACCGGTCTTGTCAAAAAATCTACGATAAAATTGATCGACTTCTTCCCGCTCCTTATGCTCCATGCGTGGGAATTCCGTGATCACCTCCTCCATCAGATACGATGAAGTAAAATCAAAATAATCTCGATTGATAAAATAAATGTTCTTTTTTGCCTTCTCGGCATCCTGTCTGCCATAAAAAATGGCTTCTCCAAAACTGTCAATGCCATAGACATCACGCGTTCTTCCCGCCTGCATACGTTCGATCAAAAGTGTGCCAAGACCGCAGAAAGGGTCGATCACATGTGCTTCTTCTTTTAAATATGGACGAACCAACTCCACCATCTCTGCCGCCACGACTGGCGCCATAGAGGTCGGCAAGGCATGCTCTCGATAAATAAAACGTCTGTCCGCCTGTCCTAAGACTCTGGCATAGACCACATAAGTCCCATCTTTCTTTTGCCTCGGCAAAAGTTCGATGACCGCATCTTTTGGGCGGTTAGCAAGTCTTCCCTGACTGCCTTCCTCTATAGCAAAAGCAAGTCGCTTGGTCGTCTTGCTGTCAGCGTCCATCTGCATCCGCAGGGCAAACGGGTATTTTTTCTTTTTGCCATAGACCTCCTCCAAAAGGGGAAGAAGTTCGGAAAGTACGATCGCCTGCGCCAGATTTTCTTCTGCCGCAAGGGTCTGACCGCGAAATCGAATGACAAAGAGCATTTCCCGATAGATGCGGATCTGGCTCAATTTATCCAGGGAGTCTGTGAGCAGGCGTACCCCACGCCCTACCATCCTCGCATCCGCATAGCCCAGATCCTGCACCTGTGCCAGGAGTGCCTCCCTCATATAAGGATCCGTTGTAAGGATCAGAGCGTGTTTCTTGTGGATACCCTGATACCGGTAGTTTTCCTTCTCCTGGTATGCCTCCAGCAAAAGATCCATCTGCTCCAGCAAAAGACGCATATGTTTTTTGTCTTCTTCCCAGATCTCTTCTGCGCCCAGCCGCTTTCTCTCTGCCTGCAGGCTTTCCAAGATCTCTCCACAGTCGTAAGCCGAAAGTCCCTTGATATAAGAAGCCAGAACAAACTTGGTATCTTCCCTTTCATAAGCCGCCCAGAGTGCCTGTGTGACCTGACCTGCCATTTCCAGTGCCTGTACCCGGTCAGAAAGATCTCCCAGCAAAAGGGCTGCATTCTTTCTGGTCTTAGCATCCGCATGGGAAAGCAAGTCCCCTAAGCGTCCAATAAAGGCTGCGTCTACATAGGTCTCTGCCGCCTTTTTATCCTCCTTGATCTGACTGCGCAGATTGCTCAAAAGGGATCTTACCTCTTCTGTTTGTGTGATCTCTGTCAATAATTCTTTGATTTCCATGCTCTATCCTAAATTCTTTTCTTCTTTATCTGTCCGCTTTGCGGTCCGGTATTTGCGCGGCGAAATACCATAGGTCTTTTGAAACAACCGATGAAAATAAGAAACATTTTCATAGCCTACCGCCACTGCGATATCCGCCACGGTCAGCCCGGATGTTTCCAGCAGATATGCCGCCTGACGCATACGCTTTTGCTGAACCAACTCGGTATAAGTCGCACCGGTAAAAGAATGAATGGCGCGGCTCAGCCAATACACATCATAATGGAGCATCTGCGCCAGTTCGGATAATTCACCATCCTTGTAATGCTCCTCGATATAACGATATACCGACATCAAGAGTTCCTGATTTTTATTGTCTTTACCAACACTGACCAAGTCGGTATAATTCATCAGTTGCAGTAGCAGCAAGCCCATGGTCGCCTGGTTGATGCTCCGCTTGTTGGGCTGTTTGTTATGTATGGTCCAGATCAGATTCTCCATAAGATTCTGGATGGGCAGCACCCCTGACACCTGAAAGTGCAGATAGGAGACATCCGCATCCTTACTCTTTAAACATTCCAGAACAAACTTACGGATCAGGTTGTCCTCCTCGCCCATCATAGAGAGGGCATAGTCAAAAAAAGCCGGTAAGATGATAAAGTTGACAGCAATATCATCCTCGCCTGCCGGATAGATCTCCTGCGTGGCGTTCTGGTTTAAAAAAAGCATTTCACCGGTCTTTAACTCGATCCGATCACCATTGACGATATGCGTGGTCTGTCCGGAACACATATAGATGAGTTCCACATAATTGTGTGTGTGCGCCGGAAAATGCACAAAGCGGGTATGGGTACGGATCTCTATGGTCTTACCACTCTCGATCAGCCGCTTGTAATCGACCATATGGGTCTCCGGCTCCATATAGATTCCGCGATCCACATCGACCTGTCCCTTAAGATAGCCCTGTTCTTCATCGCTGATCTGTCTTAATTCATTCAGCAGTTCCTGATTCATCTGACTCCTCTAATCTGCGCCAATCTTCTTCCCGCATCTTGTCCTTCATCCGATGTTCCTTTAAATATCTTCGCACAAAGCATAAGAGGACAATACTGATGGTAGATATCAGATCATCCAGCGGTGTTGTCGTCGTGACAACGATCATATGACGTGCCACTAAAAAGATGATCGTCTCCAAGACATTATCTGCGGTCGGCCTGCATAACATTTTCAAAAATTCAACACCGATCACGACCAGAAATACCTGTTCTAAAAACTCCAGCATTGCCCCAGCCGTTGAACGGTTCTCCCACAATTCACCCACATGTGGGATCAGCGCGATCAGCGCGATCACGACCGCAATAAAAACAAATATCGCTGCGATCAACTCTAAAATGTGACACAATTCCGTCACCCATTTTTTGACATAACCATAAACCTTATCAAACATAAATACTCCTCTTTCATCTTAAATCCTAGTTATCCAATTAAATATTATCGTATTATCCTTACCCACGTCAAGCCCATTATATGCAGGCTTCCTCCAGCAACCCAAAAAGAAAAAAGCCCGATCAGATCCCGTCTGATCGAGCCCTTCATTTATCCTATTCTGCGATCTTATTCTACAACCTGTGTCCATCCGTAAGGATCTTCGATCTTGCCCCACTGGATGCCGGTCAAAGTATCGTATAATTTCTGTGTTAATTCGCCTGTCTTGGCATCGTTGATGACAACAACATCATCCTTGTAACGAAGTTCTCCAACCGGTGAGATAACAGCTGCTGTACCGGTACCAAATACTTCTTCCAAAGTACCGTCATGCCCTGCCTTCATCAGATCGTCTACAGAAAGACGTGTCTCGTTGACCTTGTATCCCCAATCACGAAGCAAATGGATCATGGAATCTCTGGTAACACCCGGAAGTACGGTTCCCTCGATCGGTGCAGTGTAGATCTCGCCGGCGATCTTGAACATGATATTCATAGTGCCAACTTCTTCTACATATTTACGATGCTCACCATCAAGCCAGAGTACCTGTGCATAGCCCATCTTCTCAGCCTTAACCTGTCCTAAGATAGATCCTGCATAGTTACCGCCACACTTGGTAAATCCGGTACCACCCTTTACGGCACGAACCAATTCATCCTCAACCAGAATCTTAACCGGATCAAGTCCTGTTGCATAGTATGCTCCAACCGGGCAACAAATGATCATAAACTTGTAAGAAGATGCCATATGCACACCAAGTGCTGCTTCTGTAGCAAACATAAACGGACGGATGTAAAGAGAAGTATCCGGCTCAGATGGAACCCAATCTGCTTCCTGCTTTACCAGTGCTCTGACTGCTTCTACAAACATGTCCTCTGGGAATGCCGGCATACAAAGTCTTGCGTTGGAATTGATCATACGTCTTGCGTTCATTTCCGGACGGAACAACTGGATCTTGCCCTCAGCGGTACGATATGCCTTCAAGCCTTCAAATGTCTCCTGTGCATAGTGCAGTGTCACACATGCCGGATCCAATTCGATCGGTCCCTGTGGTACGATTCTAGCATCGTGCCATCCCTGATCCTTGTCCCAGTCCATGATAAACATATAGTCTGTCATGTACTTACCAAATCCAAGATGTTTCTGATCTGGCTTTTCCTTTAACTGCTTACGTTCTTCAAATCTAATTTCCATGATTTCTTCCTCCATATATTGCATAATCGCAGATGAAATCCTGCAAAATTTCTCTGTTTTTCTTATTATCTTCCTCTTTACAAGGCTTGTCAAGAATACAGTCTATAATTATCCTGCATTTTTCTTAGGCTTTTTTGTATATTTTTTCATTCCCCACAGGCAATGGTTCTTGAAAGCCTTTTTCAAAAATAATATAATGGTAAAAATAAGAAAGATACGAAGGGAGTACATTATGCATACATTTCAACCATATCCTATGAATATGTTAGAGTTTAATCCTTTTCAAAAGATCGGTAGCGAATGGGCAGCCGTGACCGCAGAGGCAGACGGCAAAGCCAATGCCATGACTGTTAGTTGGGGCGGTGTCGGTGTCATGTGGGGAAAAAACGTAGCCACCATCTATATCCGTGATTCCCGTTACACAAAGGAACTGATCGATGCAAGCGATACATTTTCTATCAATTTCTTTGAAGATGATCATATGCACAGCACACTGAATTACCTGGGCAAGGTTTCTGGTCACAATGAGGATAAGATCGCCGGAGCACGTCTGCACATCAACCACATGACAGGCACTCCGTTTTTAGACGAAGCCAAATTTGTCATCCTCTGTAAAAAATTATCTGCGACCCGCATAACAGCCGATCAGTTCATTGATCCGACCATCGCAGACAAGTGGTATGCGGATGGCGATATGCACACCATGTATATCGGCGAGATCACAGATGTCTTAGTCCGCTAATATATGCTCATACCCAAAAGCCCGGATGCTGTTTGCACCCGGGCTTTTTATGTATTACTGTTCGTTTGAGATCGTATCCTGTAATTTTTCTACTTTTCCATGCAATCTGCCAATCGTATCGGAGAAATCTTGAATGGTGTCGTAAATCATGACAGCACCATCTACACCGTTTCCGGATAGTTCAGAAACACGATTGGTATTTTCAGAAACACTCACTACACTGTCAACGATCTTGGCTGTGTTATTGGACACCTCATTGACACCATCAATGATACCATCCACCATAGTCTTTAACTTACCGACATTATCCTTGGTCTGTTCAAAACTGCTGTTGACATCCGCGATCTTGGTATTCTGTAACTGAATCCCCTCTACGCAGTGATTCATCTTTTCTACAGATTGATTTGCCACAGAGATCAACTGGTTCATAATCTGTGTAATCTCTTCCGTAGGGTTCTTGGTCTGCTCTGCCAACGTACGGATCTCATCGGCTACTACGGCAAATCCCTTGCCTGCCTCGCCTGCTCTGGCTGCCTCAATCGACGCATTGAGGGCTAAGAGGTTGGTCTGGCTGGAAATGGAAAGAATAGCATCCGTGATGCTGGAAACGCCCTGGATCTGTGCTACCAGATCGGTAATGATCTGATTGGTCGCTTCGATATCTCCCGATACTGCCTGTGCCTGCGTGCGCATATCCTCTGAAAGGACAGCACCTTCGCTGACTTTTTCATACACTTCTTCCGCATTCTGCTGGACACGTTCTGCACTTGCCTGTGTTTCCTGCACGATTGCATAAATGTTCTGTGTCAATTCGGACTGATGGCTCATTTCCTGACTGTTCACGGAAGATGCGGAAGAAATATCACTGAGTGCACCCTTATTTTCATTTGCCTGCTCTGTGATGTCATGCATGCCATCCGTGATCACATGGAAATTATCCAGAATGTCCTGTGAGATCTGTCCCACCTGATTTGCCACCTCGATGGCTTCATTGGTCTGCTTTTGGATCTGATCCATATTATCCTTGGTTGCATTGTAGATACGAAATACCGTATACATGCTAAAGAAACCAAACAGCATAGTAGAGATCAACTCTATGGTTGCATCTTCCCCTGTCATCTGTCCCTGTACAGATCGATATCCAATACTTACCAGATTGATGATGACTGTTGCAGCAGTACCGCAAGACACCAGACGGACATTCTGATACACAATCAAAGCATACACCGTTATAAATACAATCGGATATATTTTGGCTGCTGATGTGAATGTCACAGCAATATAAGGAATCAGATACATGACTGACATCTTGATATGCGTATTTTCTTCGCTTCCCTTACACAATCCCCAGAAAGATGCCAATATAAAACATACCAGCATAACTACCATGCCCGGCGCAGACATGGTGTGCGTGATCAGCATGATCAGCAGCCAGCCAAGGAAAGACATACCGTAGATCATCACCCCTAATTTATTTGATCTGGCGGTCTGTTCCGGTGTAAGTGCAATTGCTTTCTTTGGTTTCTTTGCCATAATTTATACCCCTACCCTTTCTAGTACCTGATTATTCTTCTATGTTTTCTAACGCAAGTCCCAACTCATCTAACTGTGCCTGATCAACCGGTGTCGGAGCCTCTGTCATCAGACAGGATGCATCCTTGACCTTCGGGAAAGCAATCACATCACGGATAGAATCCGCATGCATCATCAGCATGATCATACGATCCAATCCAAATGCCAGTCCTGCATGTGGCGGTACACCATAAGAGAAGGCATCCAGTAAGAATCCAAATCTCTCATGTGCTTCTTCATTGGTAAAGCCAAGTGCATTGAACATTTTTTCCTGCACATCGCTCTGATAGATACGGATACTACCACCACCAAGTTCACAACCGTTTAATACGATATCATATGCCTTTGCACGGACAGCACCCGGATCACTGGTAAGTTTGTCCAGATCTTCCTCATAAGGCATGGTAAACGGATGATGCATGGCAACAAAACGGTTCTGATCATCTGACCACTCAAACTGTGGAAAATCCACAACCCAAAGGAAAGCAAATTCATTTGGATCATAGAGATTAAACTCTTTTCCTAACTGTAAACGCAAGGAACCTAAAACTTCCCATACGATCTTATTGCGGTCTGCTGCAAACAAAAGTAGATCTCCCGGCTGGCCATCCATAGCAGATACCAAAGCGGCAAGTTCTTCTTCTGTCATAAACTTGGCAAAGGATGACTTGTAAGTGCCATCTTCGTTGATAGAAAGATATGCCAGTCCCTTGGCACCACAACCCTTAGCATGATCTACTAACTTGTCAATCTTTTTGCGGGACATTGCTGCCTGACCTTTGACATTGATACCACGGACACTTCCGCCATTTTCCAAAGCACCGGTAAATACGCCAAAACCGCATCCGGCAACAACCTCTGATACATCTATCAGTTCCATGCCAAAACGGACATCCGGCTTGTCAGATCCAAAACGATCCATAGCCTCCTGCCAAGTCATGCGCTTGAGCGGAAGTGGTACTTCTACGTCAAGTGTCTCCTTGAATACGCGGGCGATCAGACGCTCATTAACATCTAAGACATCTTCCATATCTACAAAAGACATCTCCATATCCACCTGGGTAAATTCCGGCTGACGGTCTGCACGGAGATCTTCGTCGCGGAAGCAGCGGGCGATCTGGATATACCGGTCCATGCCGGCAACCATCAGCAGCTGCTTGTAGATCTGCGGGGACTGGGGCAGAGCATAGAACTTGCCGTTGTGTACGCGGGAGGGGATCAGATAGTCACGGGCACCCTCCGGCGTAGACTTCATCATCATCGGGGTTTCGATCTCAATGAAGTTGTTGGCGTAAAAATATTCTCTGGCAGCCAGTGCAATTTTGTGCCGCATCATCAGGTTGTGCTGCAGCGGAGCACGACGGAGATCCAGATAGCGGTATTTCAGACGCAGTTCCTCGTTGGTCTTGGTTTCGTCTGTGATCGCGAAAGGCGGTGTCTGTGCCTTGGACAGCACACGCAGGTCATCTACCAGCACTTCCACAGCACCGGTTTTCATGTCCTTGTTGATGCTGGAACGTTCTGCCACAACGCCCTTTGCCAGCAGCACGTATTCGCTGTGACAGGACGCAGCCTTTTCAAAAATGGCACGGTCGGTCTGGTCGTTGAACGCCAGCTGTACAATACCGGTTCTGTCGCGGAGATCGATAAAAATCAGGTTGCCGAGGTTCCGCACCTTCTGTACGAATCCGCCCACAACGACGGTTTCTCCTGCTTTTGTCACTTCACCGCAGTAACAGGTGCGGCGTAAATCCTGCATCAAATCCATGATCACTGACACTCCTTTTCAAAATCTTCCACAATGTCGTGGAACATATACTGCACGGCAATATCGTCGAACTTGTCCTCGAATGTTTCGTCCAGAGCAATTTCGATCTGTTCGCCGGTTTCCATATTCTTCAGCTTTGCCTTTTTGTCCTGTAGTTCGTTTTCGCCCAGAACCATGACAAAAGCGGCACCGATCTTGTTGGCATACTTCATCTGTGCCTTCAGACCACGCTGCATCACATCATATTCCACCTGATAGCCGGAAACCCGCAGCTGTTGTCCCAGCTGCATTGTTGTAGGCACAGCACTTTCGTCCATGGGGGCAATGTAGAGATCGCAGCCCTTGGGTTCCTCAAAGGCACAGCCCTGCTGTTCCATTGTCATGATGAGCCGTTCCAGACCCATGGCAAATCCCATTGCCGGAGTCGGCTTGCCGCCCATTTGTTCGATCAGACCGTCATACCGGCCGCCGCCGCAGACAGTGCCCTGTGCACCGATGTCAGTGGTGATGAATTCGAAAACAGTCTTGGTGTAATAATCCAGACCGCGGACGATCTTCGGGTTGATGCTGTAGTCGATGTGCAGGGCTTTCAGATATTCCTGCAATTTTTCAAAGTGTGTGCGGCAGTCGTCGCAGAGATAGTCCAGAATGACCGGAGCATCTTTGGCGATTCCGGCACAGATCGGGCTCTTGCAGTCCAAAATCCGCATGGGGTTCTTTTCCAGACGGGTCTGGCAGGTTTCGCAGAGTTCCTCTTTTTTCGGTTCGAAGTAAGCTTTCAGAGCCTTGTGATACTCCGCACGGCAGACAGGGCAGCCGATGGAGTTGATGTTGAGGGCAATATTCTGTAAGCCGGCACGGTCGAGAATGGTTTTTGCCAGAGAAATGATCTCCGCATCAGAAGCCGGTCCCTGACTGCCTGCCATTTCCACACCGAACTGGTGGAATTCCCGCAGCCGTCCCTTTTGCGGACGTTCGTGGCGGAAGCAGGACAGGATATAGAACACCTTCTGGGGCAGGGCATCATTCAGCAAGCCGTTTTGCAGCATGGAACGAATGGTGCTGGCTGTGCCCTCCGGACGCAGGGTAAACTGGGTTTCCTTTGCGGTGACGGTGTACATTTCTTTCTGTACCACGTCAGTGGTCTCGCCCACGGACCGCAGGAACAGATTGGTGTTTTCAAAAGTGGGGATCCGCGTTTCGTGGAAGCCGAAGCTTTCTGCGGTTTCCCGTGCAATGCGTTCCACCGTGTGCCACTTGTAGATCTGCTTCGGGGTGACATCTTCTGTGCCCTGCGGGCGTGTGATTTTGATTTCCATGTATGAAAAACCTCCTCGCATTCCGAAGACCGGACTGCAAAAAATTTCCCCTTCCGAAAAAGGGGAGAACTGTACTGTAAGTGTCTGTCCGCCGTGGACAGACTAGGACATCTCTTTCAGGCATTCAGGGTCAGATCGACGGATTTCCGATCTCACGCCAGTCTAAGTCACCGCGTTCCAGTGCCATGATGAGGGCTTCTGCGGTGGCGATGTTGGTAGCGACCGGAACATTGTGCACGTCGCAAAGACGGAGCAGATTCATTTCGTTGGGCTCCGAAGCCTTGCGGTTGATCGGGTCACGGAAGAACAGCAGCACATCGATCTCATTGCAGGAGATCCGTGCAGCAATCTGCTGATCGCCGCCTTGAGAGCCGCTGAGATACCGCTGGATCCGCAGACCAGTCGCCTCTGCAACCTGCTTGCCGGTAGTTCCCGTCGCACATAGGGTATGTCGAGAGAGAATACCGCAGTAAGCGATACAGAATTGAATCATCAGTTCTTTTTTTGCGTCGTGTGCAATCAGAGCAATTGTCATATAGGATAACCATTCCTTTCTACATTGTTTATCATATCGAAAATGAAAATACAAAGATCTCATTCTGTGATTTCATAATTATCAGATAATAAGACTACTATATCAATTATACACCATATCGGCAAATTTGTCAAAGAGTTTCTGCCGAAAAATATAAAATTGTGAATTGTATGGTGCTTCCCACGTTTTTTCTTGTGCAATATGACGAAACAAATTCGAATGCGGTTTAATGTGTAGACGTGCTGGTTG
>ERZ834694.2676-NODE-2676-length-11792-cov-3.392179_pt1 | contig 11792 bp, 10 predicted proteins | sample MGYA00519691_ERZ834694 | MGnify/ENA primary metagenome ERZ834694 (study PRJEB31850, sample SAMEA3708758) | human gut metagenome | biome: human gut; feature: human-associated habitat; material: faeces | place: China | collected 2014 ... | reverse complement strand
AAATTATGATTTATAGATTTGTGAACATTGCTATATTATACAAACAAATCCATTAGCAAATGAAAGAACAATTTATCAAATCAGTGGAAGAAGCCGTAGGCGGTTTCTTATCGCAAGGGCAAATCGCGAAGTTGAGCGAAGTGCTTTCAGAGTGTATGCAGGGGTATGAACTTACCCGTAAGGAGACATCGGATGAAAAATGTAAAAGGGAAAATGGAGAGCTTCTTCAAGCATTTTTGGCTGCTAAGAAAATCGAAGGGTGTTCTGAAAAAACGGTGCATTACTATCAGTCTTCGGTAGAGAAACTTTTTGTAAACGTTGTTAAAAACGTTACAGATATGACAACGAATGATATTCGTAATTATTTGGCTGAGAACCAACGATTGAGAAATTTGAGCAAAGTGACAATCGACAATTTACGACGCATATTTTCAAGTTTCTTTGCATGGTTGGAAGATGAAGATTATATTCCCAAAAGTCCCGTGCGAAGAATACATAAGGTGAGGACTGACAGTCTTGTAAAAGAGGTTTTGACAGATGAAAATATTGAAATACTACGAGATAGCTGTATCGAGTTGCGTGATGTGGCGATGATAGATTTACTTTCATCCACTGGTATGCGTGTAGGTGAATTGGTAAAGATGAATAGAGATGATATAGATTTCCAAGAGCGGCAGTGCGTAGTATTTGGCAAAGGAAACAAAGAGCGTGAGGTTTACTTTAATGCCCGAGCCAAAATCCATCTCAAAAAATACCTCAACAGCAGGAATGATGATAATCCGGCACTTTTTGTCTCGCTTAAATCTCCTCATAGACGGCTGACAATTAGTGGAGTAGAGGTACGCTTGCGAAAAATAGGGCGGATAGCGAACATTGCAAAAGTTCACCCGCATAAATTCAGGCGGTCATTGGCTACAATGGCTATTGACAAAGGAATGCCAATAGAGCAGGTGCAACGGTTGCTCGGTCATGTCAAGATTGACACCACTTTGCGTTACGCTATGGTCAATCAGACCAATGTAAAAATGGCACATCGCAAATACTTAACTTAACTGAATATAAAATTGGCTAACTTTCAGTACCTTTGCAGTCTAAACGCATGAACAATGGACAGTAACATAATAGTACCGCAAAAGACTGAAAAACAGGATATACTTCCCGAAGATTACAATAATTGGAGGAAAGAAATTATCTCATTGATAGAGCAATCCAAACTGAAAGCTATCCTTAGCGTCAATGCCGAATTACTTGCTCTTTATTGGAGAATCGGTAGCGACATTCTAACCAAGCAAAAGGAGCAAGGTTGGGGTGCGAAAGTCATTGCGCAATTATCTAAAGACCTCTCGGAACGTTTTCCTGATGATAGAGGATACTCTGAGCGTAACTTGCGCAATATGAAAAAGTTTGCAAGTGAATATCCCACTTTTCCAATTTGGCAAGTGCCGCTTGCCAAATTAGAATTGTTGCCAATTCGGAAAGCCGCACTTGCCGAATTGCCATGCGATGAGAACGGATTTGTGCAAGTGTCTCTTGCGCAAATATCGTGGTATCACCATATATCGCTCATTGCCAAAGTACCCGCAAATGCCGAACGTGCGTTTTATATCATGGAAACTGCTGCTAACGGTTGGAGTCGTGATGTAATGCTTTCGCAGGTGGCTAACGGTTATATCAAAGCCAAGGGTAATGCAATTACAAATTTCAAGCAGACATTACCAGCCTATCAATCGGATTTGGCTCAATATGCGTTCAAAGATCCATATAATTTCAGTTTCTTAGGTACGGTGGCTTTACAACGTGAACTCGATATAGAAAAGAATCTTGCACAGCGGATTACCGATTTCCTGTTGGAAATGGGCAAAGGCTTTGCATTTATCGGAAGGCAATACCATTTGACTGTGGACGGTGATGACTATTACATCGACATTCTGATGTATCACCTTCAACTGCATTGCTATGTAGTGGTGGAGCTGAAAGCCGTAGAGTTTGTTCCCGAATTTGTCAGCAAGCTGAATTTCTACATTTCGGCTGTGGATGAATATGTAAAAGCTCCCGAAGATAAACCGACTATCGGTTTGTTGTTATGCCGCTCAAAAAGCGACACCAAAGCACGTTTCGCCCTACGTGGTATCACGCAACCGTTGGGCATTGCACAATATGAGACTGAAAAACTCTTTGAAGATGTAGCATCCGCACTGCCACAAATCGAAGACATTGAGAATCAGCTGGAGGACAAAGAATGAGATTGGCTGATGTTATCGATGTATTCATTGCCGGAGATTGGGGTAATGAAAGTCCGAGCGAAGAGACCCCTAATGCGGTGTATTGTGTCAGAGGCGCAGACATTGTCCCTATATCTATTGGTGAGTTCGGCGATATTCCCTTGCGGTATGTTAGCGACAAGTCTTTTGAAGAAAAGACGTTGCGTGCCGGAGATATGATTGTCGAAAAATCAGGCGGTAGTCCGACTCAATCAACAGGGCGTGTATCCTATGTTTCAGAGGCTTTAATAACAGAAAAAGGGGCGGTGGTATGTACCAATTTCTGTGTGGCTTTTAGAGTAAAGACCGGATGGAATCCTTACTTTGTATATCAATATTGGAATCACATCTACAACAACAATATATTCTTTAATTTCGAGGGTAAAACTTCGGGACTAAAGAACTTGCAGTTGGATAACGCATTAAAAGCCATTGAAATACCCGACTATACACTTGAACAGCAAAATCGAATTGCCGAAACACTACTCAAAATCGAGCAAAAAGTGCTTCTTAATCGTGCGATAAATCATAATTTACCGACACTTGATCATTCATCAGAAGTGGCAGAAGTTCATCACGCTGCTTAGTAAGTGATAAAATCTGTTGTTTGTTTCCAATTATTAGTGCTAATAGCTCGTCAAATACTTTTCGAGGATTGAAATTTAATGAAATTGCTGGTTTTATAAGATATAGCCCTTTCAAATCTTTATCTGACAGATGTCCCACAGTAGATCCCTTTGCATTTTGTTCTTTCGCCTTAATGTAAGGTTGGATATTATAATAGATTTGAATTGAAGATATTGAGGAGTCTCTATAAGGACGCATCCTTGCACATCGCTGATTAAGATAGGCAATATTGTTATGCCAGAAGTTCATGTGAAAATTTCCGTCCATACCAACAAGCACATCACCCTCATTCAAACAGTATTTTTCATCTGTGTTTTCAAAAGAATATGCTGATGTCGTTCCTTCAAGAATGTCCCTAATACGAACAATAGGTATATTTGTTATCTCATCAGTAAATTGTTCGGTAGCAAAAGGGAAACCATACTGTACACTAATAGCATCAAAAAGAGGTAATATATCCCATCCTTGAGGAATTTCTCTCTTCAACTTCTCATTCCAAACCATCTTACCACCACTTGACTTATACGGTTTTCCGTTTTCATCCGGAAAATCAAACTGTACAAACCAATAATCATAAAGTTGTTTTGCCATCGCCTCTAAATTATGATTTAGCTGACGATTAAGTTCTATTTTGAGGTCAATAGTGCGAAGTAACTTACCTATGCGTTTTTGTTCCTCCAATTCGGGAATCCATACAATGCAATCTTTGATTTTATCAGGTGATGTATGCCGGATTTTAGTTTGTTGAGCAGCAGCACTTAGCTGCTGTTTAACAAGATTTGAGGATATAAGATAAAAAGCGAAATCCTTGTCTAACAAATGTTCTTTGCAAACAATTTTTGCCACATCTTGGCTTTGAATATATTTACCGCTTTCGGGAATGATAGCGGTAGAGCCAAGCAACCCAATAGCCTGTTCTGTCAAAGGTGTTATAATGTCTCCCTCTTTCATTAAAAAATCCGGTTTGAAGTCGCCAATGTAATAAAGATTGTCTTTAGCCTTATTCTCTTTAAAGCAATTATTTTGGTAATCGAAATTCCCGCAAGTCAAGCGCACATATTCACCCTCAGCGGCATAGAACTCGCCACTGAGACTCGCACCTCTTGTTACATCAAGTATCTCTCCTAATTTGTATTTTTTCAATTCCATTTACCGTGTTGCTTTTTTAATATAATCTTGAATCAAAGATAGATTGACCTCTATCTCTTTGCGCTTAGCTAAAAGGTGGTTCAGATACTCTTTCGCCTCAAACATTTTTCGTGCTCATGTATTTGCTCTATTAACGGTCCGCCAATAAATGGGGATGAACAGTTTCTACGGCAAATTTTGCATCCTCTATTTGCCGCTATAAACATGTCAAGCAAATGTCGAATAGCTTTAATTTGTTCCTGTGCATCTTTCGACGAACTGCGGGCAACACGTAATGCAACGATTATAGCTATTACACTAATTATTGGGCTTAATAGAGTAGCCCATTGGGTCAAACTATCAAGCATGGTTTATTGATTGAATTTCAATGTCTTTAATTGAGCTATTATCTCATTTTCAAGCCGATGGCTTTCGGCAAACTGCTCGGTGAGTGTTTTTTCGTAGTCTGCCATACGCCTCTTGAACTCCTCTTCTGTAATATCAACATATTCAATCTTAATGTCGAAATACTGTCCGGCAGAAAAGCTATACCCTTTTTCTGCCACTTCTTCGTAGGATGGAGTAACAGAGAATTGCTCTACCACCTTCTCGTTTCGGAAAGTATCTACAATCTGCGCTATCTCATCGGAACGGAGATTCGTCTTTTGGTTCTTCCCTATTTTGATAGTTTCACCAAGTTTGCTCGCATCAATAAATACAGGCTTTTCGGTCTTGTTCTTATCGATAAAAACCACACTGACATTCGTACCCGTGTTAGCGAAGACATTACTCGGCATACTTACCACACCTTTCAGAATCTTATTGTCCACAAGGTGTTTGCGAATTTTGAACGCAATGCCACTCTTGGCTGTAATGAATCCGGTAGGTACAACGATAGCTCCCTTACCCGTGTCTTTCAAGCTGTATAGCAAATGTTGAAAAAAACAGAGGTATATTTCCATACCCTTCTTGTCTTTGTTGGGTATATTGGGAATGCCTGCAAAGAAACGTCCGCGATAATGGTCGGCTTTGAGGTCGGAATGGTACTCGGAGAAATCGAGCTTGAAAGGCGGATTACTAACGATATAGTCAAATTTACGCAATTCGTGTCCTTCTTTATGATAAGGGTGTTTCAGCGTATTGCCTTGTATAACGTGCGTCAAAGAATGGCTCATACTGTTCAGTATAAGATTCAGCATCAACATAGTAGAGGATTTGTCGCTGATATCCTGCGTGAACACCGTGCAGTTCTGCTCTCCAATTTGGTGGGCAAGGGCAATGACAAGCGTGCCTGTCCCGGCTGACGGGTCATAGCAAGTTACACTTTTAACATCCTCGCTCTCATCGACGAGTAGTTGCGCCATAATGGATGCGATTGCATGGGGCGTATAGTATTCGGCATAGTTGCCGCCACCATTGGAATTGTAGTCCTTAATAAGGTATTCAAAGATGGTGGAGAAGAAATCATATCCGGCAGCAAAAGCCGCTTCAAAAGAAAAACTTGCCACATCTCCGATTAACGACTTGCAAAAGCCGTTTTTCTTGGCAGACCCTCCGGTTACTACCTCCGAGAGAGGTTTCATAATGGAAATACGGGTTTCATCCTCATTGAGAATATAGAAAATCTCCTCATTGGTATCGGCAATAGCCTCCAATGTCGCATCAAACAGAGTTGCAAAATTATCCTCATTCTGACGTTTGGCAAGATACGGTATCAGATGCTCTTTCTTCAATACAATAGTGTCGAGCATCATATCACACATTTCCTCGTACTCCTCATCGGGCAATCGCTCCAATGCTTCGTAGACGTCCTCTGCATCGGCAAGTTCGGGCAGTGTCCGTTTTGCTTCATAGATAAACTTATCATTGAGAAACTTATATAGGAATGTTTCTACGATAACCGTATATTCATTTCCGCTGTTGCCAAGACCAATATTGTTTGTCGTACTTTTCAGACGGTCAATAAGGTCTTTTGTCTGTTGCTTTATGATGTCAATACTCATAATCAGTATATGGTTTGATATTCTTTGAAAATAACGTCACTGACATATTTACGAGCCGGGCGTTCCGTGGAAATCTGCGCATCCTTAAAACGGCGGGTGACGTAAGTTAATATATTTTTCGTGAAGTAAGCCGGAGTTTCAACAATCGCTTCGTTGTGGAAGAATGCATCGTCTACATCTTCTTTTATAAGAAGCAAGACAGCCGTTACCTGCTCTTTCTTTTTTGTCCAAGCATAGGTGCGAGGTTCGGTATGCTCCCGTTCCTCTCTGTCCGATTGCTCGGTCAAACGTTTTTCGACACGCACGAACTTTGTGTCACCGTTATAGGCAATAGCCCGCAACGCATCACGCTCATTCATTTGGCGAATGCGTTTCAGTATGCCGTTAATGTTCTGAACTCGGTCGTGCATATTAAATTCTCCCTCCGATTCCATTTCTTTTTTCTTGAAAAGAGCAAGAAAGTCAGCGAGTATAGAACGATATTCCGGGTCATCAGGATCAACGCAAGCATTTAATTGGTTACGAGTGTGAGCTACCGATTGTTTGTATTGCTCTTGAAGTTCAAGTTCTTCTTCACCTTTCTTATAGAACGAAAAATGTATATTCTCCAAAGCAGCATTCAGCAATTGTTTCACGCTTTCGCGGTCATTTGAGTTTTGCTCATACGAGAGGAGGTCAAGACGATTGCGTGCCGCTTTGATAAGATTTGATATTTCGGGTATATCAACAATGTCTTTCGCTTCCGGGCTTTCCTGCGAGATCAGCATATTCTGCATACTGCGCAGTGTTTCTAAACTTTTGTTGATGACTCGGACAGTGGCAATGTCATCCACCAAATTGAGTTGCCGAGAAAAGATTTGAGGATTAGTCAAGTCATAGTCTGTCAAAGTTACTTTTGCATTTGCAACATTTTTCATTGCTTCCTCAATGGTAACAAATAGCTTATCCATTGAAGATGTATTTTCTTGACCAACTTCTTTTTCAAGCTCTTCTTGATAATCCTTGTTCGTCTTACTGTATTCTTCCTCGATATTGGCAAAGTCTACTACATGCCCGAATTTCATAGCCTTGTACGGACGATTGACACGTGTAAGCGTTTGCAGCAGGTTATGTTCCTTGACCATACGGTGCAGGTACAATTTCTTCAATCGTGGAGCATCAAAGCCGGTTTGTAGCATTTGGAAAACAATGAGCAAGTCAATTTTCCCGTCTTTGAATAAATCAATCCATTTGGAACGGGTAGATTTGTCAAAACTGTCATGCAAGATAAGCGCAGCGCGATAACGTCCTTTTTGCGGTGAAGTTTTCTTGACCTCCATTTCATTTGCCGAAATACTACGGTAAATTATTTGTCCGTCTTCACCTGTATAATTGTCAAGTTCAGAATCATCTGCATAGTTTTCCAAAAACAGCCGATACATCATTATCGCCTGTTCTTTACTGTTGCATACGGCAAGTGCTCCCAATGATGGGTCAGAATACTTGCTTCGGAAATCCTGCAAATCATTGATTATATAGTCGAGTAAAGGATGTACATAGTTCTCATGGGCATAAACATCAATTTCTTTAACAGTTTGCTTTTTTACCCTTATGCTGTTAAGGGCTTCTTTCATCGTTATCTTAAAGTTCGAACCGATGTCTTCGCGTATAAGTCGAAGCGTGTAACCGTCTGATATAGACGCGTTATAATAGTATGTATGAATATAATCCCCGAAAATATCTTTGGTATTGTATCCTTCACCGATTATTGGAGTACCCGTCAATGCTATTTTTATAGCATTCTCATCGCTCGCAATCAAATTTTTCAAGAAACTGCCCTCAGGATTATAGTTTCGGTGTGCTTCATCAATAAAGTAAATGCGCTTCACCTTGACATTATACGCATTTTTGGCAAGTGCCCGACTGTCCTTAGAGAATTTGTGGATATTGACAACCGTTATCTCTAATTTACCCTCTTTGTTTTGGGTAGTCACACCATCCTTTATCAGCTTGGCAAAGTCTTCTTTACTTTGAACAGGGTTGACTTTCAGTCCCCTGCGAGTAAACTCTTTTTGAGCCTGTTCCAAAAGGTCGATACGGTCTACAATAAAGAAAAACTGCGGAACAATGCCTTGCTGAGAATAATAATCGGTCAGATATTTGACATTGAAATACGCCAACGCAGTCTTTCCGCTACCTTGCGTATGCCAAATAATACCCTTTTGCTCCCCTTTATCAAGGTGGCGTTCAATCGCTTTTGTGGCGAACACTTGCGGATAGCGCATAACATGCTTTTGTAAACCGTTTGGGTGGTCTACATAAGCGATACCATAGCGCAAGAAAAAATAGAAACGTTCAAAACTGAACAGGCTTTCACAGAGGCGCTTTGTTGGCGTTTCGGCTTTGCAATTCGTTTTGTAGTCGCTATTGTTTTTGTATTGAGGCACATTATTGTCACGCAGCAATATTTCCTCGTCTTCAGGAGTAACGGGATGGTATCTTTTCTGAATAGGGAAACTGTTTTGTCCTTCCTCGCGAAAGCAATTATAGAGGGTATTCGTTTTACCGATGGTTGCATAATAAGCTCCTTGTTTCAATTGCTCGTCATATTCCATATCGTTGCTGAATACCATTATTTGCGTGATATTCAAAAAACGGCGGAAACAAGGATTGGTAAACCTCGTCTTCATACGCTTGCGCTCGGCATCAACTCCTTCGTGATTGTTCTCCTTTTTTACTTCGATAAAAGCCAGAGGCAAACCATTGATAAAGATGGTTATGTCCGGGCGAAAGTTGTCGTAAGACAAATCACCGCAAGTCATTTCGGTGGCTACTTGAAACGTGTTGTTACGAATGAAGTTCGTGGGCGAAGATAAATCGATTATTTTGTGCGTTTTGTCAATTAATATTTCTTTGTAAAACTTTCTGCCGAGATCATCATTGTTAAGCGACTTCTGAATGCGGTGAAGCATGGCGTCTGCATCATCCTGTGTAGATAGAGGGTTCAAGCGCAAATAGGCTTCCGAAAACGGTTGGAGTAAGATGTTCGTGAGAGTATCGGATTCCGTTTTGGGTATTGTCACATATTTGGTGAACAATCCCCTTTGGGATATGTATTTATATCCCATCCCCATAAGATGCATAAGAGTGGGAAATTTCACTCTGCTATCTTCACAAAATGCACCCATTGCTTATTTCGTATATTAAAGCAAAACACCTTCGCTATCTTTGCGAGGCTGACCAAAGCCTATCAGACAGTGAAGGTGTTTTTATATCTTGGTGTTAATATTTTATTTCAGGTCATTAACGCATTGTTTAGCAAATGCAAAGTTAGCACTTTTTATTGATATCCATTGCACATTTGAGAATTAAGTTTACAAGAATCTTGCAGCACGACCTCGGTCATGGCGGTTGTGTTTATGTCGGTCGGCATGGCAACTTTACCGTACCCGTCTATCGTGATTATATTCCTTTTTCTTTTCATCGGTGTTTCGTTTTAAGGTTGTCAAATGGCACCTGAGCGGTAATTTTTGCGTATAGTTGGGCGGCTTTATCTTTTGGGGAACATTCAACAGGCGGATATTGGATTCGGTATTAGTCTTCTTTCTTCGGGTGATAATCCACAGATTGCCCTCAAAGAATGTTTGGAGATTGTCGGTAGTCAGGTTCTTCACATCGGAATGATACCGCTGGAATGTTACCTTTGCCCTGCTGTATCCCATTTTTTTTGGCAAACTCGGTATTGTGTTACTCGAAGAGTTTCGGTAGGGTTTCCCGCTTGACACCGATACTGGGATAGGCATCCTTGAGTTTGGCGGCGGTGACTTATACCGTCCGTTGCGGCAGGGAACTGAGGTGATGTTGCATGTGAATGAATGTACGGTTATATGCAAATGGAACTTTCTCACCACCGGAGTCTCTGTTTCACAACCATTAATTCAGTGAAATAAAATACGTACTTTCCTTTCTAATTGTTTGTAAAGTAAATATTTACATGATTTTACGTGTAAATATTTACTTTTCATGCCTCTTCGTTATTTGATATTTTTGTGTATTCATCGTGCATTGGGGCAGTGAAACGCTTCCGGGCGGTGTGGTATAAATTTTAAACAATTAGAAAGAATAATGAAATCAATGAAAACACATCGTCTGTCAGGGGCGGACACATCGTCTGTTACACTCGTATACATCATCCGTAGGGGTGGAACGCATCATCGGTTCTGCCGCTCTGCGTCGCTGTTCCGTACCGCTACGCCGTAGATATACGATAGTATATCTTATCTTCTATTGAATTATATTGTGTACGCTGCGTGGCCGGAAGCATGGCTGCCGCACGTGCATAACCGGTTGACGTAAAGGCATGTGCCGTGACCGCCGGAGCGGTCGTTTTCCGGTTTCGACATTTATCAATATTTATCTGTAACTTTAGTATGAAAAACAATTTGCTTAGAATGGGCTATGTCATGGTTTCGCGTGCATTGCTACAAGAGATTTGCGAGAAAAAAGGTGCGGCATGCTGCGAGGAAGAAGCCTTCCTGCGGGTGCTGACAAACGTCAACTTCAAGCCTGCCGTAGTATTCTGCAACGGAGCCGGGGTACAGTGTGCCCGTGGAGAGTCCGTCATCACTTTTATGGGCTGGGCGGACATATTCGGCTGGACAAGGGCGCGTACCCGGCGCTTTTTCGACCGGTGCTTCGCTGCAGGACTTATCGAGCGCGTGCCGGGCTGTTGCCCCAGCCACATCCATGTGCCCGGCTATGATGCCTGGACGGGACAGCCGGCATCCATTGGGAAGGTTATGAACGCTGCCGGCAGCTTTTCCGCCGCTGCCGTCCCCGTTGCCGCCAAGTCGAAATCCTCCGCCGCTTTCGAAGAGTCGCTGAAGGAGTTTCTTGCCTATTACGGCCGCACCACCCACCTGCCGGTGGAGAACGGCAGCTATGTCCGCGCCCTTTGGAAAAAACTCTCCACCCGCGAGCGCGAACTTGCCTACCGGAAAGTGGAAGATTATTATTTCAGCCTGAACAATACGCATTTCTGCTACCAGGCTGCCAAATATCTGGAATATAGAATCTTTGAAAACGAATTTGTCAATTAATCGCCCTTTTATCCTTATGGCAGAAATCCTCAATCCTCATGATGCCGACCTGGAGTCGGTAATCTTAGGCGCTTGTCTCGCCGAAAGTACCGCTATGGTGCTTGTAAGCGGGAAGCTGTGCCCCGAAATGTTTTACGAAGCGAAGTATGGCGAAATCTTTGCCGCCCTGCTTGCCATGCACCGCGCGGGCAAGGCGATAGACATCATTACGGTGCGTGCCGAGCTTGCCGCCCGTGGCAAGCTGGAGTTCGTGGGCGGCGCCTTCGAACTGGCGCGTCTGTTGGGCAGGGTGGCATCGTCCGCCCACCTGGAGTATCATGCGCTTATCTTGCGCGGTATGTATATCCGGCGCGAGATGATTAGCGGCCTGCATCGTCTGCTTGCCGTAGCCGCCGATGAGTCGGTGGATTTGGGCGATGCCCTGGCCGGACTGCATCAGCTTATCGAACACCTGGAAGGTAAAACCGACTTTGCCGGCTGCCTGCGCGACATGGATCGCCTGATGCTGGATACCCTTAGGCAAATGGACGGCAGGGTGGTGAACAACCGCAACGGCATCACCGGCATCCCCACCGGCCTGCGCGACCTCGACAGGCTCACTGCCGGCTGGCAGCGGGTGATCTGCACATCATAGCCGCCCGTCCTTCGGTGGGCAAGACCGCCTTTGCCCTGCATCTGGCACTGGCGGCGGGACG
>ERZ834694.2670-NODE-2670-length-11824-cov-5.079276_pt1 | contig 11824 bp, 10 predicted proteins | sample MGYA00519691_ERZ834694 | MGnify/ENA primary metagenome ERZ834694 (study PRJEB31850, sample SAMEA3708758) | human gut metagenome | biome: human gut; feature: human-associated habitat; material: faeces | place: China | collected 2014 ... | reverse complement strand
TGGAGTAGCCGGTGCCGCAGATGCCGGTGGTGGCCATGCCGTCCAGATAGCAGGCAGCCAGACGGCCCAGACCGCCGTTGCCCAGACCTGCATCCGGCTCTTCCTCAAAGATGCTGTCAATGTTGATATCAGCGTCGGACAGGGCCTTTTTTGCCACCTCGTCCAGACCCAGGTTCAGCAGGCTGGTCTTCAGGCTGCGGCCCATCAGGAACTCCATGCACAGGTAATACACCTGCTTGGTGCCGGTGCCAATGGCCTTGGACTGGAACTTCTTGTGGTTCTCACTCATCATCTGGCGGCAGATCAGAGCCAGAGAGCGGTAGATCTGCTGGTTGGAAGCAACGCTCAGCTCCACGCCGTACTCGCTGGTGAGCTTGTCCTGAAGAAGTTTACCGAATTCTTTCGATGTCATAAAGGTACTCCTATCCGCATAAGTTTTCAGCTTTGCTAAAATAATTGAAATAATTGGCGCCTGCAGGCACTTTCCCTCACTTGCTCTGCCGCCAACATAACAAAGATATTATAATATGGCAGAATGACAAATGCAAGGAATCAGGGGATTTTTTCCGTAACTGACATTTTTTTATTGAACTTTCTGATAAATATGCCAAAATTTCAAAAAATACACTTTTTCTTGATGCTTATTTATATTATAATAGGGAGAGAAAGCTGTGTTCCGAAACATTTTCGGGGACAAACTCCGGGAGAAATGTGCCGGGTAACTCGCCCGGCGGGTGACAAGACACCAAAACGGTACCGGGAACGGTACCGTTTCCCGGCAAAAACCAGAAGATCACTGCCCGCTGCGGGCAGAAAAGGATAAAAAGGGGAAACAGATATGGTCAACAAGGTACGGGTGAACATTGCAGGTACGCCGTATGCCATTGCTACGACGGACCCGGAAAAATATATTTTGTCGCTGGCGAAAAAGCTGGATGAAGACATCACCAAGCTTTTGGACGATAATGCGAATCTTTCGGTGACGAAGGCGGCGGTGTTCTGCGCCATGGATTATCTGGACGAATACCGCAAGAGCACCGGCAGTGCTGAGAATATGCGCAGCCAGATCCAGGATTACATTGCGGATGCTACCCGCGCAAAGCTGGCGGAAGATAAGGTCAAAGCAGAGAATGAGGTGCTGCGGCGGGAAGCTGCCGCCCTGCGCGAACAGCTGGAAAAGATGCGCAATAAGGAAGCCCGGCGCGAGGAGCGCGCCCAGCAGGCGGCACAGCAGTCTGTTGCCGAGGGCGAAGCGGACAAGGCGGAATAAGCCGTTTACAGGATAAAGGAGAAGTATGTCAAAGATCGAGATCCTTGCCCCGGTGGGCAACGAAGAAATGCTGCGTGCCGCTGTGTTCAGCGGTGCCGACGCAGTGTATCTGGGTTTTTCGGGTTTCAATGCCCGCACCAGTGCCAACAATTTTAACGCGGATACGCTGAAAGATGCGGTCGCCTTCTGCCATGCGCGGGGCGTGGCTGTGCATGTGGCGCTGAACACCACCGTCTATGGCGGCGAGCTGCCCGCGCTGGAACAGGCCATCCGTGCCGTTGCAGCCAGCGGTGCCGATGCGGTCATCTGTCAGGATCTGGCAGTGGCAACGCTGATCGGTAAAATTGCACCGCAGCTGCCGCGCCACGGCTCCACCCAGATGAGCGTGCACAGCCTGCAGGGTGCGCTGGAGCTCAAGGAGCTGGGCTTCACCCGCGTGGTGCTGGCCCGTGAGCTGAGCATGCCCGAGGTGGAGCATATCACAAAGCACTGCGGCATCGAGACCGAGTGCTTCGTGCACGGCGCGCTTTGCATGTGCGTCAGCGGCCAGTGCTACATGTCGGCCTTTCTGGGCGGACGCAGCGGCAACCGCGGTTCCTGTGCCGGCCCGTGCCGCCTGCCGTTTGAGGCAAATGCCCTGCCGGAGGGCAAGCCGGGCCGCCTGCACCACCTGTCCTTAAAGGATAATTCGGTCATTGATAAGCTGGACAAGCTGCAGGCGCTTGGCGTGGCATCGGCAAAAATCGAGGGCCGTCTGCGCACGCCGGAGTATGTGGCGGCGGCAGTCAGCGCCTGTCTTGCGGGCCGCGAGGGCCGCGCCTACGACCGCGACCTGTTGAAGAATGCTTTCAGCCGTTCCGGCTTCACCTCCGGCTATCTGGATGGAAAGATCGACGGCACCATGTTCGGCGTGCGCAGCGAAGCAGATGCAGAACAGACCAAAAAGACCCTGCCCATGCTGCGGGAGCTTTACCGCCGTGAGCGCAGCCGCGTGCCGGTAAAGATGAAGCTGGAAATTGAAGAGGGTGGCGAAAAGCTCACTGTCACCGATGCAGACGGCAGCAAGGCCTTTGCCTATGGGGATGCAGAGCCGCAGCCTGCCCGTACTGATCCCACCGAAAGCCTGCACCGCAGCCTTTCCAAGACCGGCGGCACGCCTTTTGCGGTGGAAGATCAGGATATTACCGTGGAAATGGACGGCGGACCGTGGTTTATCCCGGGCGGTGCGGTGAACGAGCTGCGCCGGGAAGCGCTGGATGCCCTGCTCAAAAAGCGGGAAGTGCTGCGCCCGTGGCCCACCACCGAGGAGCATGTGCCTGCCCTGCCGCTGCGCACTCTGCCGCCCCACCGTACCCTGCGTGCCCGGTTTGAGAGCTGGGAGCAGGTGCCGGAGCGGGCGCTTGACGGCATCGAGTATCTCATCCTGCCCATTGCGCAGGCCGACCGCGTGCCCCGGGAATGGCGGGCAAAGACCCTTTTGGAACTGCCCCGGGTCATGTTTGGCAAGCTGGAAGAGGATACCGCCCGCCGCATCGCGGCCACGCAGGACGCCGGTTTTGCAGGCTATGAGGTGAGCAATATCGCCCACCTGCGCCTGTGCCGGGGCCTGCCCATGAGCGGCAGCTTTGGCCTGAACATCACGAACCAGCTGGCCGCGCAGTTCTACGCGGACAACGGCCTTGGCTCCATGCTCATCCTGCCCGAGGTGAAGGACAGCGACATCAGCACCATTGCGCCCACCCATAACGGCAGGCCGGTGCCTACCGGTGTGCTGGTGTACGGTCACATGCCGCTGATGGTCACCCGTGCCTGCCCGCTGCAGAACATCCACGACTGCGCCCACTGCGACAAGACCGGCGTGCTGACCGACCGCAAGGCCAAGAAGTTCCCAGTGCGGTGCGGCCTTGGTGTGCGCACCATCTATAACCCTGTACCTATTTATATGGGGGATAAGCCGGGCGCTTTGACGGTGGACTACGGTGTGGCTTACTTCACGCTGGAAAGCCGGGAGGAAGCGGCCAAAATTCTGGAGATGATCCGCACCCATGCACCCTTTGAAGGTGATTTTACCCGTGGGTTGTATTTTAAAGGTACGAACTGAAACTCCTTCCGTCATTGCTGACGCAATGCCACCTTCCTGAGGGAGCTGTCGAGCGTATGCGAGACTGAAGGAGTTGCTATAAAATCAAAACGAGGTATACTATGGAACCCATCACAGTAAAATATAAGGTATTGGACACCCGTGCCAAGGTGCCCTCTTACGCAACCCCCGGCTCTGCTGCCGCCGACCTGTGCGCCGTACTGGACGCGCCGCTCACCCTTGCCCCAATGGAGCGGGCACTGGTGCCCACCGGCCTTGCCATCGAGCTGCCCGGCCCCCACAGCGTGGCACTGGTGTACGCCCGCAGCGGCCTTTCCATCAAGCACGGCCTGTGCATGGCCAACGGCGTGGGCGTGGTGGACAGCGATTACCGCGGCGAGCTGAAGGTGCCCATGGTCAATCTGGGCAGGGAAGCCTACACCATTCAGCCCGGTGAGCGTGTGGCCCAGCTGTGCATCGCACCGGTGTACACCGCTGCCTTTGTGCCTGCCGAAGAGCTGGGCGATACCCAGCGCGGCGAGGGCGGCTTTGGCTCTACCGGAAAGTGAGATGGAATCATGAACCTGATCTTAGCTTCCGGCAGCCCGCGCAGGCGGGAGCTGCTCTCCTTATATACCACCAATTTCACCGTCTGCGTTAGTGACTTTGACGAAAGTGCGGTGCAGGCCGCTACGCCTGCCCATCTGGTGGAACAGCTGGCCCGAGGCAAGTGCCTTGCTGTTTCGGCCCAGCACCCGGGCGCTGTGGTCATCGGCTGTGATACGGTGGTGGATGTGAACGGCGAGGTGTTCGGCAAGCCCCACAGCGAAGAGGACGCAAAGCGGATGCTGCGCGCCCTTTCCGGTGCCACCCACGAGGTGCACACCGGCGTGTGCATCTCGGACGGTGCGCGCACTGAAAGCTTTGTGGACAGCTGCCGCGTTACCTTCTTCCCGCTGGGTGAAGAGGAGATCGACTTCTACGCTTCCACCGCCGAACCCTACGATAAAGCCGGTGCCTATGCCATTCAGGGACGGGCGGCCCTCTGGCTGGACCGTATTGAGGGCGACTACTACACCATCATGGGTCTGCCGGTGAGCCGCACCGTACAGCTGCTGGCACATTTTGTGTGATAAAACTGGAAAAAACGAAGAAAACTTGCGCAAACGCTTGAGAAATCATTGCCTTGCGGCTATAATAGAACCGTGTTATTCTGCGCAAAGGCGGCACAAAAGGGCTGCCGGATGTTCTGGCGCTATAGATAAAATGGGAAGCATAAGGAGAATTTTTACAATGGGCCTGTTTTCTAAAGATGTAGGTATCGATCTGGGTACCGCAAATACTCTGGTATATATGAAGGGCAAGGGCATCATCATGCGGGAGCCTTCGGTCGTGGCTGTGGATACCAAGACCGACGAGGTACGCTGTGTGGGTGCCGAGGCAAAGGCTGTCATTGGCCGTACCCCCGGCAGCATCGTGGCTGTGCGTCCGCTGAAGGATGGCGTGATCGCTGACTTTGACATCACCACCAACATGCTGGAAAATTTCCTCAAGAAGGCATGCGGCAACAGCATGTTCTCCCGCCCCCGCGTGGTCATCTGCATCCCGTCCGGCGTTACCGAGGTGGAGCGCCGCGCTGTGCGCGAAGCTACCCTGAAGGCCGGTGCCCGTCAGGTGTCCGTCATTGAGGAACCCATGGCAGCAGCCATCGGTGCGGGCCTGCCCATCAGCGAGCCTACCGGCAGCATGATCGTGGATATCGGCGGCGGCACGGCTGAGATCGCTGTGATCTCTCTGGGCGGCATCGTGGCCTCCCGCAGCGTGCGCATGGCAGGCGATATGTTCGATCAGGCCATCATCGCCTTCATCAAGCGCAAGTACAACCTGCTGATCGGTGAGCGCACCGCAGAGCAGATCAAGATCGAGATCGGCTCCGCCTATGCGCTGGACCCCGAAATGACCATGGAGATCAAGGGCCGTAACCTCGTGGACGGCCTGCCCAAGAACATCGTCGTCCACTCTGAGGATGTGCGCGAAGCTCTGCTGGAATGCCTGGTCAAGATCACCAGCGCCATCAAGGAAACGCTGGAGCGCACCCCGCCGGAGCTGAGTGCGGATATCATCGACCGCGGCATCACCCTGACCGGCGGCGGCGCACTGCTGCGCGGTCTGGATCAGCTGATCCAAAGCGAGACCGGCATCGACGTACACATTGCGGAAGACCCGCTGGACTGCGTGGCCAAGGGTGCTGGTGCGGTGCTGGATCATGTGGATGTCCTGCATGACGTGCTGGACACCGACGGCGGCCACATGTAACACGGGCAAGGCCCACACTTGCGGAAAAAGGCTCTTTTGCGCAGCGTCTGCGCTGATTTCCGCTGCAAACAATGTCTCTTGCGCGGATGGCAGGGCTGTCCGCGCTTTTCTTATGGCATGGCATCCACCCGAAACAGGAGGGTACTCCCTTGAAGGATTTTTTTGACACATGGAAATTTAAGATACTGGTAGCCGTGGCGGTGTTTCTGGTGGGCATCATGGCCTATGCCGGTGCCAACGGACGGCTGACTGCTGCCCCGCAGGAACTGCTGGGCGTGGTGCTGATGCCGCTCCAGAAGGTCACATCGGCACTGAGCGGCGGCATTGGATCGGTGTGGGAAAAATACACCAGCATCGATGAAGTCATGGAACAGAACGAACAGCTGGAAGCGGAGAATGCTGAGCTGCGCCAGCAGATCGTGGACTACGACCGCATCAAGGCGGAGAACGAAGCCTACAAGGCACTGGCCCGCATTCAGGATTCCAACACCGAAGCAAGCTATATTTCTGCCTTTGTGATCGGCCGCGACCCGCTGGATGAGTTCGGAGGCTTTACGCTGGACTGCGGCACGGTGAACGGCGCAGCCGTGAACGATGCCGTGATCAGCGATAAGGGCTATCTGATCGGCATGGTGGTGGAAGCCGACACCACCAGCTGCAAGGTGATGACCATTCTGCACCCCAGCTTCAGCGCTGCGGGCGTGGTATCCCGCACGCGGGAAAACGGCATTATCAATGGCAGCACCGATTATGCCGGTGACGGCCTGTGCGTGCTGACCAATCTGGAACGCGCCACTGAGACGAAGATGGGCGATCAGGTGATCACTACCGGTCTTGGCGGAGTGTTCCCGCCGGATCTGCTGGTGGGAACCGTGCAGAAGGTGGAGCCGGAAGTCAGCGGCAAATCTTCCATTGCAGTGGTGCGCCCGGGTGCAGACCCGCGCACGGTCAAGCACGTATTCGTTATTACCGACTATTAAGGGGGCGCATTTGTATGGAATCACGCCGCATGCGCAGCCGCAGCCAGATCCTGAAATGGGTCTGCTACGCGGTGGCACTGTTTGTGTGCGCGGCACTGCAGACGACCCCCGGCCTGCTCCAGCTGGGGCAGGCAAAGCCGCTGTTCATTCTGCCGCTGTGTCTGGCTGTGGCCGTGTATGAAGGCGAGTTTGCAGGTGCGCTGTTTGGTGCTGTGAGCGGCCTTTTGTGGGACTACACCGCCGGGCGCACCGTGGGTATGCTGGCGCTGGAACTGCTGTTGCTCTGCTTTGCGCTTTCGGTGCTGGTTCAGGTGTATCTGCAGGGCAGCACATGGAACTTTGCGCTCATCAGCACCGGCACGGCCCTTGTGGTGCTCTCGCTGGACTGGCTGTTCTTCTACTACATGCCCGGCTACAGCGGGGCAGTGGAGCGATATCTGTGGTTTGTGCTGCCCACGGCGGCGCTGACCATCCCGGTCTGTCTGGTGCTGTTCGGGGCAGTGCGCCGCATCCATGCGGAATTCAAGATCGACAACGACGCAGTCTGAACCGGCTGCGCCAAAAGGAGAACGGATGAACCAAGACGAACGCAAAACGGCCGCGCGGCGGATGATGCTCCTCATCGCCGCCGCAGGTGTGATCATCGGGCTGTACGGCTTCCGGCTGATCTTTCTGCAGCTGGTCAACGGCGACAGCTTCAAGGCGCAGGCCACCAACACGACCGATTATAAATTTACCGTCACGGCCGCCCGCGGCGACATCGTGGACAGCAAGGGCGAGCGCATCGCTTCCAGCGTGACGGGCTACAACGTGGTGCTGAACAAGCTGCTGATGGGCGACGAAGATCTGGACGCTCTGCTCCAGAAGCTGGTCGGCCTGCTGGGCGAGAACGGCGAGGGCTGGAACGACAGCCTGCTCATCGGGCAGGCAGATGCCGCCGGGCACTATGCGTACACGGCGGAGAGCGACAACGCCGCCGAGCAGCGCTCCCTTGCCGCCATGAAGGAGAACCTGGGCCTGCAGCAGTATGCCACCGCCGACGATGTGATGGAAAAGCTGGTGGAGGACTATGACCTTGCCGATTTCTCTTTCTACTGGCAGCGCATCCTGGGCGGCATCCACTACGAGATGCAGCTGCAGGCGTTTTCCAACGTCAACAACTTCATTCTGGCGGAAAACGTCAGCGAGGCCACCGTGGCCACCATCAAGGAGAACAGCCTTACCCTGCCGGGCGTGGAGATCGTGGAGACGAGCGCCCGCAGCTACGAGCAGGGCACCGTTCTGCCCCATGTGCTGGGCCGGGTGGGCAAGATCACGGCCGAAAAGTGGAAGGTGACCGACGAGAACGGTCAGGTGACCTATCCGCTCAAGGAAAAAGGCTACAACATGAACGACGTCATCGGCATTTCCGGTCTGGAATCTGCCTATGAGGACGAGCTGCGCGGCAAGGACGGCGTGGAGACCATCACCCGCAACTCGGACGGCGTCATCGTGAACACGGCCCTGACCACCGTGCCGGAACCGGGCCACACCGTCCAGCTGACCATCGACAGCGAGTTCCAGAAGGCTGTCGATCAGGCGCTGGCAAAGAACGTGGAGTGGATCCGGAACAGCTATGCGGACAGCAAGCAGGCCAGTGCCGGTGCGGTCGTCGTCATCGACGTCAAGACCGGCGGTGTGCTGGCAGTGTCCAATTACCCCAGCTTTGACCAGAACCTTTACGCCGCCAATTACAGCGCATACAGCGAGGACGAGAACATGCCCCTGTTCAACCGCGCATTGCAGGGCCTGTATACCCCCGGCTCCACCTACAAGCCCAGCGTGGCAGTGGCGGCGCTGGATACGGGGCTGATCAACCGGTATTCCACGGTGCTGTGCAACGGCGTCTATACCTATTATAAGGATTATCACCCCAAATGCACCCGCCATGGCCACAGCGGCAACATCGACGTCGTGACCGCCATCAAGTGGAGCTGCAACATCTTCTTCTACGATGTGGGTCGGCGCCTGACCAGCGATGTCTACGACGCCTATGCCTACAAGCTGGGCTTGGGCCAGCGCACCGGCGTGGAGGTCAGCGAGGCGCTGGGCCGCCTGACCACCAAGAACGACTCCAACTACACCGAGTCGCTGGACGTGCAGGCCGCCATCGGCCAGGGCAACACGGCGGTCACGCCTATCCAGCTGGCGACCTATGCCGCCACGCTGGCCAACCGCGGCACCCGCTACCGCACCCACTTCGTCAAGGCCATCCTCGACTCCAACACCGGCAAGACGCTGGAAGAGACCCAGCCGGAGGTCATGGATGTCGTCGAAGACAAGGGCGAGACCTTCGACCTGGTCAGGGAAGGGATGCTGGGGGTGGCCCAGACCATCCCGGCATTGGCCAACTATCCTCACACCATCGCCTGCAAGACCGGCAGCCCCCAGCGCAGCGAGGGTTACTATGCGGGCAGCACCTATAAGCACTACACCAACGCCGCCATGATCGCCTACGGCCCGGCAGAAGACCCGGAGATCGCCATCGGCATCGTGGTGGAATACGGCGGTGCCGGTGCCCGCACCGGCACACTGGTGGCGGATATCTTCAACGCCTACTATGCGATGAAGGACGGTACCCTGACCGTGGACGAGGCGGCAGCAGAGTCGCAGGCGCAGCCCGAAACGGCAGCCGATGCGGCCGAGACCCCTGCGGACGGCGCGGCCGACCCTGCCGCCGGGGAGACAGAGGATGCCGGGCAGAACGACGCAGCTGCGGCTCCGGCGGATGCCGCAGCCACGGCAGGCGCGTGACGATAATGCGCGGATTTCGGTGGAAATTGGAGAAACTCCCGAAAAAATCGGCGCTTTTGTCCAAAAACCTGTTGTAAAAAGAGAGAAACTATGATACTATGATATGTGCAAGGAAATGGCCCAGCACATGGGGAACGTAAAGGAGAGGTTGACCGATGACGATTGCACTGATCGCGCATGACTCCAAAAAGGAGCTGATGGTTCAGTTCTGTACGGCGTACTGCCGGATCCTGAGCCAGCATAAATTGGTGGCCACCGGTACGACCGGCAAGATGATCGCCGAGGCAACGGGCCTGCAGGTCCAGCGGTTCCTGGCGGGCATCCAGGGCGGCGACCAGCAGATCGCGTCCCGCATCGCCTGCAACGAGGTCGATCTGCTCCTGTTCTTCCGCGACCCCATCAATGCAAAGCCCAGTGAGCCCAATGAGATGACGCTGCTGCGCCTGTGTGATGTGCACAACATCCCGCTGGCCACCAACATCGCCACCGCAGAGGTGCTCATCCATGGTCTGGAGCGCGGCGACCTCGACTGGCGCGACATCGTCCACCCCCAGAACAGCTGAGATCAAAAAGAAAGAGGCTCTGGACCGAACGGTCCGGGGCCTCTTGTGCATTTCCGGGCAGCATCAGAACTGGAGCTCTTCGGCCAGGTCGGAAAGCTCATCGGGCGAGAAATCGCCCAGCGGCAGGATGAGCCGGGCCAGCGTCTGCTGCGGCAGAGCGGCCAGAGCGGCGCTCTCGTCGCTGGCTGCATCGGCGGCGGGCAGCAGGTGGCTCACGCCGTCTGCATCCGTCTCCACCCGCGCATGGTGGCCGGTGGCGATGTACTGGATGCCCAGCCGGTCGGCAGCGGCCAGCAGGGCAGGGAAGCGCAGGTCGCCGGGCAGCGCTTCTTCGGCCAGCTGGCTTGCCAGCTCAGAAGCGTTCAGGGTGACGCACTCGATGCCGAGGGCCTTGGCCGCGTCCTTTGCGGCCTGCACGGTGTCGTCGGCGTCGGTCAGGCGGACCACTGCGCCCGCCACAGCAAAGCCCTGCTGCTGCAGGATGCGGACGGCGGCCCGGCAGCCTCTGCCGCCGCACAGGCCCACCAGGACCTTATCCTGCTCTTCGTAGGTGTCAAACCCGCTGCCGGGCAAAAACGTATCGCTCATCGTCCCTGTCTCCCTCCGTGTGCCTGACTTTGTGCCACGGCCAGCTGGTCGCAGCGCTCATTCTCCGGGTGGCCTGCGTGGCCCTTGACCCAGACATAGGTGATCTTGTGCCGGGCCTCCTGCTCCAGCGCCTGTTCCCACAGGTCCGGGTTCAGGGCAGGGGAGCCGTCGGATTTTTTCCAGCCCCGGCGCTTCCAGCCTTTGGCCCAGCCTTTTTCCAGCCCGTTGATGACGTACTGGCTGTCGGAGCACAGGCGCACCTCGCAGGGCTCTTTCAACTGGCGCAGCGCCTCGATGAAGGCCGTCAGCTCCATCCGGTTGTTGGTGGTGGACGCGTCGCCGCCGCTGAGCTCCTTCTCGTAGACCTTGCCGTTGAAACGGTAGCGCAGCACCGCACCCCAGCCGCCGGGGCCGGGGTTGCCGCTGCATGCGCCGTCGGTGTAAACTTCAACTTGTTTCATGTGGTTCTCCCGGTGTGTTGTTGTAGATGCTTCTATTTAGAGCCATTTTTCCGTTTCTGTCAAGAGGGAGACGCATAATTTGCTGCCGCACAGCCCAACCTTGGAATTGACAAAAAGGGTGAGAAATACTATACTGTTTGTAACAAAATGCGTATAGGGGTGCACCGGAGGGGTGCGCTCAGGGGCTGCACGGCTGCGCCGCGGTCGCATCGAACAGATGGACTGACAGGCTGCAATGTGCTGCGCAGACCCGACTCTGCGCTCGTGAAACGGCGCTGAAACGATAAATTCTATACGATGGTTTGATGGAAGCGGCAGAGCTTGCCCGCTTCTTTGTGAGGACAGGCCGCCCGCAGAACGGGCGAGCCTGCGTTTTGTGATTGATTTTTTGGAGGTACGAATGGCACAGGCAAAGGAACAGAGCCAGACCATGGCACAGGCTCAGAACAGAAACACGGAATCCACCGGCGAAAAGCGGCCCCGCACCCGCCGCCCCTATTATCAGCGGCGGCCCCGCCGCCCGCAGCAGCCCAAGGAGGCCGCTGTGCCCATCCACATCTACCCGCTGGGCGGCCTGGGCGAAGTGGGCAAGAATATGACGGTCTATGAGTGCTGCGGCGATATGATCATCGTGGACTGCGGCCTCGTCTTCCCGGACAGCGACATGTACGGCGTGGATCTGGTCATCCCGGATTTCACCTTCGTGGTGCAGAATAAGGAGAAGATCAAGGGCCTGCTCATCACCCACGGCCACGAAGACCACATCGGCAGCA
>ERZ834694.2667-NODE-2667-length-11853-cov-3.469741_pt1 | contig 11853 bp, 9 predicted proteins | sample MGYA00519691_ERZ834694 | MGnify/ENA primary metagenome ERZ834694 (study PRJEB31850, sample SAMEA3708758) | human gut metagenome | biome: human gut; feature: human-associated habitat; material: faeces | place: China | collected 2014 ... | reverse complement strand
AAGCGAGTGGAAAAAGCCATCGTTGCCAAGGTGGATGAAAACCGCCGCCCTATCCCTGGAACCGAGATGGAGTTTGATGTGGATACCATCCTGCTCAGTGTGGGGTTGATCCCCGAAAACGAGTTGACCAAGCAGGCCGGCATCGAGATGGACCCCCGCACCAAGGGCGCCATCGTGTACGAAAACATGGAGACCAGCATCCCCGGCGTGTACGCCATCGGAGATGTGTCCTCCCCGGTGCAGCTGGCCCATGTGGCGGCAGCACAGGGGGCAGCCTGCGTGGAGCACATGGCGGGGCTGTCCGCCGGGGTGTGCATGGACGCCGTACCCAGCTGCATCTACTGCCGGCCGGAGATCGCCGCCGTGGGACTGACGGAGGCGGAGGCCAAGGAGCGGGGTATCCCCGTCAAGACCGGCAAGTGCGTCATGGGCGGCAACGCCCGGACCGTGATCGCAGACCCCGGCCGGTGCTTCATGAAGGTCACGGCCCACGCCGAGACCGGGGCCATTTTGGGGGCGCAGCTGATGTGTCCCAACGCCAGCGACATCATCGGGCAGCTGGGGCAGGCCATTGCCAACGGCATGACACCGGGGCAGCTGCTGGCCGCCATGCGGCCCCACCCCACCTATGAGGAGGCCCTCAGCGAGGCGCTGGAGAGTCTGGCGGGCAAGCTGTAGGGCAGAATTTACGGAAACCCGCAGCGGGAGCGTAACTCCCGCTGCGGTTTTCTCCGTTTTCGTTGACGAAGGGCCGGGGCTTGCGTATAATAGAAGTCGAAATTTGTCACAACGCAGCGAAAGGAGGGGCTGAGATGGGCATTGTGGTTCTGGGCGCCGTATTTGTGGATGTGAAAGGGTATCCCCTGAGCGCCTATATCCCCGGCGGGCGCAACGTGGGACGGGTGGAGCAGGTTCCCGGCGGCGTATCCCGCAACGTGGTGGAGGACATCGCCAATGTGGAGCTGCGGCCCACCTTCGTCAGTCTGGTGGACGACACCGGCATGGGGGAGGATGTGGTGCGGCAGCTACGGAACCACAAGGTGAACACCGACTACATCCTCCGGACCCCGGACGGCATGGGGGCGTGGCTGGCGGTATTCGACAACCACGGAGACGTGTGCGCCTCCATCTCCAAGCGGCCGGATCTGCGGCCGCTGGCGGCACTGCTGGACGAAAAGGGTGACGAGATCTTCCGGGACGCCGACAGCATCGCTTTGGAGATCGACATGGACAAGGAACTGGTCAAGCGGGTGTTCGCCTACGCCCGGAAGTACGGCAAGGCGGTATACGCCGTGGTGTCCAACATGAGCATCGCCGTGGAGCGCCGGGACTTTTTGCAGCAGACCAGCTGCTTCGTGTGCAATTTGCAGGAGGCGGGCATCCTGTTCTCCGACGATTACAGCGAAAAGACCCCGGCGGAGATGGAGGAGCTCCTGCGGCTAAAGGTCCGCAGCGCCCGCATCCCCCGGATGATCGTCACCATGGGCGAGCAGGGAGCCGTGTACGCCGAGATGGACGGTGAGAGCGGCATCTGCCCAGCCACCCGGGTGGAGGTGCAGGACACCACCGGGGCCGGGGATGCCTTTTTCGCCGGGGCCACCATCGGACTTACCTATGGCAAGACGCTGGGTCAGTCCTGCGCCATCGGCAGCCGGTTGGCGGCCTCCGTCATCTGCACCAGCAGCAACGTCTGCCCCCGGTTCCTGCCGGAGGAGTTCGAGTTGGACGTCGCCGTGACGGAGTGAGGTGCAGGGAATGAAAAAGCTTCGGGAATGTGAAAACGATACCCTGCTGGTGGCGCTGCTGCTGGCGGGCATCCTCATGGTGATGGGAGCCTACCGCATTTTCTCCTATCTCTGCGAAAACGCCCAGATGGACGCTGTTACCTTCCTGCTGGGCGGGGCCTGCGCCCTGCTGGCGGTGGGCGGTTTTCTGCTGGCACGGGCCAGCTTCCGGCGGCTGAAGGAGCTGCACCTGGGGCAGTAGGCCTTTCTTGCCGCAGCAGTCTTGTCTGATCCCTTGTCAAGGGAACAGAGATATGATATAGTGTGTGGAGGGCATGAAGCTCTATGAGAAAGAGAACAACGACGGAGAAAGGAAGCGACCTATGAAAAAAGTGATTTCCCTGATGCTGGCGCTGGTGCTGGCGCTGAGCCTTACCGCCTGCGGCGGCAAGGCCGGCCCGGAGGGCGTGGTGGGCCAGTTCTGCAAGGGATTGCAGGAACTGGACGAGAAGGCCATTGCCCAGTGCTTTGAAAACGGTGACGATCTGGAGCTGTCGGATCTGGAGGACGTGGACAGCGACGATGCCGTGGCCCAGAAGATCATGGACTTCATGAAGTCCTGCGCCGGGCGGCTGAAGTATCAGGTGGGCGAGGCCACCGTGGACGGCGATACCGCCACGGTACCGGTGGAGTTCACCTATGTCAATGCCGGGAGCCTGATGACGGAGATCCTGACGGAGTACATCTCTGAGGCGTGGTCTCTGGCTCTGAGCGGTGCCGACGATGAGAAGCTGGCTGCCGCCTTCGAGGAGGTCTTTGATGAAAAGACCACGGGGGCCGATTTCCCCACTCTGACGGCGACGCTGACCATCCCCTGTGTCCAGACGTCGGACGGCTGGAAGATCTCCTCCAGTGCCGACAACAGCGAGGAGCTGTCGGATCAGCTGCTGGATATCCTCACCAGCAACATCTATGGGGCGCTGGAGGAATTCGGCGCCGGTCTGCTGGGGTAAATTCTCTTTTATAAGAACGGCAAAGGACCGGGTGCTTCAAGCACCCGGTCCTTTGCCAATGGTGGAGAAAAAGAGTAAGGAAGAAAACGAAAGCAATGTTAACAGACACCCTGCGCCAGCATGGCGTCCGCCACCTTGCGGAAGCCGGCGATATTGGCACCGTCCAACAGGTTGCCGGGGACGCCGTATTCCACGGAGGCGTCGTAGATGTTGTGGAAGATGTCCAGCATGATCTGATGCAGGCGCTGGTCTACCTCGTCGAAGGTCCATGCCAGGCGCATACTGTTCTGGCACATCTCCAGACCGCTGACGGCCACGCCGCCGGCGTTGGCGGCCTTGGCGGGGGCGAACAGGACGCCGCCCTCCCGCAGCACCTCGATGGCGGCAGGGGTGCTGGGCATATTGGCCCCCTCCGCCAGCGCCATGGCACCGCCGCGGACGATGCGCCGGGCCGTCTCGGCGTCGATCTCATTCTGGGTGGCACAGGGCAGGGCCACGTCGCAGGGGACGGACCACAGATCCCGGAAGTCACTGCGGAGCTCGCTGCCGGGGACCAACTGGGCATACTCCCGGATGCGGCCACGGCGGCGGAGCTTGATGTCCTTCACCACGTCCAGCCGGATGCCCTCCGGGTCGTAGATGCAGCCGTTGGAGTCACTCATGGTGATGACCCTGGCCCCCAGCTCCTGCGCCTTCTGGCAGGCAAAGATGGCCACGTTGCCGCTGCCGGAAATGGCCACTCGCTTGCCCTGCAGGCTCTCCTGCTTCATGCAGTGCAGCATCTCCTCCGTCAGGTAGCACAGGCCGTAGCCGGTGGCCTCGTTGCGGGTCAGGGAGCCGCCGAAGGACAGGCCCTTGCCGGTAAGGACGCCGCCGTCGAAGCTGTCACGGATGCGCTTATACTGGCCGAACAGGTAGCCGATCTCCCGGCCACCCACGCCGATGTCCCCGGCGGGGACGTCCACGAACTGGCCGATGTGCCGCTGGAGCTCCGTCATGAAGCTCTGGCAGAAGCGCATGACCTCCCGGTCGCTCTTGCCCTTGGGGTCGAAGTCGGAGCCGCCCTTGCCGCCGCCCATGGGCAGGCCGGTGAGGCTGTTCTTCAAAATTTGCTCGAAGCCCAGAAATTTCAGGATGGACAGGTTCACCGACGGATGGAACCGCAGGCCCCCCTTGTAGGGGCCGATGGCGGAGTTGAACTGCACCCGGTAGCCCCGGTTCACTCGGATGCGACCGGTATCGTCCATCCACGGGACACGGAAGGCCACCACACGCTCCGGCTCCACAAACCGCTCCAGCAGGGCGGCCTCCCGGTACTCCGGGTGGCTGTCGACATCAGGTCCAGGCTCTCCAGCACCTCCCGCACGGCCTGATGGAACTCCTTCTGTTCGGGATCCCGTGCTGCCAGGTCACTGTAAACCTGCTGCAAATAAATGCTTTTCAACATGACATTCGCCCCTTTCCTCGGTGGTTTTAATATGTCCATAAGGATACGAGGAAATGCGGGAATGTGCAATGTCAAAATTCCATGAAATCCGCCACCCGGAGCAGCATGGTTTCGTATTTTTCTCCAAACTGCGTGCATTTGTCCTTGCATTGTGTACACTCCTCCATTCTTTGTGTCGTTCGCACAAAGAACGTGAGAAATTTTGTGCATCGTGTACAAAGTTTTGCGTCCATCCGACGCCGTTGGCTTCCGGGAGGTAGGCTGGCAGCGCTGCACGGGCGAAATCTCGGATGTGGATGTGCCACGCTACCGGTTCTTCCCGGAAAAACGGCGGCGACCATTGACGCTGCCTTGTAAGCAGCCGTTTTCCCGGCATGGCGCAGTCTGTGGGTGAAGAAACAGCTTTACAGTCGGAGGGGACTATGATATAAAGAAGTCAGAGACAAGGCCACGAAACAGGCAGCGCTGCGGCATCGCAGAAAGCCTGCCTGTCAGAAAGGAGAATCAGCACATGAAATTCCAGATCGTAGATGCATTTACCCGGCAGACCTTCGGCGGCAACCCCGCAGGTGTCGTTCTGCTGCCGGAGGGGGCGGACTTCCCCGCAGATGAGACTATGCGGAAAACGGCGGCGGAGCTGCGCTACTCCGAGACGGCCTTCATCAAGCCCCTGGGCGGGAACCGCTTCCAGATCCGCTACTTCACCCCCGCTGCAGAGGTGGAGCTGTGCGGCCACGCCACCATCGGCAGCTTCCACGCTCTGCAGGAGATGGGACTGGTAGCCGAGGGCGGCACCTACATCGATGAGACGCTCTCCGGTACGCTGGAGGTGGTGGTGGGCAAGGACGCCATCCTCATGGACATGGCCAAGCCCCAGACCTTCCAGCGGCTGGAGACGCCGGAGGAGCTGGAGGAGCTGTACCGCATCATGGGTCTCTCCGCCGACGGACAGGGCGCCGTGACCGGGAAGCCGGAGCTGATGCTCCTGCCCCAGAAGGTGTCCACCGGTTTGACGGACATCATGATGCCCGTGGCCGATGAGGCGGAACTGGAGAAGATCGCACCGGACTTCCCGGCTCTGACGAAGCACTCCCGCCGGTATAACGTGGTGGGTGTCCACGCCTTCACCGTCAACACCGCCGATGGCATGATCCATGCCCGGAACTTCGCTCCTCTGTATGACATCGATGAGGAGGCCGCCACCGGCACCTCCAACGGGGCGCTGGTCTACTATCTGTACCGGCACGGGCTGGTGGAGCTGGACAAGGTGTACACTGTGGTGCAGGGCGAGAAGATGGGGCGGCCTTCCATGATCTCCGCTCAGGTCATCCTGAAGGACGGCCAGCCCTTCGTCAAGGTGGGCGGCCCGGCCGTGACGTTGGTTCGGGGCGAGATCGAGCTGTAAAGGCGAAGCTATGCTATAAAGAAGGCGCAGGCTGGGCTGAACTGCACCCCATTTGTTGGACAGTATGGGATGCTGTTAAGGTTGGCAGTACCAGATGAAGGCTTACCAGCGGATGCTGAAAGAAAAAGGCACTACACAAAGTATGTCTCGTAAAGTGACCTGCTTGGATCATGCTGTCGCCGAACATTTCTTTGGGCTGCTTAAACCGGAATTGTTCTATTTAGAAACGTTCGATTCCATCGACCAGCTCGAAAAGGCCATTGTTGCGTATATCGGTTACTACAATAGCCACAGAATCAAATGAAAACTAAACGGTCTGAGTCCTGTGCAGTACAGGATTCAGACCGTTTAGGCCGCTTAATTCTTGTTTTTGTCTGACTTTTTGGGGTCACTTCCGTGCGGGTGTGGCTCTTTTATTATTTTACTTCTTCAGGGCTTCTCATTACACGTCTTTAAGGGACACTTTGAGAGAAACGCTTTTCTTCCGCTTCCCCGTCGTGCTTGTGTAGCTGCTTTTGCAGCACCGGGATCAGCTTGGCCATATCAATGGGCTTTGCCACATGATCGTCCATGCCTACCTCCAGCGCCCGTTGACGGTCCTCGGCAAAGGCGTTGGCCGTGATGGCGATGATGGGGATATTGGCCCGCCACGGGTCCGTCAGCCGCCGGATCTTCCGGGTGGCCTCGTAGCCGTCCAGCACCGGCATCTGCACATCCATGAGGATGGCGTCATACATCCCCGCCGGAGCCTTCTCCAGCATTTCCAGACAGTGGGCACCGTTTTCCGCCCGATCCACCAGCAGACCCTCCTCGCCCATGAGCTCAGCGGTGATCTCGGCGTTAAGGTCGTTGTCCTCTGCCAGCAGGATACGCCGCCCGGCAAGGCCGGTCTTATCCACCCGCTCTGCGGCACGCTTGGGCACGGCATCCTCCTGTCGGGCCAGACGGCAGGGGATGTAGACGGTGAAGGTGGAGCCCTCCCCCAGCTTGCTCTGGATATCGATGCTGCCGTTCATCAGATCCACCAGCTTCTTCACGATGCCCATGCCCAAGCCGGAGCCCGCCACGCCGCTGACGGTGCTGGAGCGCTCTCTGGCAAAGGCTTCAAAAATATGCTGCTGAAACTCTTCACTCATGCCAATGCCGTTGTCCGCCACGGATAGTTCCTGCACGCACCAGCCCTCTCGGTCGCTGGGCAGCTGGCGGATGGTACAGCGGATATGTCCGCCATCGCCGGTATATTTGATGGCGTTGCTGACCAGATTCAGGATCACCTCCAAAATGCGGGAGGTATCCATATACAGATAGGGATTGGGCGTATGCTTCTCCACTGTCATGGTCTGGTGCTTACGCTCCAGCTCCGGCTGCACCATGACGACACAGGACTCAAAGATGCTGCCGGCCTCCACCGCCGTCTCCTCCAGCGTCACCTTGCCGCTCTCGATGCGGGAGAGCTCCAGCACGTTGTCAATGATGGAGAGCATCTTCTCGCCGCTGACCTGAATGTTCTTCAGGTAGCCCTGGAGCCGCTCCGGCTCCTGCCGGTGCTTCTCCGCCAGCTCGGCATAGCCGATGATGGCGTTCATGGGGGTGCGGATATCGTGGGACATATTGAAGAGGAAGGTACTCTTAGCCTGATTAGCGGCATCGGCGGCTACCACGGCGTCCTGCAAAAGCACCTGCTGCCGGGCCTCCGTCATCCGCTGCCACCGCAGGTACAGGTAGATACTCATGCTCAGCAACACTGTCACCATACCGCTGGCCAGAGCCACACTTACGGTGGTCTGACTACTTCTCTTCAAAAATTGATAGGTGGTGTCCATGCCGATCTCCACGCACAGAGCACCCATGACCTGGCCATTTTCATCCTTCACCGGATAGCAGGCCGTGAAAATGGGGCCCCACGTGGTATCCACCACATCACGGGCATACACGGTCTCTCCGGACAGCGCCTTCTGGAGATAGGGGACCATCTCCTCCTCGATGCGGGTGCCGGGGTATGCGAAGTCCTCCGCCCCCAGATCCAGACCGTCAATGAGGTAGACGGGCTGCCCGTCCGCCCCCAGCCTGGCGGTGTAGAGATACCGGGTGGAGTTCAGGGTCCGCAGCTGATTGAGGGTCTTTTGCAGTTCCAGATAGCGAGGCGAGGTCATGTCGCTCCAGATGGCGGGGTCGTCAAAATCCTCCCGTGTGAACTCGTCAGACACCAGACGGTGAACAGCATCGGCGCAGGTGGTATCACGGGTCAGCGCCGCCTCCAGCATATTGCGGCTGAAATTCTGATACAGCACATAGGTATACACCGAGATCAGCAGCAGGACCATCAGGAGCAGGAGGCCCACGGTGGCCCCCAGCTGCCGGAATTTCTTCATCATAATGCCGCCCTCATAGTTCCGCTTGCTTGCTTGCTTGCTTGCTTGCTTGCTTGCTTGCTTGCTTGGAAAGTTTAGCTTGCCTCTCCATGGCCTGTCAACCTCCATCGGCATACCGCTGCCCCTTTGACAAAAAGGGAGACTTATGCAGAAAAACAGCATAAGTCTCCACCCGAAATGACACTCACTGCACTTTTGCTTATGATACCACGTATCCCCATGGAGTGCAAGGAAAAAATGTAATTTTGCCCCATGTTTCTGCGGTAGCTCCGGCCATAAAAAAGGCGGCTTACGCCGCCTTTTTTCGTCTTTTATTCATAGTCCCACAGCAGGAACATGGGCTTGATGGCCACTACCTCGTCATATTCCTCCTGCTCTACCTGCACGGAGGCGTTCAGGGCCTTCAGATCCTTTTTCATGACGTTCAGGGCCTCCCCCACGCTCTGGGCACGGCCCTCCCGCAGCACCCGGATCATCCGCTGCAGCACCACAGGGTGGGCGTACCGGGCCGGCACCGGGAAGTCCTCCGGCAGCAGGGCAGCCACGTCGGAGATGGAGCGCTCCCACTCCTGGGCGATGGCTTTCTTGTTGTTCTTGGCGGTAGGCAGCACATGGGCGCCGGAAAAGAAGAAGATGGCCGCCAGACCGAACAGGGCGAAATACACGCCCACATTCTCGCCACGGATCAGGGCCAGAATGCCGTACACCACGGCGGCGATGCCCGCCACAATAATAGCCAGCGCCACCCAGCGATAGGCGGGATTGCTGCGGTCATTGACCCGCTTGGCCTTAGCCGCCGTGGACAGCTTCGCCGTCTGCTCCGGGTACTCCTCCAGCAGCTGCTGGGCCTGCTCCAGTGTCTCCCGGGCGGCCTGCGCCTGCGGCGTCAGCTGCTTGAGATAGCGCTTGGCTTCCCGCTCGGCCTTCTCCCGCAGGCGGCGCTCCGCCTCCACACTGTGGCGGGGGATATCCGGGCAGACCCGTGCCATGTGGGCCAGCAGAAGGTCCACATCCTCCTCGTGCTTGAAGTTGCACTGCTTCTGGCTGCCGTCGTCCAGCTCCACCACCAGATAGGGGATGGAGCCGAAGGCCCCCTTGCCGGTGAAGCCGCCCTTGCTCATGGCCACCCGCTTAAAGACACGGCGCACGGACTCCAGTGCCACATAGTACCGCCGGTCGATGAAGAAGCTGTTGAGATACAGCGCCTGCTCCCCCACACCGCAGGGGCCGTAGCGCTTGCAGGACTTCTTGTCTGCCTTCAGCACCTCCGGCGGCAGAGTGGTGTTGCCCAGTTTCACAGGTGTAAACATCGTGTGTCCCTCCAAAGTGCGAAAAGCAGTGGGAGAGCGTGCCCCCCACTGCTTTGCATGAAAAGTTACTTGCCCAGCGTCTCATAGTGAGGCTGCGTATGGCGCTTTTTGATGGTATACAGGAAGATACCCAAGAACAGCGCTGCCACAGCGATACCAACGGGATACGCTACAGCGGTATTGTAGATGATGGTGCCGTCAGCGGCCTTGTGGTTGATAAGCTGGCCCAAGCACTCGTTGCCCAGCAAGAAGTAGGTGGCGGACACGGCGCTCATGAAGGTAGCGGGGACAGCCGTCAGCCAGTAGTTCTTCTTGTCGTAGAACAGGTACATGGAGGCGGCCCACAGCACGATCATAGCCAAAGTCTGGTTGGTCCAGCTGAAGTAACGCCAGATGATGGTGTAGTCGATGGCACCCAGAGCATTACCCACACCCAAAATAGCGCCGATACCCAGCACGGGTACACACAGCAACAGACGGTTCTTCCACTTCTTCTGGTCCAGCTTGAACCAGTCGGCCAGCACCAGACGGGCGCTGCGGAAGGCCGTATCGCCAGAGGTGATGGGGCAGGCGATCACGCCCAGCATGGCCAGAGCCACGCCGACCTTACCCATGGTCTTGACACACACATCGTAGATGGCGGCAGACTGACCGTTGGCCAGAATCTCGGCCAGACCGGTATTCAGGCCACCGGTGACCTCATACAGGGCGCAGCCGGCAGCGGCCCACACCAGAGCGATGATGCCCTCGGAAACCATGGCGCCGTAGAACACGAAGTGGCCCTGCTTCTCGCTCTTCATGCAGCGGGCCATCAGGGGGCTCTGGGTGGCATGGAAGCCGGAAATAGCGCCGCAGGCCACGGTGATGAACATGAAGCTCCACACGGGCGTTCCCTTGGGATGCATGGAACGGAAGTTGCTCCACAGTTCGGGAATGGTGTACTCAGGCTTGACAAAGATACCGATGATCACGCCCACCGCCATAACGATCAGGCAGATACCAAACAGGGGATAAATCTTGCCGATGATCTTGTCGATGGACAGGAAGGTGGCGATGAAGTAATAGACCAGCACGATAATCAGCCAGAACAGCGTGGTGGTGACGATACCGTTGGAGCCGCCGTTCTTGAACAGGGTGACGATCAGGCCGGCAGGGCCAACAGCAAACACCGTACCCACCATAATCAGCAGCACCACGCTGAACACACGCATGACGTTCTTCATGAAGCCGCCCAGATAGATGCCGGAAATCTCGGAGATGGAGGCACCGTTGTTGCGCTCGCTCATCATACCGGAGAAATAGTCGTGGACGCCGCCAGCGAAGATGGTGCCGAAGGTGATCCACAGGAACACGATGGGGCCCCACAGAGCACCCTGCAAAGCGCCGAAGATAGGACCGAGGCCCGCAATGTTCAGCAGCTGGATCATGAACAGCTTCCACTGGGGCAGGACTACATAGTCCACGCCGTCGTTGATTTTTACGGCAGGCGTTTCACGGTCGTCGGGGCCGAAGGTGTTCTCCACGACCTTGCCGTACAGGAAGTAGCCGCCGATCAGCAAAGCAAGACAGATCAGAAAACTAATCATATTGTCTCCTCCTTACACAATGACACAAAAGGTTTTCCCGGCTGCAGTCCGGGTGCGGCACGGGGGAACTCCCGCTCCGCAGGTACATTTTTTCGCACAAATATAACGGCCATTACTGGCAGAAAACGTTTCCGCCTCCGCCATACGACATTATCATATCTCTTTTGTGAAAAAAGTCAACAATCAGAATCGACAAAATCATCACAAAATTTTTTTGCAATTTTCACAGAAAATTCACACTTTGCTTATTGCCGGTAACGATACCGAAAACTCAGAAATCGCTGTTTTCCTTGAAATATGGTACTTTTTGGCTACCTTGGTTTTCCCTGACACGTTATTTCGTTTCGTTGAATGAAATTATTCAAATTCCGTCATATGCTCTGCCGTTCGGAATAGCCGACGTCTGTTCGCAGATTTTTTGGGGATATGCCGGGATGCAGAGGGTCTTCCGGATGGTACAACTCTTGCTCCCATCAGGGGTCTTTTCGTTGTGTGCTTCTGTTCAGCAAGGCTGAAAGTATGATAACAATTTGAAATATATGCATTGAATTATACGGTTTGTTGTCACCGTACGACAACTCATGCAAAGGTATTACGGATTCCCACGGTCGGTCTGCGGACTGGTCGTGGGAATGACAGTGCTATATTTATGTTGATAGCCTTCAGCAGCCTATGATGCTTTTCGCTTTTGTTGTCTCCTGCGGGTAACTTCGACGGGAACGTGCCTCCGGCGGCCCGCTTTTCCCAGCAGCCGGAAAAGTGGGCTATCGGAGACAAGGGAAAAATCTTCTGAGCAAAACAGCCTCCCCGCAGCAAAAGAGGGACACGCCCGCCAGCGTGTCCCTCTTTTGTCCCTTCAATCAAAACCTTCTATCCAATATTCCGCCTATCAGTGCCGGGACACACGGTCCCAGTTCTCCGGATCCTCGTACAGCAGCTCAATGTCCTCCATATACTCCGAATCCAGTGGGTTGTCCAGCGCCGCCCGAGCCTTGT
>ERZ834694.2661-NODE-2661-length-11889-cov-11.206862_pt1 | contig 11889 bp, 7 predicted proteins | sample MGYA00519691_ERZ834694 | MGnify/ENA primary metagenome ERZ834694 (study PRJEB31850, sample SAMEA3708758) | human gut metagenome | biome: human gut; feature: human-associated habitat; material: faeces | place: China | collected 2014 ... | reverse complement strand
ATATTTCTTTGCGTAATTCATTAAGGATTGACGAAACTTCATATCTTGTGTTATACTATTCATGAGAGATAGGCTTCCTTTCTGATTTGAATTTGGTGTGGTAACTTTATTTTATCAGATTTTTGTCTATCTCTCTTTTCTTTTTTCTTAATTTTGTCCAATATCTATTGTAGCACTACAACGCAAAGGCACTATATTTTTTGTTTTATCTTGACAAATATCGACATTTATGATACACTATTATTAAGTACCACGTAACAAATTATGAATTTTTAACATTTAATCATTGTTGTATGGATGTTATTTTTTTGCGTTTATATAAATACATCGTTTATTGGAGGTAATCATATGGCACTAACACGTGAAGAGTTCTTAGAGGTTATTAAAGGGGTTGAAGAGTTACCTTTCAAAGTAATTATCAACGGAAAAGTTTCCCCTCCTTTGAAGTTTGTCAAAGCTCTATCAAGTTCTGTTATGGTATTGTCAAACGGTAAGCCTGCCACATATCAATATGATGATATTGATATTACATTTGATTTTGAGAGCACTTCTGAAGAAAATGATATACCTATCGCAGACTCATCACTCAAAACAAGTGTAACTTCTGTAGTCAAAGACGAACTTTCAACATATATTGAAGAAGCTAAAAGAGTAATATGGTTACACGATTTTTCATTAGTTGATATTAAAGAACAAACAAAAAAAGCAATACGCAATACTCCACTTGAAAAAGAGTGGTCTAGAATCCAAAACATGATTAAAGATGCTCAGAAGAACCATGCACTTTCAGAAAAAATAGGTACCATTATCAGTAAGATTAAACAGTTGCCTCAAAATTATTATTGCGTTGAGTATTATATAATGTACGGTGAGGTTCTCGCTTTAGATGAGGATTATGCAAATGCTTCTCTTCAGTTTGAAATTGCCGAAGAATATCAAAATGCAGCATATTATGCATCCAAATGCGAAGAAAATGGCAACGAATATCTTCTTGAAATATTACGCAAGTGGATTGTTTCGGGGAAGGACTATGAAAAAGATGTCATCTCATCATTTCTGTCATTATGTTATTCTATGCATCGCGGAAGGGTATGTGCAGAAACTATCGCTCAAGTTGCCAATAAAAGCATCAATCAAGATTGTCAAAAGATTGTGCATTTAGGTTTGATTCTTTCTCTTTCAAATTATATCTTGAACAAAAATGAATTAGCATCTTTAAATAGCAACAGCATTCAAGATTTGCTTGACAGACTTCTAAAGGAGTCCATTTCTGAACAATATGAACCTGATATAATCAAAAAGCTCAAACATGCAAATCAAATAGAAAATTCATTTAATAACACAAGCACATGGGAAGAAGATGTACAAACTGGCTATATTATTAAAGCATTTTCTACACACGGCTATATAGGCAAGGAAAAAAGTGACAGTATGGGTGTTAAGTTCAATCTCTATAATATCGCCTCTAAGGAAATTACTGAATTAATTACAGCTTCTCCACAAGCTATTATAGGTCTTAAAGTAGTTTATAGATTGAATAAAGGAGTAGAGTCTTACTATGACACAGCTGAAAATGTCGAGCCAGCTGAAAATCTAGAGGAATTTATTCAAAAAAAAAAGAATAAATGTTTCATTAAAATCACGAGTTAAAACCGCAGAAGAAAAGCTTATTTTGAATCTGGACGGAAAAACTTATACCGGCTACATTAATAGCATAAAACCAACGTTCGGATTTATTTATAAGGAGAATGATCCTTCTCAAAACGGAGTTTTTTTCCATTTCAGTGAATTAGAAAGTAAATTAAAGCCTATTGCAAACAAGATACTCGGATTGAAAGTGTGCTGTGAACTTGCTGACAGCCCAAAGGGAGAAGAGTTTGATAAAATTGCTGTAAGAATATACGCCGCTGAGAGTATTGATAGGTACATTACAACACAAGCTGTAGAGAACAATTCGCCAAAAACGACTGAAGAAGAGGTGGACGAAGCAGAGGTTGAACGTATGCTGAAATATAAAACGCCTTCTGCTGCCTTACAGCTTTTTGCAACTACTAACAGACCTCTTCATGCTTTGGAAGTATTGGAGCGGTTTCGCGATAGCTTCACCTATGATAAATATGTGAAGCATAAGATTCAACTTTTGCAACGGACACGCTCAAGCGATAATGAGTTGATTTCTTTATTGAATTACACGATATCAACTAGTTCCGACGGGGCATATATTGCACATAATTTGTATTTTTTAGGTCAAGTTCAGTATCGTTGTAAATTGTATTCTGACGTTATTGCAACGATAACAAAGTTATTTAAATACAAAAGATTTTTTAAATCGCCGACACAAAATACAGATTCACTATTTCTGATATCTATCGCTTATTATATGTTACGTGATTATGTTAATGCCGATTCCTATGCTAAAGAACTGTTAAACTTGGGAGCTCATATTGAAGAAGTAAACAAGATTCTTAATCGTACTTTTGCAACGGAAGAAAGTATTCATGATCATGTTGTTGATAATGAAGCTGATTATTCATTGCAATTTGATTCTGAAGTTGCGATTACTCCATATATCGAAAAATTAATTAATAGTTTTTCATTTGGCTCAATTTCCGTCAGAGATGTGCCGTCTGATTTTGACCCTTGGCTAAGTGATTGTAATGTAGACCTTGCAAATGATTATATACAGAGGCTAATACGATATGATAGCAGATCAGAGCAAAAGAATAATCCTAATGCTGCAATTGCTATTGCAAAAATCCAGAAATGGTTGCTACAACAATCGTCAGAAGAAGAGAAGGAAAAAATCGAGGAGGAACTGAGGGATAATGTTTCGCGTGCTCTACAAATCATGTCACGAAATACATTGCAACAATCTGGAGTGGATATTAGAGTTAATTTGTTTTATAGAATGCAACAGTACAAAATGAGCATTCGAGCAAAGAAAATAGAACTGTTCAACGCATATATAAATGCTCATTTTGGTTCGTCATGGATGAACAGTCTTAAGCCAGCTAATAACTCGGCTCTCAAGGGAACCAACCATTTACTTATGATAAGTGATTTGTTGTTTCTACTCAGTTATATGGAAAGAAGCGAAGTTGATGACGCAACAGAGCAAATAGAAAAAATATGTGGTATACTTGCATCACGTACTGATTCTAAGGACTATATTGCTGCTATTCACACAATACTGGACACTCTGAATGGTTCATATGTAGCTACTGATAAAATGTACTCTCAGATTATATCAGGAAGCAAGGCTTTCCATACTTGGCTTAACAATAATAAAAGAACTATTCGTGACAAAGCCGAATCAAAGCATTGGGATGAGTTAAGTGACACATTAGAAAGCCTTGATAAAACTCTATTGTCAGAATATGAATGTGAATACTTGGAAAAGGTTCGAGAGATAGCTAGATATTTAATCGATATAGATAAAAACGCACAAACCGCAATGAAACAAAATGTACTTAATCAAAGTAAAAATCAATTAAATGAATTAGATGAAAAGCTGCAAGAAGAACCAACATTTATTCTTTACAGTCTATTTGATGATGTTTTAAGTATTATGAATAATTCAGTGCTTTCGTCACTAGCCGAAGTAATGTCTCATGAACCTGATATTGAGCCAGTTGGAACTCTTCAGATGAATCTCGGACTAACTGATAGTAAAGAATTTATCTTGCCTCTTGAATTTCGCAACCATCTACCTTCGGTTCAAGCAAGAAATCTTACATTGAATATTGAAAGTGTTACAGGTGGGGTTTCGATTATTTCTTCATTACCGATGGCTCAAAATGTTGATGAAGGCGAAAAATATAGCACGTCGTTGGCTTTTCGCCTGGATAGTTCAAACGTTAGCCAAGTAGATATCAGCATTAAAGTGGAATATAGTTTTGATGCGTTTACCAACTACACTAATGAGAGACGCTCCTGCACAAAGAGATTCAATTATACCGTTACATTTCGAGAAGTTGAAAGCATAGTTAATAAGTATCGTCAATATGCAGGAAAACAGACAGTAAGAGATAAATCGATGTTCTTTGGGCGTGATACACTTATCCAAAAGTTATATGACGCAATTTCAATAACAAATAGTGAGAATAGTGACGTTTTAAATGGAGGTAACGGCATTGTTCTATATGGTCAAAGACGTTCAGGAAAAACCAGTATACTGCATCATCTGAAAGAGGAAATCATTAATAATATGTTGAATACTATTGTTGTGGATTTTGGTAGTATTGCTTTGGCAATCTCAAGCATTGAAAATAGTGACGAGTTGAATGAAGAAGAGATGGATGAGGAAAAGATTCAGCGCCATAATTCAGATATGACTTTGCAGACTATGTACTACACTATTATACAAGGAGTAAGGGCATTTATCAGAATGCAGAATTCGGCTATATATGATAAATTAAAGGCTGATATAAAATCATATGAGATTGAGAACAATGAAATGTTCTTTCCAAATTCAGAATTGTTTGCAAATGCACAAAATCCTCAGCTAATATTTAATTCTTTTCTCGACAGATTTAGAAGTGTTGCCAGGGTTGATGATCTGAAACAAGGTTTCCGCATTGTAATAATAATCGACGAGTTTACATATTTCAACACCGCTATTAAAAGCAAAAAACTTCCATACAATTTTATGGAAATACTGAAAGGAATTGTTTCCGACTCATTTATTACCATGGTAATCGCAGGACAGGATAATATGGTTGAATTTATGGAACAGTATATGAATGAGTTTTCATCATTTCAGAGAGAATGGGTAACCTTTTTAGAAAAAGATGCTTCATTTAAAATGGTGACCGAACCTATCGGAGAAGATAGAATCGATCCTGAATCAGCCGAAAAGCTGTATCGATTTACTGCTGGTAGTCCATATCTGCTCATGCTGATATGCTGCAAATTAGTGGATTGGATGAATGAAAACAAAATTTACAAATTGGCAAGCAGTTTATTGGATGACTTTTTATCGGATAAATACATGAAGGATTACGAATTTAAGGAAGATTTGTTGGAACCTCAATATAAAGATGCTGGAAGAATAGAGTGGACAGAAAAGATAAAATTGGTATTAGGCTTGATAGCAAGACAGAATTCTAAAAAAGTTTCATCAAATGTTATACCATGGGCGGAATTTGATGATTATGCCATAATTAGAGATGATATGTTAAAAGATCGTGGAGTTTCACCAGAGGAAATGCATGAAATACTAGAGCGATTAGTGAAAAGGCAGGTAATAGAAACACAAGAAGGATACTTAAACCGTTTTCGTATCAAAATACCATTATGCCGTGAATGGATATTAAGAAGAGGAGGTTCAGAATATGGCAACGAATAATGAACCTACGATACAGAATATTTTTCAGGAAGGCAAATTTGCTCACGGGGATTCTTTCATCGGAAGACAGAAATTGTTATCTGAGATGATGCGTTCTTGGAAAGAATCAAACGGTAATGGTACTTATTCAGTAATCGGATTGAATCGCATGGGAAAAACCTCTCTTGTCCATGAGTTTCGAGATCGAGTGAAGAAAACTGATGCCTCAGCAATCTGTATTATAGTATCTTTGTCAGATAATACTCTCCCAAATTTAATACAGCTCATAATGAGTATGATATTGCGTGAATCTGATTGTCTCGATGATGAATCTAAGAGGCTCTGTCAAGAAACCTGTAAGATAACCTTCGATAATAATCCAGTGTTAGAGGAAAATGATGTTGTACAAAACTACAAATATCTTTTAAATCATTTTGGCAAAATCAATCAACGTTTTATGTTGATTATTGATGAATTTGATTCTGCGAAGATTGTTTGGAAAAATAAGATTTCGTATTTTGAAGGCATCAGAGATTCTGTACAGTATCCTGGTTTCTTTATTCTAGTTTCTCGTAGACCTCTTGAGGTGATTGAAATGGATAGTTATGGCAGTTCCTGTTTTCATAATGTATTTACAGAACTTCATGTATGTGCGTTTGACAAGGATACAGATATGGAAGAGTATTATAATTTACTATCCACACTATATGGTATAGAATTAAAGGAATCTGAGCGAGAACGGATTGAAGAATACTCTGGTTTTTGCCCAACTATTTTAGCAGGATTGGGTAAACGTCTTGCATCTGCATCGATTAACCACCAAACACAGCCATTAGTTGAAGATATCTTCTTGGAGCAAAGCTTTCGGACGAATTATATAAGACACTATTATGAATTTCTGAAGCGAATGACAGACGATGGCTCTTGGGATGACTTGGTTCAAATCATAATGGACATTTCATCTATACAGATTAAACCTGACAGCGAAGATACTTTTCGTGAAGCGACCATCAATAAATTATGCTGCAGAGGTTATTTAAGACAAAAAAGCACTAAGGAGTATATCGTATTTTCGGAGGATTTTTCAGCATGGGCTAGAAACAAGTTGTACCACAATGAAATACAAACAATTTATAGTAGAATAATTTTAGCAGAAGTTGCAATAAGAGAATTACTAAAAGAAAAGATGCCGATAATATGGAATAATCAATATCCCGGACTTGGTTATTGTTGGGAAAATGATTTCCTCACTAATGATTCAAGGGTACCAAATTGTGTAAAGTTTTTTACAGCACCTTCATCTTCAGGGGATCCTTCTTCTTTGAATAAATTTCTTAGAACCGCGAGAAGATATGATCCGAGTGCCTGTGTAGCTGATGCATTGTCAATGAAAGTGAAAATTGCTTTGTTGAAAGAATACTGGGGACAAGGAATTAGCGCTTCATTCAACTTTGAGCCATATTCAAACTGGGAAAACAGTTTTGATAAACTTGAAAAAATACGGAATCCCTTATTTCATGCAATGATCACACCAAATGTCACGACTACTCATCAGTATTTTCTCATTAGAGACGTGAATGAACAAGCAGACAGAATCATACAACAATTATCTACATGATAAATATCCAGCCGTACAACCCCACTATTGTACGGCTGGATATTCTTATGAGACTATATCAAAATATTACATCCAGATCGATGTTTCGTCAAAAACGTCGCTGACTGCACCGTGACAGCCCCTGCCACAAGGAGCTTCTGCACATCATCCGCACAGGTAATACCACCGCCCGCACAGACCATCAGACCGTACTTTGCAGCCGTATAGGTGTAACCGAGCGTCAGCGGGAGCTGCCAGTGACCGAAGCAGGAGGTCGTCTCGGCATCAAGGCGGTCGCTTATGTGATATATGCCATCCGTCTTCCGGAGATACGGTGAGCGTACAGAATCCAGCAGTGATACATACTTCACACCACCCTCCACGAGCAGCGGCATGATGTAATCCTTCGGCAGGTTGATGTTCAGCTTCGGCATGACGGGAATACGCAGTGCAGTGTTCAGTTCTCGCAAAAGCGACACGATACGTCCGCTCAGTCCATCCGTTCCGATAAGATTGCCCATATAGAAGAAATCAAGCTGGATGCCGTCCGCACCTGCTGCTTCAAGCTGTTGGCAGGCAGGGATCCAGTCATTCGGAGCAAGGCATGCTGCGGTGAAGCTTGGGATCAGGAGCATTTCCGTCTGTGGACGGAGCGTCTGAAGCATTTCCAGACACTCATCCAATGTCAATATCTCAGACTCGAAGGGTGCAGAAGCGTAGGTGTACCCAAGTTCCTTATCGACGGCAAATTCTCGTTTGCCGGAAACCCTACCACGCTCATAGTCGGCGCATGATTTCAGGATCGCGCCATGAACACCGTTTTCAGCAAGCCGCAGCACATTGGAAACGCTTTCAGTTGCGATGCAGGATGATGCGATCAGCGGGTTTTCGAGCTGCTTTCCCATGAATTCAATCATGATTCTTTCCTCCCTTTCTGATCTTGGCATGGTAGAAGTAGTTGACGGACGGTACGGCATAGTCCTTGGACAGTGTCTTGATTTCTGCTTCGAGCTGCTCCCAGTAGGACAAGTCACCATTTCGATAGATTGCCTTGTAGCCGTCAAGATGCTGCGGATACTTCTCCGCAATATAATCCAGAATTTCTCCCTTCGCTGCGCCACGCAAATTCAGGTTCTCGAAACAGATTTGGTCGACATGACCGTTAACTGCTTCGATAAGAGCCCGAATATCCGTAATATACGGGAAGATTGGCGAAACGAACAGATATGTCGTGATCCCCACATCGTGAAGCGTTTCAAGTGCCTTCAGACGACGCTGCACAGAGGGAGCCCCTGGTTCCATATCCTTCCGGAATCCGTCATCAAGAGTATTCAGTGAAATGCCCACGGACAAGTCCGGAATCTGCCGGAGCAGATCAAGATCCCGTACCATGAGATCTGACTTGCTCAGGATCTCGATATGTGCGTCAGTTTCTCGCAGCCGTTCGAGAACTTCCCGGCTCTTGTGGTATTTCGCCTCAAAGGGGTTATAGGGATCGGTCACGGACGAAAGCAGAATTGTCTTACCAGTGAGGGATTTCGGGAGCTTGTCGGACTCGTATTCCTTGACATCCAGAAACGTTCCCCAGTTCTCGTCATGACCAGTGAAACGTTTCATGAAACATGCATAGCAGTAGCGGCACTGATGTGTACAGCCGCCGTAGGGGTTTGCCACATAGTCGGATGCAGGAAGATTCGACTTGACGAGGATGGACTTAGCCTTTAATGTGGATATTTTCATGGTGATTCTCCTTTCTGGAAATGAACGCCATTGTAGCAACGGCGAGCAGCGCACTGACGGAACCGAATACCAGCATGATCTGCTGCGAGTTACTGCCAAAAACCGCAGCCACACCTACTGCTGTCAGAAGTCCCAGCATATGACCGATATTCTCGGCAATCGTCATGGAATCCTTCTGATAGCTGCCTGTGACTTTGGCTCTGGCAGAAATGGTGTAGACCACACCGCCGCCGAAGCCGGTCACCAGCCAGAGCACGATGAACAGCGGCGCAGATGTGACAAAGTGCATTGTAAACAGCAGAATACTGATGCCGAGGTGTCCAGCGAAGAACACGAGCAGGATGCGGTTTGTCAAACGTGAAATGATCGGCTCCACGGACATATACGTCACCCACGTTCCACAGAACAGAAGCGCAGCATACACAATGCCGAACGTGCTGTTATGCGAGAGCAGCAGGTTCATAGCAGCGAGAGTGATATGTGCGTAGAAGAAGTAGTGAAGCTGATGGAAGGTCATCACGAGCGAAAAGCCGTTTTGCCCTATCATGCGTGTGATGCCGGTTTTACCCTCATACTCATTCAGTGCCAGGAAAGCAAAAATGGACGAGAGTACCAGAATTGCCGAGGGAACTACCGCCGCAAGCGGCGCGAGGGCAAATCCGCCAACACGGAACACACGCTTGAGCAGACGGTTACCGTCGCTCTTTAGCCCGCTTCGCACGGACTGGATCACTGCCGAGAGCAGGGACAAAGCAATGCACGTCAGTACAAAAACAGCCTTTTCCGAAAGCTGCACTGCAAACGTGAGGAACTCTGCCATGGCGGACAGAAAACACATGATCCGCAGTGTGCTGCGGCTGAGTGAGAACGGCTTTGGGAAAAGGTTGCCTAAATGGTAGGCAAGCGGATAACAAAGGATCTGCCAGAGCGGAAATGAATGCGCCGCACCGAAGGCGATCCACCCACACTCCAGAACACCTGTCAGTAGACTCAGCAAATAGAACATCAAGCAACACTCCTTTCAGGAGCACTGCCGGATCCAAGTTCACAGCAGTGCTCACAGTCGGACCAGTAACGTGCCTTCTCACCGTTCAGGATCTCCAGGAGGGAGTTGTCCTTCACGTTGCCAAGGAGGAACTTGGGGTCAACGGCTCCGGTGCTGCTGTCAAGTGCCCAAAAGCAGGCAACAACATCACCGTTTGGAAGAATACCGATCGAATGACGCACGCAGCGGCAGATGTTGGTGTACTTCTTGTGACCCGGCATGAGGTAGTGGAAGTCCACCTCCGGCTTGTGACCAACAGGGAGGGAATCCACCATTTCCTGCACCATGTGGACATACGCCTCACACTGTGCATCGGTCATGGCAGCCTCCGGATAGTCGGCACCTCTGCCGGACGGGAAGAAGCGCAGGATGCTCCAGTTGTCCACGCCGTTAGCACAAGCCCACGCAAACACAGCCAGTGCATCGACATAGCTGCTGTTGTATGTACTTGCGACGGTCTGGAGCCCAACCTCGCAGCCTGCTTCTTTTAACAGTGCAACTGCTTTGGCGGCAGCCACGCTATAAGCAGCAGGACGAAGCTTATAGGGATGGTGCGGAACAACGTCCATGGTCATCTCCACATCGTGGACAGTACTGCCGAGAAAATTGGCAAGTTTACTGTCAATGCCATAGCCGGAGCAGCTCACGCCGAGCTTGGTCTTGCCAAGTACTTCGGACAGAGCAGTCAGTAGCTCAGTGTGAGCGGGAATATCGGTGAACAGCTCGCCTCCTGAGAGATCCATGCGGACTTCATAGCCGTTCTCCTGCAATTCACGTACCTGGTGAGCAACATTGAGCTTCTGTTCCTGAGTAAGCTCGTTGTTTCTGCAAGACTTGTCCGAAGTTGCACCCATACAGCAGATGGCACAATTCCAGGGACACAGAGCGGTAACATCATAAATGATAGACAGCTTTTTCATAGTTATTCCTCCTTAAAGTTGGTTCTGTTTTGGGGTGGCTTTTGCTTACAAACTTATTATAGCACAATACAGGGATAGCTTCAATTGACATCGAAATGAAATTCTGTCAGTAATTCAGCTGAATATTGACATAATATAAGGTTTTGTGCTATAATATTGTCAGTTGGAAACTGACAATACAGCTGAGGAGGATTATAGTATGGGTGAATCATTTGACGCAGGAACTCTTTCACGATATGATATGAGTGACAGTACATATCGCCAGCTTCAGCGAGATCATATCAGATTTGAGGAAAAGTACGCCGAGAAATTCAGCAATGGCTTTATTTGCAGAATACTAATCAATTATATGTGCTATGCTCAGGAAACCTTTTTAGAACGATTTGAAAGCGATATGGTCACAAGTTTTTCCGGTTCAGAACATGACCAATACATAAAAGACGACCGCATCAGCTTTACTAAACAACTGACAGAAAAAATAGCTGAGTTTGACTTCTCAACCAATACGTCATTTAAGAAACGCATCGTAATAACATATTTATTGGAACAATTCACTTTGCTACCTCTCTCAGAACGAGAAATAGTTTATTGTTATCATCAATATACATCCATTAAACAGGCTATGGATAAAAAAGAACTCCTTATTGTAAAACAACTCACCGGAAAAGAATTCGAGGTCAAGCCGTTTGACATCAGAATAGACGAAAACACGCTATCATACTATCTTATAGGTTATTCAAGACTGAAAGGAAGTAGTGGTGGTTTTGAAAGCCATTCATTCAAGTTAAGCCGTATTAAAGAATGCCGATCAAAACACAAAGAAGCCATACTATCATATACAGAAATAAAAACAATAAAAGAAATCAATGATAAATTTGGCAGTGCATACATTCCTAAAAATCTCATAAAAAAGGATATAGAAAAAACTATCGTGCGCTTAACTAAAAATGGGTATGAAAATCTATATCTACGAATTATTTCTCATCAAAGACCTATCCCGGTTACGCCTCCTAAGCAGATCAGTTTAGAGGGGGAGGATTATTATGACCTAACTTTTGATTGTTCGTATCAGCACATTAGGAACTACTTTTTTTCGTTTGGTGCTGAAGCTGAGGTTATTAGCCCTTTATGGCTGAGAGAGAGGTTTATGGCTGATTACAAGAGATCGCTAGAAAGATATAGTAGTGATTAGTTTTTTCACGAACGAAAAAGGCGCTGTAAAAAAAAGCGCAACAAAGCCCGTGGATTCCCTCGATATGGA
>ERZ834694.2658-NODE-2658-length-11893-cov-3.429802_pt1 | contig 11893 bp, 8 predicted proteins | sample MGYA00519691_ERZ834694 | MGnify/ENA primary metagenome ERZ834694 (study PRJEB31850, sample SAMEA3708758) | human gut metagenome | biome: human gut; feature: human-associated habitat; material: faeces | place: China | collected 2014 ... | reverse complement strand
CAGGTGCGTGTGGAGGACATTGCCGAGGCGAGTGGACTGAGCGAGAGCCATTTCCGCCGTGTCTTTGAGGATGCCATGCATATGAAGCCGCTGGATTATGTGAATCTGGTGCGCGTAGATAAGGCGTGCGGGCTGATGGCAAGGCAGGACATTTCCATGGAGGAAGTTAGTTTTCGCGTGGGCTACCAGACCCAGTCGACCTTCAACCGCAACTTTAAGCGTTTGACGGGCTATAGTCCAAACCAATGGAAGCATAAAGAAAATTATCAAGAGGGTATTCTGAAAAATTATCAGATCAGTGCATTAAAGGGCTGGGAAGCATGACTTCCCGGCTTTTTCTTATTTTGTGCAATATGTTCAAAATTTGGGAGTAAAGTTCCTGCAAATTGTTCAAAGAGGGAAACGAGAAATGTGAAAATCGTTTCTGAATGGTTGATTTTGCAAAAAAGAGGCGCGTTTTTAATCACAAATAATCAAATGGCTAGGTATAATAGATTTATATTCAAGCAAAGGAAATCCGAAAGACATTCACTCACACGGATTTCCAAATAAGCGATGTTTAAAGGAGGATTTTTAATGAAGAAGAAAGTCGTTTCTTTATTGCTGGTTGGGGTACTGGCAATGTCTACATTCGTAGGATGTGGAAGTAAGGGAAGCAGTGATGCAACGTCAGATGACTCAAGTTCAGATGACAGCAGTGCAGCAGCAATGTACACCTCAGATGATGAGAACACATTGACCGTTGCAGCATGGGATGCAAGTTTCAACATCCCGGCAATCGAGGCAGCAGCAGAGGCATACAAGGAAAAGAATCCGGATGCCAAGATCGAGATCATCGAGCAGTCTCAGTCAAAGGATATTGAGAATGCAGTCACAACAGCAGCAGAGGCTGGAGACTACAGCAACTTACCGGATATCGTATTATTCCAGGATCATTACATTCAGCAGTATCAGGCAAACTACCCGGATGCATGGCAGGATGTAGATGACGCAGACATCGATTGGAGCGATTTCGGATCAGAGAAATTATCATTCTCTACCATCGATGGCAAGCACTATGGTGTTCCTGTAGATAACGGTACAGTCGTATTTGCATACAGAGTTGATCTTTTACAGGAATGTGGCTACACATTAGATGATGTTACCGGAATCACATGGGACAAATTCATCGAGATCGGTGAGCAGGTTTACAACAAGACAGGCAAGTATCTCCTTTCTATGGACGGTAGCGGAAATGACCTTCCTTACATGATGCTTCAGGCAGAAGGCGTTTCACAGTTCAAGGATGGCAAGGCTAACTTAGTTGGCAATGAGACATTAGAGAAGATCTTAGACGTGATCGAGAGAATGCAGGAAAAGAACGTATTACTTCTTGAGAACGACTGGGATGGTTACACCAACGATATCCAGAAGGATAAGGTTGCAGGTGTTATGAATGGTAACTGGATCATTCCTACCATTGAGAAGGTTGATGAGAACTCTGGTAAGTGGGAGATCACTTCTATGCCTACACTGAGCGGCGAAGAAGGATATGCTTCTAACGGTGGTTCTTCACTTTACATCACAGCAAACTGCAAGGGTGACAAGGTTGATCTTGCAAAAGACTTCTTAGCATACACCTTTGGTGGTGGTGAAGGCGCAATCGATACATACGACAATGCACTTCGTAACGGTGGTGTTATCACAACATGTATCTCAGCTGGTAAGTCTGATGTTTACCAGGAAGGCGTTGCTTACTTCAACGATCAACCAATCTACGCTAAGATCGTAGAAATGGGAGCAAACGTTAAGACTGTTGAGCAGAGTGATTACCACTACACACTTCGTGAGAAGTTGTCAGCAGCAATCACAAACATCCACAATGGAACATCTATTAAGGATGCAATTCAGCAGACACAGGATGATATCGACTTTGCAATGGAAGAGTAATTCCATACATTATATTTAAAAAAGCGGGGAATCGGATCTTCCGACTCCCCGTTTTCCATAAAGAAACCTCAATGAAATCGAAAAGGGGGGCTTAACTTGAGCAAGCAGCATAAGAGTTTGAACATACAGGGTAAACAACAAAGAGCAGGCTGGTTCTTCTTGGCGCCTGCAGCGATCATGATCGCAGTCTTTAGTTTTTGGCCGATGGTTCAGGCTTTCATTACATCATTTACAACAGGAACCGGTGTCAACCAAAAGATGGCGGATCCTATATTTTACAACTACACACGTATGTTTGCCGACAGGACATTCCTTCGTTCTGTAGGTAATACATTCCTTTATTTGGCGATTGAAGTGCCGGTCATGTTAGTTCTGGCAATTCTTTTGGCACAGTTACTGAACAACCGAGACCTCAAATGTCGTGGACTTTTCCGTACCATGGTATTCTTACCATGTGCGACATCACTCGTATCTTATGCATTGATCTTCAAATCACTCTTTGCATTAGATGGACTGATCAACACGATCTTTGTCAATCTTGGTATCCTTGAGACCAACTACAACTTCCTTGGAAATACCGGAAGTGCAAGAGCCATCATCATTATCGCACTGATCTGGAGATGGACGGGTTACAACATGGTATTCTATCTGGCAGGACTTCAGAATATCGAATATTCCGTATACGAGGCAGCCAAGATTGACGGTGCCAACGGATGGAAGACTTTCTGGAAGATCACAGTTCCGCTTTTGATGCCGACCATCGTTATGACCGTTATCATGTCAATCAATGGTACCTTACAGTTGTTTGATGAATCTGTAAACTTGACACAGGGTGGACCTGCATATTCAACCATGACCATGTCACATTACATTTACAACAATGCATTTGGTCAGGGTGTTGGTAAGTTTGGATATGCATCAGCAATGTCCTTCTTCATCTTTATTTTGGTTGCTATCCTATCTGCAATCAGTATGAAAGTAGGTGATAATCGTGACTAATAAAAAGAACTCTTCCGCTATCCAGCGTAGATTGATACCAACTTATATTTTTCTGATTATCGTATCCTTTATTTCGGTATTCCCGTTATACTGGATGATCGCAGCAGCAACCAACCGTTCTGTCGATGTTGCAAGAGGTAAGATCACTTTTGGCTCTTATGCCTTAGAGAACTTCCAAAATCTGACATCCCAGACAGATCTGTGGGGAGCACTTGGAAACTCTTTCCTTTATGCGATCGTACAGACAGTCGTAGCACTTTTTATCTGCTCTTTGGCAGGATTTGGTTTTGAATTGTACCACGACAAAGGTAAGGATAAAGTATTTTCTATCCTGCTTCTTGCAATGATGATCCCACAGGTGGCAACCATGATCCCACTCTTTAAGATGATCTCATCTGCAGGACTTTTGAATACGGTATGGGCATTTATCTTACCAAGTATTTCCACACCGTTTTTGATTATGATGTTCCGCCAGAACTCACGTAACTTCCCGATTGATATCATGGAGGCAGCGCGACTGGACGGATTGTCAGAGTTTCAGATCTACTTCCGCATGTATATGCCGGTCATGAAGTCAACCTATGCAGCAGCAGCGGTTATCACCTTCATGAACGCATGGAACGCTTATCTTTGGCCAAAGGTTGTTATGGCTGATACCAGAGCACAGACCATGCCAATGTTGATCGCCAACCTGGCAAGTGGATACACAGTAGATTATGGAATGCTTATGATGGGCGTATTGTTCTGCTCCATCCCAACCATGATCATCTTCTTCGTATTGCAGAAGCAGTTCGCAGAAGGTATCACAGGTTCTGTAAAATAAGTTTGGCAAGTCATACTTGCTATGATGTTTGATTAAAGTTAAGTGAAGGTAATGAATATGGCAGAATTTCGATATAGTATCATAAAAAATCCTGAAATCTTTATGGAAAATCGTTTGCCGGCACATTCCGATCATGCATATTATCGCAGTGAGGAAAGTGCCCTGGCAGGATGCTCTGATTTCAGGGAATCATTAAACGGTATCTGGAAATTCTCCTATGCAAAAAACATCTCATCTGCGATCGTAGGCTTTGAGAAAGAGGACTACGATTGCAGGACTTGGGATGATATCCGAGTGCCGGCACATATTCAGATGGAAGGATATGACACACCGCAATATGCCAACACCCAGTATCCATGGGATGGAAGACAGGCAGTTCTGCCGGGAGAGATTCCGGAGGAATTCAATCCAGTAGGGTCATATGTCAAATATTTTGAAGTGCCGAAGAGCATGGAGAATGGTCCGGTATATATTTCTTTCCAAGGTGTAGAAAGTGGTATGGCATTGTGGCTGAACGGCCATTATGTTGGATACAGTGAAGATTCTTTCACACCATCTGAATTTGAACTGACACCGTATCTTACAAAGGGCACCAACAAATTAGCCGTACAGGTCTACAAGTGGACGGCAGGTTCTTGGTGCGAGGATCAGGATTTCTTCCGATTCTCCGGTATTTATAGGGATGTTTATCTCTATACGATACCAAAAGTTCATATTCGCGATATGAAGTTAAAGACTGTCCTTGACAATGAGTACAAGGATGCTGTCTTACAATTAGATTTAGAGGCTACCGCAGATGGCAAGGCAGAGATCTGCCTGTCAGATGATGAGGTAGAAATGGTCATGACGGGGGACCTTACCAGGGGATCCAACCACATGGAAATGCCAGTTAAGAGCCCGTCTCTTTGGAGTGCAGAGGATCCTTATCTGTATGATCTGACCCTCCGTGTCACAGATCCGGCAGGAGTTTTAGAAGAAGTGGTAAAAGAACGGGTAGGCTTCCGCAAGTTTGAAATGAAGAACCGTATGATGCATATCAACGGCAAACGTATCGCATTTTACGGTGTCAACCGTCATGAATTCAGTGCAGACCGTGGCAGAGCCATCACGGAGGATATCATCTTAAAAGATATCATCACCATGAAGCAGCACAATATCAATGCAGTCCGTACCTGCCACTATCCAAATCAAAGCGCATTGTATCGTCTTTGTGATGAATATGGATTGTATGTGATCGATGAGACCAATCTGGAAACGCATGGAACATGGAATGCACACCAGATGGGGCTGGTTGACAGAGATTTTGTTGTACCGGGCGACAGACCGGAATATCAGGAGTTGATCTTAGATCGTGCCAGAAGTATGTTCGAGCGCGACAAAAATCATCCGTCTGTTGTGATCTGGTCTTGTGGTAATGAGTCCTTCGGTGGCAAGGATATCTTAGAAATGAGCAAGTCCTTCCACAAATGGGACGACACCAGACTGGTACATTATGAAGGTGTCTGGTGGGATCCGCGTTATCCGGAGACAACGGATATGGTAAGTTCCATGTACACACCGGCAGCAGAAATTCGGGAGTATTTAAAGAAGCATCGTGACAAGCCGTATATTCTTTGCGAATATACACACGCTATGGGCAATTCCTGTGGTGCGATGCACAAATATACAGATCTTATGGAAGAGGAGCCTCTTTTCCAAGGGGGATTTATCTGGGACTATATCGACCAGTCGCTGACAAAGAAAGACCGCTATGGCAATGAATTTCAGGCATACGGCGGTGACTTTGGCGAGCGCCCGTGTGATTACAATTTCAGTGGCAACGGCATCTGCTATGGCAAGGACAGAGATCCATCGCCAAAGATGCAGGAAGTCAAGTATAACTATCAGCCGATGGCGATCGAGATCCATGACCGGATCGCGACCATCCACAACAAAAATCTCTTTACCAACACGAATGTATATGATGCGATCGTGACGCTCGAAAAAGAGGGGCAGTTTGTAGATCAGCAGGTCATGACCATTGATGTAGAGCCATTGGGAAAGAAGAAGATCGAATTGGATGTTTCGGTTCCGACAGACGGCGAATATGTATTGACCTTATCCTTTGTATTGCGCGAGGATACCCCTTGGGCAAAGAGAGGACATGAGGTGGCATACGGACAGGAAGTGCTCGGGCATATGCCGGAGGCAGTACCGTCCGACAGACCATATCAGGTGACAAGAGGCTGGCATAATGTTGGTGTTAAGGGACAGGATTTTGAAGTTTTATTCTCTATCTTACACGGAGGACTTGTTTCCTACCGTTATGGTGGCGTAGAGTTGTTCAAGTCCATTCCAAAGCCAAACTTCTGGCGTGCCCTGACTGATAATGATGTAGCAAATCTCCTGCCATTTCGGGCAGGACAGTGGAAGATTGCAAGTATGTATTCTTCCTTTAAATATGAACACGGACGTGCAGCAACCGACTGCACGATTGATGAGGCAGAGAATCATGTGACCATCACCTATACCTACCATTTGCCGGTCAAACCACAGATGGATTGTCAGGTGGCATACAGTGTCTATGGTGACGGCGAGGTCAAGGTTGCAATGACTATGGATCCATCCGCTGAAGTTGGCGAGTTGCCGGAGTACAGCATGCTCTTTACCATGGATGCAGATTATGACAATCTGACATGGTACGGCTTGGGACCGGAAGAAACCTATGTCGACAAGTGCCATGCAAAATTGGGACTTTATAGCAATAAAGTGGCTGACAATATGGCAAAATATCTGGTTCCGCAGGAATGTGGCAACAAAGTCGGTGTCCGCTATGCAAAGGTGACAGACGAAAAAGGCAGAGGACTTTTATTCCGGGGCGATAAGTTACATTTTTCAGCCCTGCCGTACTCGCCGCATGAGTTGGACAATGCCCTGCATGCGACAGAACTTCCACTGGTACATTACACCTTTATCCGTGTCGGCTTGGAGCAGATGGGTATTGCGGGAGACGATACCTGGGGCGCATTGACGCATCCGGAATATCTGATCGACAACAGCAAAAAATTAACATTGACATTCTCTTTCCGAGGCATATAGAAAAGAGAGTTTTCAGCAAATGCTCTCACGAAGGTGGGGGCATTTGTCTTTTGGGAGAAGGAGGAATTTATGGACTTGGACAAGGTTTTATACGGAGGAGATTACAATCCGGAGCAGTGGTTAGACCGACCGGATATCTTGGAAGAAGATATCGCCATGATGCAGGAGGCGCATATCAATACGGTAACGCTGGGAGTGTTCTCCTGGTCGACCTTAGAGCCGGAAGAAGGAAAATACAACTTTGGCTGGCTGGATACCATCATGGATCGTCTGGATCAGGCTGGCATATCGGTCATTTTGGCAACGCCATCCGGTGCCAGACCACAGTGGATGGCAGAGAAATACCCAGAGGTGCTCCGTGTGAATGAGAGGCGTGAGCGTGCTCATTATGGCTATCGCCACAATCACTGTTATACCTCCCCGATCTATCGTCAGAAAGTGCGTGCCATCAATATGGAACTGGCAAAGCGCTATGGCAAAAGAAAGCAGGTCATTCTCTGGCATATTTCCAATGAGTATGGTGGGGAGTGCCATTGCCCACTCTGTCAGGAGGCTTTTCGTAACTGGGTAAAGGACAAATATAAGACTGTGGAGGCACTCAATCAGGCATGGAGTACGACTTTTTGGAGTCACACTTACCAGTCTTTTGACCAGGTGGAGAGTCCGTCTCCACTGGGCGAGACCACGTTACACGGCTTAAATCTGGACTGGAAGCGCTTTGTCAGCGAACAGACCGGAGATTTTATTGCGGAGGAGATCAAGGCGATCCGTGATGCGGGATCGGATATTCCTACTACCATCAATATGATGCATGATTTTTATGGGCTCAACTATCACCAACTGGCAAAACTGATCGATGTAGTGTCCTGGGACACCTATCCGACCTGGCACAAAGAACCGGAGATCCTGACCGCTACGGACAATGGATTTTGGCATGATTTCATGCGTTCTTTGAAGAATCAGCCATACCTGATGATGGAATCCTGCCCGTCCAGCACCAACTGGCAGTCGGTCAGCAAACTGAAAAGACCGGGCATGCTGGATGCGCAATCCATGCAGGCGATCGCGCATGGATCTGACAGTGTGCTTTATTTCCAGATCCGCCAGAGCCGGGGAGCATCTGAGAAGTTCCATGGTGCTGTGATCGATCACTATGGCGGCAGGGATACCCGCGTCTTTAAAGAAGTGACCAAGGTGGGTGAGGAATTGGGAGCCATCCGCGAACTGGTCGGATCGACCACCCATGCGGATGTAGCCGTGATCTATGATATTGAAAACCGCTGGGCAATGGAAGATGCACAGGGACCTAGAAACAAGGGGCTCCACTATGTAGAAGCCGTGCAAAAGTCCTATTATGCTTTCCGCAAACTTGGCTTAAATGTAGATGTGATCAATATGGATCATGCCTTTAAGGGATACAAGATCTTAGCGGCACCAATGGCATATATGTTCCGCGAGGGCTTTGCTGAAAGAGTCCGTGATTTTGTGGCACAGGGAGGTATCTTCATTACGACTTATCATTCCGGCATTGTGGATGCGACCGACCGCTGCTATCTGGGAGCAACACCGGCAGGACTTACAGATTTGCTTGGACTGCGTCAGACCGAGATCGATGGCTTGTATGATGGAGAGACCAATCAACTGGTGCCGGAGGATTTTTGCAAACCAGATCTCATACGAGAGCAAGTATCTGTGCCAGTTGATCGATGTGACCAGCGCGCGTGTGCTGATGACCTATGGCACGGATTTTTACCAGGGACAGCCGGCTGTGACTTTCCAGCCTTATGGCATGGGCTATGGCTACTATATTGGGGCGGATGTGGAGCAGTCATGCTACGACGATCTCTACAAGCGTATCGTGGAACTTTCCCGCGTGTGCAAGCCGTTTAACTACATCCCGGAGGGCGTGGAAGTGACAACGCGCAGCAAGGAAGGATGCGATTATGTGATCCTGCAGAACTTTTCTGCCATGAATCAACATGTGGAACTTGGCGAGGGCGAGTTGCTTTTGGGTAGTCGGAGTGGTAAAATATCACCTTACGAGACTATTATCTTACGGAGGGATAAAAAGTGATCTACCAGGATGTATATATAGAAAAATCTGTCCATAGAAAGGCACCGGCGGTTACCAAGATCTACAATGTGCTTATGATCATGATCACGATCTTTATGGCACTCAATTTTGTTTTTGTAGATTACAGGGTGTTTGGTATTCCCTTGATCGTTATGATCATCGCCTGCTATTTTGTGACGCAGAATACCAAGATAGATTTTGACTATACCTATACCAATGGTATTTTGGAGATCACCAAGATCAAACGTAAGACCAAGCGACAGGAGTTGATCTCCTGCGAGATGAAGGACCTGGTTGTGGTTGCCCGTTCCAAGACAGAGCCGGTACAGCCATACATCGGACGAAATATGAAGACTTACGATTGTCTTTCCCATGACCCGGCGGTTACTTATTATACGATGATCATCCGGGATCCGGATATGGGAAATGAGATCAAGGTCTTGTTTGAGCCGGGAGAGGATCTGCTGGAAGCAATGCAGCGGATCTCACCGGACAAGGTACATATATAAGCATATGAAATAAAAGCAAATGGAAGGAGAAAAAGGCATGGACGCAAAGGATTTGCGAGCAAAATTTGTAGAGATCTACGGAGACGGTGGAGATATCCGCGAGTATTTTGCACCGGGACGTGTAAATCTGATCGGAGAGCATACAGACTATAATGGAGGTCACGTTTTTCCATGTGCCCTTACCATCGGTACTTATGGTGTAGCAAGAAAGAGAGAGGACGATAAGATCCACTTCTTCTCAGCAAATCTGGAGGATTGCGAGGTTGTGGAAGTATCTTTGTCAGACCTTAGTTACCAGAAAAGTTACAGTTGGGCAAACTATCCGCTGGGCGTTGTCTGGGCATTTGACGGCAAGGGCAAGAAGATGACACAAGGCTTTGATATGGCGATCTGGGGCAATATCCCAAACGGATCCGGACTTTCTTCTTCTGCATCCTTAGAGGTATTGACCGGAACCATCCTGCGTGATCTTTATGGATTTGCTGATCTTTCTATGACAGATCTGGCTTTGATCGGTCAGTATTCTGAGAATAATTTCAATGGTTGTAACTGCGGTATCATGGATCAGTTTGCCGTTGCCATGGGCAAAAAGGATTGTGCGATCTTCCTTGATACGAGCGACCTTTCCTATGAATATGCCAAGATCGCATTGCCGGATGCCAAGATCGTCATTACCAACAGCAAGGTAAAGCATAGTCTGGTGGACGGGCAGTACAATAAGCGCCGTGAGGAATGTGCAGAAGCCTTGGCACAGTTGCAGACGGTCGTTGACATCCAGAGTCTGGGCGAATTGGATAACGAAGGCTTTGAAAAATACAAGGAAGTTATCACTGATGAAGAATGTAAAAAGCGTGCCCGCCATGCGGTTGCAGAGAACCAGCGTACCATTGAGGCAGTTGCTGCTTTAAAAGATAACGACGTAGAAAAGTTCGGCAAACTTATGAATGCATCCCATGTATCTCTGCGCGATGATTACAAGGTATCCTGCGAGGAGATCGATATCTTGGTAGATCTGGCATGGTCTATCGACGGTGTGGTTGGATCCCGTATCACCGGAGGTGGCTTTGGTGGCTGTACCGTCAGCATTGTCAAGAATGATGCAGTAGACGCCTTTATGGAAAAAGTTGGTGCCGGATACAAGGAAAAGACCGGTATTGATGCAGAATTTTATGTGGTAGACATCGGCGACGGTGCCAGAAGAACCATATAAAAAATTACATAGAAACTATAGAAATCCCGGACAGGTTCTTTGCCTTGTCCGGGATTTTTTAACTATGTGTTTACTGATCGCTCTTATGTATGAGATAGGTGGAGATCATGAGCGCCATTTTACAGATGACGGCATCATCAAACTTGCGGATATCCAGCCCGGTCAATTGCTCGATCTTGTCCAGGCGGTAGATCAGGGTATTGCGGTGGAGATAGAGATTTCTGGCGCACTCTGCAATGCTAAGACCCGAGTCCAGAAAGGTATGGATGGTGTGCAGGGTCTCATCATCAATATCCGTCAGGTGGAGCCCGTGGAAATGATCGTGCAGATATTCTTCACAGGTCTCGACCGGCAGTTGATAGACCAGTTTGCCAAGCCCCAGATCCTGCGCCCAGTGGATGTGCTCCGTATCGGAGAAAATATTGCCGATCTCCATAGCGGAGGAGATATTGAGAAAAATACCCGGCAACTGGTCTAAGGATGTGGCGATACGGTCATAGGCAAAATGCAGGGAGATCATGGCTTCTGCCTCCAGAGTGCCCTGCATATCAAAGAGCATCTGGCGCAGTGTCTCCTGGGAGGATTCCTGCGGTAACTGGCGGATGAGCGCTATATGACATTCATCGGTCTGGATCAGAGTATCCGCACCGGAGGAGAAGAACTGGGCAAAGATAGACTGCTCCATGGATGAGATCGGTTGTCTGGTCTCCATGAGGACCGGGAAAAAGTAGCCGTTCTTTTCCAGATGAAAGCGGTGGATCCCCTCGGCGATCTCCTGATCAGATAAAAGACCCAGCAAAAGTCCGCGCAAAAAGCCCTCCTTGGATGTACTGCTGTGCCCGGCACGGAGCATATTTTTTAAGGTGATGAGCAATTCTTCATCATCGATCTGGCTATCCGTAATGGAAAAACGGATGCCTGTCTGATTTTGTATCTGGTCTAATAATTCCTCGATATCTTCTGCGCTTGTCATGATCTCTCCTCGTTCAAAATCCTCTGTATTTTTATAGATATTTTAACGTTTGTGCAAGCACTTCGTCAACCAAGTTAAAGTGACGAACATCCCTTGTTTATTTTGGTTAGTTTAACGATGACAGGTGGGAGGGGATTTCCTATAATAAGTTCATGAGTTGGCGAATAGTGCTTATACCAATCAGAAAGGAGATTTCGTATGACTTCAGTTACTGTTAATATCAATTCTATTGACAAGGTAAAGCGCTTTGTCAGTGCAATCACATCTTTTGACAATGATTTCGATCTGGTATGCGATC
>ERZ834694.2646-NODE-2646-length-11951-cov-3.271184_pt1 | contig 11951 bp, 13 predicted proteins | sample MGYA00519691_ERZ834694 | MGnify/ENA primary metagenome ERZ834694 (study PRJEB31850, sample SAMEA3708758) | human gut metagenome | biome: human gut; feature: human-associated habitat; material: faeces | place: China | collected 2014 ... | reverse complement strand
TCATTCTATTGGTATCAAAAAGTCATTGAATCAAATGGTGAAGTCCTAGATTAAAAACTATATTTATGCCTCCCAAAATAAATATAATTGAAAATAAAACAAATGACTTCTTTATGAAATGACATAAATAAAAAGTCAATCATATTGAAAGAATATGAAAGAAGGTCAATCATCCTTTTCATAGTCTTTTTTCTCTATCAAAAGAAATATAAAAAATGAAACAATGTTTTATTAAAATATCTTTTAAAAGAAAATGAATTTAAAACACTGTTTAAATTGAATAAAGAAATATCGAAAATAAAAAAGCGTTTCAGTAAAATAAAATCAGAAAATCAAATAAAGATAATCTGAAACGTGGAGGTGTAAAAGCATTAAAAATCTTTATTGAAATTTTCTAATAATAATGAAGATAGAAAACAGGAGGGAAAGTAAAATGAATATGAAGAAGATTATTTCTTCTACTCTTATGGCATCAATGCTCTTAGGATCATCAGTATGTTCAGTAATGGCTTTAGAAGAAAATAGCGTTGATAAAGGTGAGTCTAAAATTGTTGCTGAAGTGTTTGATTATGGAGAAAGTGTAACAAGTGTAGTTGTAGATTTGGGGTCTGTTATTTCAGCAGATGAATTAAAAGAAGATGCTTTTGAAGTGTTTGCGAAAAATGAAGAACCAGAAGCATGTATTGGTATTTCAACTGGAAAAACATACTATGAAGGATCAAGGAATATTACAAATATGTATGTTAACAGTACAAGTATTCCTGATGGTGAAGCTGATGCAGAAGGACAATATGTTGTTATTGAATTAAAATATGGTTGGAAAGAATATGTTGATGGTGTATTAACAACTGTTAAGCAATCTAATACTTGTGATTATGATATAGTTATGAAAGATGGAGCTTTTAGTATTTTTGAATCACTCAATGTATTATTGGATATGCATTATACAATTACTTCAAATCAAAATTTAGGAAACTTAAAACAAGGTGATCAAATCTTATTAACAAATGATGATGTTTATCGTCCAATTGCTGGTCAATTCTCTGCTGGAAAATCCAATGGTTTAACATATCGTTTATATGAACCAACTCTTGGTGAAGGTGAACGTCCATTAATCGTTTGGTTCCATGGTTCAGGTGAAGGTGGATTATCAAATATCACACACATTCTTTGTAATAAAGGTGGGGTAGGATTTGCTACTGAAGAAGCTCAAGAAATATTTGGTGGTGCTTATGTATTAGCCCCTGAAACTCCAGATAACTGGACATTTGCTGGCAAAGATTATACAGAACAAGCTATTGCATTGATTCAAGATGTCATTGATAACAATAATATTGATCCAAATAGAGTTGTTATTGCTGGATGTTCAGCAGGTGGATATATGACTTGGCAAACATTATTAGCAGCTCCTGATATGTTCGCTGCAGCAGTTCCAATTTGTGCACCTGGAATTTATACAACTGAAGATTTTGAAGCAATTAAGGATGTTCCTATTTGGATGGTACATAGTAAAGATGATACAACTGTTGATGTAGAATACAGTTATGCAAACTATTATTTATTAAAAGAACTTGGTGCTGATGTCACTTTAACATTATATGATCATGTTATTGGTTATGATGAAGGATCTGATTTAATACATACATATTCAGGACACTGGTCATGGGTATATGCATTAAATAATGATCCAACAAATGATAAAGGACAAAGTTTATTTGAATGGATAGCAGAACAAACTTTAGCAAATGATGAAGATACAGTTGTGAATCCGGATGAAAACGAACCAGTTGTAAAACCAGATGAAAAAGATCCAGTAGAAATAAATCCAAGTAACAATGTAACTCAACAACCATCAGGTGATCAACCAACTGATGTTGATAATAATCAAACTGTTTCAGTTCCAAATACAGGTGATCATTTGAATGTTGTATTGCCAGTAACATTATTGGTATTATCAGCTGCTATTGGTTATGTTGTTTTAAGAAAAAGAAAAGAATGCTAAAACATAAAGAGTTTATAAAATAGCTTTATGTTTAGATTGAAAGAGGCCACTAAAACATATGGCAATATGACTATATGTTTTTGAAAAGGCTTCTTTTTTTTATTGACTTCTTTTTTGTTTGATGAATTTTGACCAATCAAAAGATTTATTTTCCTTTTCTTTGATTAAAGAATATTTTTTACATGTTTCAGCAAATTCAACTGATAGATTAGTGATTTCCTTGAAGAAAGATTCTGGAAAATTATATATATTACAATATTTTAATGAATATTCTATTTCCTTTTTAATAATAGAGATTTCATTTTCAATTGTAGCATCTAATGTTTGTTCATTTGTTTTGTTGAATATATTTTTTTGCTTAGGATCATTAGCAATGCTTATATGCATTTTGAAGTTATAGAAAATGTCATATTTCAAAATAATAAAATTATAATAATGTTGCTTATACATTGGCTGTATTATATCATGTATCATTTCTACAAGTTTATCGATAATTTGTTTTAATGTTTCATTTTCTTTTTTTATATCATTCATTTTGTAATACCCCTAATAATAATTATATAAAAAGATAATAGATTATATAGTTTAATCACTTTTTTAAGTGTAATTTAACATCAGTTTATTTTAACTTTCATTAACGATGAATATAGATATATAATCAATTAAAATGGTCATGTGAGAAATTATATATCTTAATTTCAAATGATCTGTACAAATATGCGAGTAAACTAATGAGAAACTATTTTTTTAAATTGTCTATTCATCAATTAACGAATAATCATCCTTGTTAAGAACTTCTTTAAGCTTTTTTAATCCTAGCTGAATTGATAAATGTACTGCTGTTATGGAAACATGATCTTCCCTTGCTATCTGGATTAAGTTTTTTCCTTCTAAATAATATCTTATTATTCTGGAACTTTCTTTTTTTGGAAGTTTCCTAATACAACAAAATATGTAATCCATCATTTCCTTATGTGATAAATCATTTATCATTTTATCTGCTGATAAATTCATATTAAGTGATTCATTTTCTAAATAAGGTTGACTATTTAGAGAATAATAAGACTTATGATATTTAATTTTTTGGTTATAATTACATTCAGCTCTTTGAAATTCAATGAAAACATTAACGGTTTCTTGATCTACTTCAATAAAGTAATCGTTATTATAAAGTTCAGGATAGTATTGTTTTAGATTTATTTTGATTTTATTTGACATAAATTGACACCTCAAGAATTAAGAGGTTTAAGTGAGAAAATTTAATAAATAAATAAAAAAAGTGCATAAAATGCACATATATAGCATAAATTAACAACTAATTTTATTAAAAAGAGATAATCAAAATAAAGTGGACCCCATGTCAAGGACAATAAATAAAAAAGTACTTAAAACTAAATAGAAATAAATATATCCTCTAGGTATCTAAGACCGGGAGGATATATTTTTATGTCAAAATATTATAGATATGTAATTATTAAAAATAATGAATTAAAAATTTTAAAAACTAAAAAAATGGAAAACCTTGTTAAAAAGGAATTGGGTGTTTTCGATTATCGTGACTATCTTTTTGAAGATGATCTTTCAATTTATCTCCTTTTAAGAGATTTAAGTGTTTATGATAACGATACAACTATCATTTATAGATCTTATCCAGGTGATTGTGATGGTGTATTTAATGGAACTGTTATTTTTACCAAGATGGATGAATATGGCTATGTATCATTGAATGAAAATGATATTGATTTGATTCTCAAACATCTACATAAATTGCCCAATAGCTTATTTGAGATGAGATATTCTATCGATGACACTTATCAACTTTTTGAGTGTTAGATTCCTATCCAAATTTTGCTTTACCTATTTGAATTTTTTCTTATATTCAACAGGTTCTTTTGTTATATGATCCAATGGATAATTTCCTGTTTTATAATATTCAAAAAATTCATTTGGTGACAGTTTGGCAAGTTTATACTGATAACGTTCATTATTATAGTAATCCATATAATTATTGATTACTTTTTCTAATCCGTCGTATGTAGAAGTGATTTCTATATATTTGCCAATCTCATCTTTCATATGCCCCAAAAATGATTTCTGAGGAGCATTGTCCCAACAATTTCCTCTTCTTGACATTGACTGTCTGATTTCCAAACTTTTAAGAAGATCAATGAACCTGATGCTTGTATAATGTGCACCCTGATCACTATGAATTAAAGCATCAGTATGAATATCATGTTTATGCTTTTCAAACAGTTGATTTATTGTTTTCAGTACGAAATCTTCTTCCAATGATGTTGACAATACATATGAAAGAATTTGTTTTGTAAAACCATCTTTTACCACAGAAAGATAAGCTTTTGAACGTTTTTGACCATAAAATAGATAGGTAATATCTGTTTCTAACACATATCCAGGTCCATATTCATCAAAATGCCTTTTTAAAATATTATCCGCATAATTTGATGTCTTCAATGCTTTAGCCATTCTTCTTGCAGGATTGGCTTTTCTTATCGGATAAAATAACTTGTACTTTTTCATCAGCCTTGATATCTTCTTATGATTCATTAAAATTCCCATATGAAGAAGCCTCATATGAATACCACGTCTGCCTTTATCATATCCTTTAAAGTTATAAGCTTCTAAAATCAACTCAAAGTCTTTACGATCCTGTTCGTCTTTCTTATTGTAAAAAGATGATGGATCATTTTTTCTTTTCTTCCATGAATAGAATCCACTTCTTGAAACTCCAGCTGATTCACAAAGATATGAAACCGTTAATACATTTCTAGGTGAATTTAACGTTTTATCAATAAGCCCATATTTTTCTCCTACTGTTTGTTCTTCGATTTTTTTGTAATTTGTTTTCTGTTGATAAATCTCACTCTTTTTAAAAAATCATTCTCCTGTTGGAGAACTTCGTTCTTATGTTTCAGTCTTTCCAGCTGCACTTCTAAAGATAATTCTTTGGTTGATGGTCTACCACTGTTTTTACTTCTTGTATCCTTGAAACCATCTTCTCTTGCAGCCTGTTTTTTTAAACGATTTGTAAAATTATCTCGTCTTCTTGATCCCAAAGCGTACGGATCAAATCCGTATTTTTTAAATATCTCTATTGGTTGCATCCCATTTTGATAATCAATCCAATACAGTTCCTTAAATTCCTCTGAATAAGTTATACTTTTTTTAGATGCTTTTACCACATAAGGATTCTCTTCTAATAATCTAAGCTGTTCATCCGTAAAATAATTAACTCCCATAAATAATAACACCACCATTTTTCTAATAATCATAATACACAAAATAAAAGCCCTGTAAAACAGGACCAAGAACCTAAGTACTCTTTTTTTCTTGTGTCCGTTTTACAGGGTCCATTTTATAATCTATGACCTCGTTTTTTATTTTCCAATAATTTTGTATTTTTTTAAGTTCATCTATGCTGATTTTTAAAATATTATTTTTAATGCTATCAATGAAATTATCTCTTGAACGAATGCTACTAAAATATTGAGCACTACCTTGAATGTGCTGATCATCTAAAATTTCTATTAGCATTTTTGAATGTTCAACTCGATAAATCTTATTAGGATAATTATTTTTGTCACAATTTGAAATATCTTTGAAATATATAGTATTTTCCATGAATACAATCACCTCAATTAGTTATTATATCAGTAAAAATTCCTATCAATAGTCTTGATAATAATTCATAATAGAAATTTCTGTTAGAAAAGCACATTTGTGCTTAAAAAATGTAATACATTAAAATTGTAAAACGTTTTACAAATTACAAGAAGAGGAGTAAGTGGGGAATGATATATTCTAATGAAGAAATTGAGCTTACTCTAAACTTATATTCTATTGCTAAATCACATATAGATAAATTAAATCAAAAAAAGCAAATTGAAAGATTAGAAGATTTTAATAAATATGAGAAAAATGATTATTTGTATTATTTACATATTATTTCTATTGTTAATAATTGGGTGAAAGAGCTATTACCAGATGAACTAGAAATTATAACTTTACGCAATTTTGAAAAAATGTCCTTTGATCTTATATCAATACATGTTGGTTATGCTAATCATAGTTCAATTATAAGAAAATATAGAAAAATAATAGATAAAGTGAGAAAAATGAATGATGAATAGATTTAGTGAACATATAGGTAACTTATATTCTATTATATTAACCATTTTGACTCTTTTTTTAGGTGAGCATTGGATTTTATTTATGGTACTTTTATTGCTCAATATTATCGATACTTTAACAGGATGGATAAAATCAAGAATTAATAATAAGGAAAATTCAATGGCAGGGTTAAAAGGAATTATGAAAAAATTAGTTCAATGGATTTTAGTATTATTGGCCTTTGTTATTCCAGTATGTTTTAAAGAATTAGGAGCTGTAATTAATATTGATTTATCAATATTGGCATTTCTTGGATGGTATGTTTTAGCTTCATTAATTATAAATGAATATAGGAGTATATTAGAAAATCTTGTTGAAGCTGGATGCGATGTTCCGCAAGTTTTAGTTAAAGGATTAGAAGTTGCTTCAAAAAAGATTGATAATTTTAATGAAAATGAATAATTTGATTATTGATATTTCATACCATAATGGACAGGTTGATTTAAGTAAAGCTAAAGAAAGTATTTCTGGTGTAATAGCAAGATGTTCTTATGGTTGGAGTGATAAAAATATTGATAAACAATGGAGTAATAATGCATCACAGGCTAATAAATTAGGAATTCCATTGTTTGCTTATCATTTTTGCTATGCGAGAAATGAAAGTGAAGCAAAAAAAGAAGCAAATTTAGCATTGAAAGCATGTAGTAATTATAACGTGAGTGTTATTTATTATGATTTAGAATATTCTGATTATCAAGGAAGTTTGAGTAATGAAATGTATTATAAAATTGCAAAGTCATTTTGTGATGAGATTGAAAAAGCAGGATATGCTGTTGGTATTTATGCTAATCAAGATTGGTTTAAAACTAAATTAGTAAATCAAGGCTTTTCTGCATGGACATTATGGATTGCTAATTATGGATCAAATAATGGATATAATAACTGGGATAATAAGATTCAATACAATCCATTTGGAAATGTCTTATTACATCAATTTACTTCTAATGCAAAAAAAGGTGTATTGAAAAGTATAAAAGGAATAAATTCAAAATTTTTGGATTGTAGTTATGATCATGGTTTAATAAAAACATTTTATAAACAAAAAGAAACAATAACTAATTTACAATGTGGAGATAGTGTACGTGTGAAAGTAGGTTCAAAATGGTATGAAGGTCAATCAATAGCAAGTTTTGTATTTAATAATAAATATGAAGTAATTCAAATTAAAGGTGATAGGGTAGTAATTGGAGTAAACGGTCAAGTTACGGGAGCAATTTCAAAAAATTGTATAGAGAAAATTTAATAAGCACAAAAGTGCTTGGAAAAGCAGTTAATATAAAGATGTAGAAGAAATACCGGTATAAACTCTACAAATAAAAAAGAAAAGAGGAATTAATTATGGCAGATGCAATGGTTTTAGCCACACAAAAATGGTTAAACGAAAAATATGGTAATGATTCTAGATTTAATAAAGTAGCAGAAGATGGTATTACTGGTTGGGGTACTATCTATGGATTACGTAGAGCATTACAAATTGAAGAAAAATTACCTTCTTTAAGTAATAACTTTGGGCAATCAACATATGCAAAATGTCCAACTGTAAAAAAGGGTGATACTGGGAATTTAGTATATATTGTACAAGGTGGATTATGGTGTAAAGGATATAGTCCAGGTGGATTTAATGGAGTATATGGAGATGGAACATACGCAGCAGTTCAACGTTTTAAAAAAGCTGCAGGATTTGATGATGCTGATGGTAACATCAATAAAGATTTTATGAAAGCATTGTTAGATATGAGCGCATTTAAATTATTATCAGGTGGAAAAGAAGAAATTAGAACTATTCAACAACAATTAAATAAAGACTATTATGATTTCTATCAAATTTGTCCATGTAATGGGTTATATGATAGAGATATGAATAAAATGTTAATTTATGCATTACAAAAAGAAGAAGGAATTCCTAAAGCTTCAGCAACAGGAACATGGGGACCATCAACAATTAGTAAATGTCCAAGATTAGAATTAGGAAAATCAAGTAATGTAGTTAAATTAGTTAGATATGCGTTAGTATGTAATGGAATTAGTGTAAGTACTTCATCAAAGACATATGATTCAACGTTAGATGCAAAAGCAACAGAGTTTGCAAAGTTACTTAAATTAAATAAAAAAAGCAATGTGATTGATTATACAATCATCAAATCATTGTTAAGTAGTAATGGAGATCCAAATAGATCCGCAAAAGGATGCGATACTTCTACAAGATTAACAATTGATCAAATTAATCTTATTAAAAATTCTGGATATACTCATGTAGGGCGCTATTTAACTAATACCCCGGGTGGAACATTGGATAAAAAATTAACAAGAACAGAATATAAGAATATTGTTAATGCAGGATTAAATTTATTCTTTATTTTTCAAGAATATGGAAATAAAGCAAGTAAATTTACTTTGAACTCTGGAACAGAACATGCTAATAGAGCACTTAATGCAGCTTTATCTTTAGGAGTTCCCAAAAACGCAGTAATTTATTTTGCAGTTGATTTTGATGCAACAGATTCTGAAATTTCGAAAAATATTATTCCATATTTTACAGCAATTAGAAATTCAGAATGTTCGTCATATTATAATATAGGTGTTTATGGAACAAGAAACGTATGTTCTAGAATTAAAAAATCTGTAGGATTTGACTTTTATTTTGTATCAGATGCATCGTATGGATTTAGTGAAAATTTAGGATATACAATGCCTGATTCATGGGCATTTGATCAATTCAAAACAGATATTACTTTATCAAATAGTACAACATCTGTAAATATTGATAAGGTTGCTGTTTCATATAAAGATAATGGCGTTTCAAACATGAAAATTACAACAGAAAATGTTGTGAAAAATTTTTTATCTGCACTTAAAATGTCTGATTTATTTAATGTAAAAATTGATTATGCAAAAGACCAATTAGTTTTTTTACAAGGTCCGGATTCAATTGGTAATTACATTTCTTTACAATTAAAACATGATGTTTCTTATGATAGTTCAGCAAGCGGGACTTTAAATATTGTAGAAGGCGAAATTAAGGGATCATCTTTAGATGATTTAACTGTTGACTTAAAAGTTAATGATGATGTAAAAGCTGAAATAAAAGCTTCAGTAAAAGAGGTAGTGGTTACAATTAATCATGGTTCTTTAAGCTTTAGTACTCAAAATGTTGCAGATAGATATTCTAAAGGAGCAATTTATGTTTATACTATTACAGCTCCAGTAATTGATGATAAAGGATTAACTAGCCATGTTAAATTAATTTTAACTGTAAAAGTAGCACAAGATCCACAATTGGATTTTGCATATGATACTTTATCAGAAAAAGATATGGCTATAGCGAGAGCTTTTTATACAGTTGCAATTATATTTGGTTTATCTGTAACGACAAGTGTAGGACTTTCACTTATTGGTAAAGTATTGGAAGGATATGGCCTTCCTCAAACACCAATAGCCGTATTTAAACTTTGTAAACTAATTGCTAGTTAATATAGAAAGTGGTTATTTGTTAATAGCCACTTTTTTATTGTTAGGATAAAGATTTAATGAAGATGTTTAAATAATAAAAATATTTACTTTTGTTGATAATATAGATAAATAGTATTAGTATACTTTATATAAGAAGGAGAGAATGATGCTATGAAAAATGAAATTATATTTAGTTATAGATTGATAAAGTTAATATATTATTTAATTGCGCTATATGTTGCAATAACCTATGTAAATGAAATAAGCAAAGCAATATGCTATATTTTAATTTTGGTATTGATTTTAGGATGTGCTATGTATATATATTTAATAATAGTTTATAAAATTTATAGTAAAAGTATAAATTTGGAAAAAAATATAATGATGCGATATGTAAAATAAAAGGAACATTGATTAATAGTTATTTAAAGAAATTATATTGTGATTTATTAGAAGCATCAAATCATACAGATGAATTTTATGATTTTTTTGAAAAAAATAACGAATACTTTCTTGAAGTAAAAGGTATAAAACGATTATTTTTTAATGGAATATTGACGGCAACTTTTAAAGTTGAATTTTGGGGAAATACACAAAAGTATATTATTATTCATCGATGTAATAACTTTCAGTTATTGTATTCATCTGGATATGAAGCGGAAATATTTGAATTTATGGTAAAAAAATTAAATTGCGTTCCTCATAAATCGGTAAAAGAAATTTAATATAATTAGATGTCAGATAATTGTGGGTTGTAGAATTGAGAAAGGGATAAGTTATGGTAAAGGCAGCAAAAAGTTATCAACAAAAATATGAAAAAATAATGGGTGAGTCTAGTGAGGATGAACTTTGGAGTGATATTGAAAGGGAGATAGATGAATTTAAAAAGAAAGTCGAATTGGGAAAAGCAGACGGATACTTCTGGAATATGTATTTTAATTTGCTGCGCAGCAATAGACTTATGTTTGCAGGAATAAATAAAGCTTTTATAACCGGTGATATGGCTCATATGTTGAATGGGATTTATCAGGAAAATCGTTTCAATTGCATTTATGGAAATAGAGCGAATAGCGGAGGAGCACAGACAATTAATTTCATTGAAGTTGTGCTTGCTTATTCCTGTAATGATTACAAGCTGTTGGAAAGAATCATGCCGTTTGAGGCAGGGCCTGCTAGTTCCGGTTATTCAGCTCCGTATTATAATATGGTTTATGCCATGACATATCATGATGATGAGGTGGGAAAGAAAGCACAGGCAGAATTAAGTACATTTATGGAGAAAAAACGGACACAATTTGATTTAAAACTAGCAAAATTTTTCTATGATTTATATCAGAAAGATGTGGACGGAGTTAATTGCGGATTACAGGAATTGTGTGATCTTATGGGAAAATGTAAATGGATTAATGAACACATTTATGGGCTGGATAAAGACATTCAAACTTTGGGAAAGATGGTGGCAATATTTATACATGGTTTGTATCATATAGCTATGAAATTTTTGGAAGACAGTCCATTGCTTGATAAGATTAAGATGCCCGAACATAAGAGCTTTATAAAAGAATATGAAGAATTTAATATAGAGAAGAATTTTCCGGAACCGCATAATTTAATTAATTTTGATCCGATTGCAAAGTTTATAAATTTAAGTATAAAGACAGAAATGATACCGGAAGTATCTTTCAGTAAATCAGGAAGAATGTATGTAAATGACGGAAAAAGATTTGAAAAAAGGTTGTTTGCTAATTTGCAAAAAAGTAAGGCTTTACCATTTGAATTAAAGGAAGAAAAATATAAACTGCCAGCAGTATATAAAGAGTTCATATGTAAATATGATGGTCTGAGCTTAGAGAATGGCTGCACATTCTATTCGCTTGAAGAATTAGATGCTATGAATAAAGACTTGCAGGTAAATATATATCAGCCAGATACCGTTGCTGTTGGAGATGATGGTGGTGACCTGGTCTTTCTGATGAAGCAGGAAAAAGAAGCGAAAACCGTTTATCTGGTAGATGCGGGTGATTATGATTTGGAAAGTCCGTATCAAATTATTCCGGATTTTAATAAATGGATGGAAAAAGGATTTGAAATCGAAGATATAGATGGAGAAGATGTAAGAGGAGTTGACTATGGTGATCTATATTTAATAAAAATGCCGAAAGAAGGAGTAAAAGGATTGGTAACAATAAAAAGGGCTTTCAATTTAGAAATGAGTACGGGAGAGTTATTGCAAAAATCGAAAAGTTTGCCAACAAAATTGTTATCAAACATCACAAGTTCAAAAGCAAATATAATAGCTGAGAAAATAGGC
>ERZ834694.2639-NODE-2639-length-11967-cov-2.256716_pt1 | contig 11967 bp, 13 predicted proteins | sample MGYA00519691_ERZ834694 | MGnify/ENA primary metagenome ERZ834694 (study PRJEB31850, sample SAMEA3708758) | human gut metagenome | biome: human gut; feature: human-associated habitat; material: faeces | place: China | collected 2014 ... | reverse complement strand
TTTTTACCTTCTTATTTTTCTAAGAAAGTATTCTTGAGGTTAGTAAATAGATAATTTGGAAACAGCTTTATTCGATATAACACGGCCTTGTCATGACTGACTTGTGCCGTGTTTTTTTATTTATTTACTTGATCATTGTAATGATATTCTTCCCAAGTATGATCCCAAGGAAGACCGCTATCAAACCAAGGATATTACTGGCAAGTACATTGAGTAGTGCCATCTTGTATTCTCCGGTACGCATAAGTACCATCGTGTCGAGAGCGAAAGAAGAGAAAGTCGTGAAACCACCGAAAAGACCAGTGAATAGGAAAGCTCTTGTATTGATAGAAAAATTATAGGCTTCCGCTATACTCCAGCAGAAGCCGATTAAAAAGGAGCCAATCACATTGACCGACAAGATACCAAAAGGAAAGGAGTAAAGCATCGATCGTTGCACCCACGTGGAAACTCCGAACCGTAGCGCAGATCCGATAGCTCCTCCTATTATTAAAAGAAAAACCTTTATCATAATTAACCTAGTGTGTTTCCCCCGGGCTAGGTTAAGGCCCGGGGAGATGGTAAATGATTTAGGTTTTCAATTTAATTGGCCGACTCAAACTGTCTCAAGAAACGAACATCGTTTTCCGAGAACATGCGTAAGTCTTTTACTTGGTATTTCAAATTGGTAATACGCTCGATACCCATTCCCAACGCATAGCCTGAATAAACCTTGCTATCGATACCGCAGTTCTCAAGCACGTTCGGGTCTACCATACCGCAACCGAGGATCTCTACCCAACCGGTTCCTTTACAGAAGGGGCAACCCTTACCTCCACAAATGTTGCAGGAGATATCCATCTCGGCGGATGGCTCCGTGAACGGGAAGTAAGAAGGACGCAAGCGAATTTTTGTATCCGGACTGAACATTTCCTTGGCGAAGAACAACAAGGCTTGTTTCAAGTCGGCGAATGAGACATTCTTATCTACATATAACGCTTCTACTTGATGGAAGAAACAGTGAGCACGATAAGAGATAGCCTCATTACGATATACACGTCCCGGACAGATGATACGGATAGGAGGCTCTTGGTTCTCCATGACACGTGTCTGTACGGAAGAAGTATGTGTGCGAAGCAATACATCCGGATTATGTTGAATAAAAAAAGTATCCTGCATGTCGCGGGCAGGGTGGTCTTCTGCAAAATTCAGAGAAGAGAACACATGCCAGTCGTCTTCGATTTCCGGTCCTTCAGCAATGCTGAATCCTAAACGTCCGAAAATGTCGCAGATTTCTTTCTTTACGAGTGAAAGCGGATGGCGGGTACCTAATTCGATAGGATAGGCTGTACGGGTGAGGTCGATGTCATCGTTCGTCGTCTGTACATTCTCGAAGCTGGCTTTCAGCTCGTTTATTCTATTTTGGGTTGCCTCTTTCAGTTTGTTGAGGTGCTGGCCGACTTCACGCTTCTGATCTGCCGCTACATTGCGGAAATCAACAAGGATATTTCACCCTTTTTGCTGAGGTATTTAATGCGTAATGCTTCCAGTTCTTCAGCGTTTGCCGCTTTCAGGTTCTCTACTTCCTTAAGCAGAGCGTTAATCTTATTGATCATTTCTAATCATTTTTATTTTCAACGTGCAAATTTACTCCTTTCTTTGAATACTGCAACCGATTACGGCGGGTTTTTTTGAAAAAAGAGAGGCAACTATCCGCTTTTTATCAGAAATTATAAGCTACGCCGATACCTAAAACCTCTTTGAACTGAACTTTAGCGCCGTGTTTTTCGCCTTCATCATTAAAGGTTTTCACGTCGTTGTCGTATTTGAGCGTGGTGTTGAGCGTAGCACTGAGGTATTTGTTAATTTTCATGTTGATCAGGACATCCCAGTTCACGTCTACATTGCCGAACTGTTTGTCATAGGGGGTGAAAAAGTCTACGCTTGTGATCAGATTCACGTTCTCCATGATCTTTTGCTCTGCTTTTGCCTTGATATAAGCTCCGATCTCCGCCCTGAAACGGTCGCCGGGATCGACACCGAACGCTCCTTCTTTGGATAGATAGTCATCTTCCACAAATGTTAGTTTTCCAGCGATTGGGGAGAGGTAGAGGGAATAATTGCTTTTTGGGCGGAAATCCATACCTAAAGAAATATTGGAATAGGCGGGAGCAAAGAATTTGGAGATATAATGCGATTTATCCGGATAATTATAACCTTTATAGAACTGGGTGTTGAGGTCGGCCATCGCCGTGTAATACCATTTTTCGCTTGCCTGGTAGCCTAACTGGGTGGAGAAAGCGATCTTGTCAGATGTTTTCTGTACGCCCTGTGATTTTGTCTTCGTCAATCCGTAGTCCAGTCCGAGATTGCTGATCCATAGCCAATTCCCGCTTTTATGCGTAAGCGAACCGTTCAGATAGGCATTTCCGGCAAAAGAGTTTTCACCACCGGCCGACCAGTTGCTGACGGCTGTTTGTGACATATTTATACCAGTGATACCTTTCAATACCCATTTTCCCTCTTCATAACCTTTATCATCTGTTTGGCTATAGCCGGCAAGGCTTCCCATTGCGAGCGCTACTGTTAAAAATATACGTTTCATTTCAATTCTGTGTTTTTTTAAGTTGTAATTAATTAAAGACGTCTTTCAATAAAAAAACAGGTAGCGCTACGTTTTGTTTAGATTGACAATATTAATTTAGCCGTTTTCTTTTGATCGGCAACCGAGGGAAGAGCTTCCTGAAACGGATCAAATGGCTTGTGATATTGCTGCCCGCAATGATGATCGTCACGGCAAGAATGATTAATAATATCCCGCAACCGATCCTTGGTGTCAAGGCTTCGCCGAACACAGCTACCCCGAAAAATACAGCTGTGACCGGTTCGAGTGCTCCCAGTATGGCTGTCGGTGTCGAGCCGATATATTGGACAGCGCTGGTTGTACAAAGGAATGAGATGGCGGTCGGAAAGACGGCAAGTGCGATCAGCTTTCCCCAAAGATACCATTTGTCTACGATATAGAGGTCTTTCCCGAATCCGACACGGACTAAAAACAGGGATACGCCGAAAAGTAGTATGTAAAAAGTCAGTGGGAGTGTAGCTACGGTTTTTAGTGTCGACTGGTTCACACCTATTATATAGATGGCATAGGAGAGGGCTGAAGCCATGACCAGCAAGACACCGGTAAGATTGAGCGTCGTGCCGTCACTACTTTTATAGAGCAGACCGATACCTGCCAATGCCAATAAGATGCAAAAGACTGTTTGCAAGGTCAGTTTCTCTTTGAAGACAAGTGCCATGATCAATGCGACCATGATCGGGTAGACGAAAAGAAGTGTCGAAGCAATCCCGACTTCCATATAATTGTAACTTTGGAACAAGGCAAGTGAAGAAAAGGCGACCAACAATCCCATGACAATCAGTGGAGCTACTGCTTTACGTTCTACTTTGAAACTTCTCCCTCTCCCTTTTATCATCATGCCAAGTATGGGAATTGCGAATAAGTACCTGAAAAAAAGAACCGAATCAGGGTCCATCCCGTCTTTATATAATGGAAGAGCAAACAATGGGTTAGTTCCGTAAGTTGCAGCGGCGATCGCTCCCAAAAAATATCCTTTTACCTTTGCATTCATGTCATGTAGAATTTGAGGTGCAAATGTAATATATATTTGGTGTTTTTTGTTCCGTTAAACCCTACAATTATAGTTTCGCACCCTTGTATCTCTCCCTTTTGAGGGAACTGGACAGAGGGAGAAAAACTGCTGCAGTTTACAATAACCCCTGTAATAAGGTCGTATGTTTATATTTGTTTGATAATTATAGAATTATGCAATAATGTGTTTGTTAAAAAATATTACCCCTGCGACTAATTTGAAATATATGGGGTATAAAATCAAATTTTATGTGCTATTGTTTCGATTTGGACCAACGGGTATTGAGATAAATATGACAATAAGCAAGAAGTGCTTTCTGAAATGCTCCCGGGCATTGAAATAAAAAGGGGATAAAGTTTTGGAGGGATACCCGGGAACATTCTTTGTCTTTAATCAAATAATTATTATTTCGCCTTTTTCCCCTGATTAGCTACGGCATCCATTAGTTTTTTGATTTCTTCCGGATCACCGAGGAAATAATCCTTCACTAAAGTCAGATTATCGTCAAACTCAAATACATATGGTACGGCTGTCGGCAGATTGAGGTGTACGATCTCGTCGTCTGGAATGTTCTTCAAATATTTGATGATCCCGCGCAGACTATTCCCATGAGCGGCTACCAATATCTCATCGGATGTTTTAAGCGAAGGGAAGATCACCTCTTTCCAATAAGGCAGAATTCGTTCTACCGTATCTTTCAGTGATTCGGTACGGGGAAGCTCGTTATCGGGTACATCCTTATAACGGAGTTCGAAACGTGGGTTGCGTGGGTCGTCTTCTTTCAGGGGCTGGGGAGCAATGTCGTAACTCCTTCGCCAGATCAGGACTTGTTCGTCTCCATATTTTTCGGCTGTCTCGCTTTTGTTCAGTCCTTGCAATGAACCATAATGTTTCTCATTCAGCCGCCAACTTTTTTCTACAGGGATCCAGTCCTGATCCATGCGGTCAAGAACGCAGTTCAGGGTTTTAACAGCACGTTTTAGGTAAGATGTATAGGCTTTGTCGAATTTGAATCCTTCCTCTTTCAACAAACTACCGGCTTTTGTCGCTTCTTTTATACCCTTTTCGGTAAGATCGACATCTGTCCATCCGGTAAAACGGTTTTCTTTATTCCAAACACTTTCGCCATGGCGAAGTAATACTATTTTTTTCATATTCTTAATCTTTATAACTGACTGATTATTAATATAACAAATAAAGTGATGGAAAAGATTTTACAGATTCCTGAAAAAATCTCTTTTTATTATAATACAAATTCTTTAGCAATAATTACCGGTCGGACAATAAGGAGTTATTATCAAATGATATAATATGTTTTCACAAAATATATTATCTTTACGCCCGAAATTTTAATAAAAAGCTGTATATGTCTTTAAAGCGTTTTGGAGTCTCCTTAGAAGATAACTTATTGGAATCTTTGGACCAATATGTGAACGAGAATGGTTTTGCCAACCGTTCGCAGGCTATCCGTTTTCTGGTGGAGAAGAATGTCGCTGAAAAGAAATGGCAGTGTAACCATATCGTGGCAGGTACGATTATCCTTATGTATGATCAGGTAAAAAAGGAGATTGCTTCCCGGATTGCCGATATTCAACAAAATTATCAGGATGTTATCTTGTCCTCTTCCCAATATTATGTGAACCGGAATTTCTGTCTGCACATCGCAACTGTGATGGGTACGGCTTATCGTTTGACCGAACTGTCGGACCGGCTGACTACGATAAAGGGACTTAAACATGGCAAGTTAGTTATGAGTCGGGCGGATTAGATATATTTTTTACCCGAAGGGTAGCACGAATTGCGAAAAAAGTGACACGATTAGGGGTTTGACAATAGAAATTTAATACATAAAAAGAGATATGAAAAAAGTAATTTTACTTGCCTCTGGGCTTTTGTGCAGTTCTCTGGTTTTTGCAAATGATCCGACTGCCATCGATAGCCTGATTAACTTACAGGGGGTTGTGATTTCAGCGAATAAGGTACAAGTGAACCGGAGCAGTGTGCCACTTACTATCTCGGTGATTGATCGGGAGCAGATCGAGGCGAGCAGCGAATCGGCATTGTTGCCGGTGCTGTCCCAACATGTCCCCGGATTGTTTGTAACACAAAAGGGAATTACCGGTTTTGGAGTTTCGGAGGGGGCAGCAGGCACGGTTAATATTCGTGGTGTCGGAAGTGGAAATAAGGTTTTAATGCTGTTCGACGGGCAACCGCAATGGGCTGGAGTGTTCGGACATTCCTTGCCTGATACCTATGTCGCCTCGGATGTAGAGCGTGTGGAAGTGATCCGTGGACCGGGTTCTTTGCTATATGGTTCTAATGCGATGGGAGGGGTTGTCAATATCATTACCCGTCATCATAAACAGGAAGGGCGGCGTACACAGGCGCGTGTGATGTATGGCTCTTACAATACGCAAAAATACATGGTGAATAATGGTTTTAACGTTGGTAAATTCAGTAGTTTTATCTCGATAAATCATGATCGAACCGACGGGCATCGGCCAAATTCGGATTTCAATATCACAAATGGTTTTGCTAACTTAGGGTATGCCATCAATGAGCATTATAAGGTGACAGGTGATGTCAGTCTTGCCAAATCGAAGTTTCAAAATCCGGGTAAAACATTTGAACCTGTTGTAGATAATAAAATGGATATTTTGCGTGGAACAGCTTCTATGGCATTGGAAAACAATCATGGTAAGATGAGCGGAGCTCTACGTTTATTCTATAATTGGGGAAATCATGAAATTAATGATGGTTATGATCCGGGAGAGAAGCCTTTGACTTATCTTTTCCGTTCCGACGATCACAACGTAGGAGTCCAGTTGTATGAATCATTCCGTTTGTTCAAGGGGAATAATTTTACTGTTGGTGTGGATTATAAAAACTGGGGTGGACATGCTTGGAATGATAATAACGATGGTACAAAAAAAGAGTTAGTAGATAAAACAGTAAATGAAACGGCCGGATATGCTATCATGCAACAAGAGCTTTTTGACATATTGAGCCTAAATGCTGGTGTTCGTTATGAACACAGTAGCACTTATGGAGGTGAATGGGTCCCTCAGGGAGGTGTTACGGTACGTTCGTTTGAAGGGAATACTATCCGTGCATCTGTCTCTAAAGGGTTTCGTAGTCCGAATATCCGCGAGATGTATATGTGGGGAGCAGCCAATGCAGATTTGAAACCGGAAAGTATGGTAAATTATGAAGTTGCTGTCGGACAGTCTTTTTTAGGAGGCGACTTGTATACTGAGCTGACAGCTTTCTTTATCGACGGGAAAGATATGATTTATTCCGTAAGCGTGAATGGGGACGGTAGACCTCCTTATAAAAATTTGAATACAGGGACCTTTACGAATAAAGGTATAGAGTTTGAAGCTCGCTATCAGATTTGTAAGAATTTGAATATGGACATGAACTATAGTTATTTGCACATGAGTAAACCTATTCCTGGGGCACCAGGGCATAAGTTCTATGCAGGTGCTACTTACACACCAGGGAGATTCACTTTGAACGTGAATGTACAGTCTGTCTTTGATTTATATACAGATTCGGAATGTTCTAAAAAAGAAGATTTTACTACTTTGAATGCGAAGATCGCTTATCGTTTCGGTACACGTGATAAAGGATTGAACCTCTTTGTGAAAGGAGAGAACCTGACGGCAACTCGTTATACAATTAATGATGGCTTCCCGATGCCGAAAGCGATCTTCATGGGAGGTATCGATGTCACTTTCTAAACATTTTGTATACCTTTGCGCCTTGTAACATTTAATAAAAATCATTATGTCAGTTGCAAAGAGGGATTTAGAGGATAATAGAAAGGTGACCACACATCGCCTGATAGAAATGAAACAGCGTGGAGAGAAAATTTCCATGTTGACTGCTTACGATTATTCGATGGCTCAACTAATCGATCAGGCCGGTATGGATGTTATATTGGTGGGCGATTCGGCTTCCAACGTAATGGCTGGTAATGTAACAACATTGCCGATCACGCTTGACCAGATGATCTATCATGGTAAATCGGTCATGAAAGCGGTAAAGCGTGCCTTGGTTGTCGTGGATCTGCCTTTCGGGACGTATCAAGGTAACTCGAAAGAAGCGTTGGCTTCGGCCATCCGTGTGATGAAGGAAACGCATGCGGATTGTATTAAGCTTGAAGGAGGTTCTGAAATTCGGGAATCTATCGAACGTATTCTGTGTGCGGGTATTCCTGTCATGGGCCATCTGGGATTGACGCCTCAGTCCATTAATAAATTCGGGACATACACAGTTCGTGCCCGTGAGGAAGCGGAAGCGAAGAAACTGATCGCAGATGCTCATCTGTTAGAAGAGATTGGTTGTTTCGCAATCGTATTGGAAAAAATTCCGGCTGCTTTGGCTGCACAGGTTGCTTCCGAACTGACGATTCCGATTATTGGTATTGGTGCTGGCGGAGGTGTGGACGGACAGGTGCTGGTTATGCATGACATGTTAGGGATCAACCAGGGATTTTCTCCCCGTTTCTTGCGCCGTTATGCGAATTTGGCAGAGGAAATAACGCGTGCCGTACAAGCATATATTGAGGATGTAAAGACGCTGGATTTCCCGAACGAGAAAGAACAGTACTAATGCAATCTCATCTCCTTATCGGTGCCGCTTCATCGGGAAGCGGGAAAACAACTTTTACGCTCGGTTTGCTTCGTGCCTTGAAGAATCGTTCGTTTGAGGTGCAGCCTTTTAAATGTGGGCCGGACTATATCGATACGCGCCATCATAGGATGGCTGCCGGCAATCCGTCTGTGAACTTGGATCTTTTTATGATGTCGGAGGCACATGTGCACGACTTGTATGCTGGTTATACAGAAAAAGCGGATGTGGCGGTGACCGAAGGGGTGATGGGGTTGTTTGACGGGTATGACGGTATGAAAGGGAGTAGTGCGGAAATCGCTTGTCTGCTGAAAATACCGGTAGTCCTGATTGTAAATGCAAAAAGTACGGCATATTCGGTAGCTCCTTTATTGTACGGGTTTAAGCATTTCAAAAAGCAAGTACAGGTAGTAGGAGCTGTCTTTAATTTTGTCGCTTCCGAAAGCCATTATTCTTTTTTGAAACAGGCATGTGAAGATGCCGGAGTCGAGGCGTTGGGATATCTTCCCAAGTGTGCGGATGTGGAGATTCCCAGCCGTCATTTAGGGTTGTCTCTCGATGAAGATTTTTGCTTTGAAGAGTTCGCCGACCGTGTAGCGGAACTTGTCGAGAAGTATGTGGACATCGACCGGTTGCTGGAATTGACGAAGCAGGTTGCGCCAGCAGCCCTTCCTATGTCCGTAAGCCATCGTACCTATAGACGTGAACCTTCTTTCACTGTTGCGATTGCTCGTGATCCTGCATTCAATTTTATGTATGAAGCGAATATCCGTTATCTGCATCATTTAGGAGAAGTTACTTACTTCAGCCCGTTAGCAGACACTTCTTTGCCGGATGCCGGTTTCGTTTACCTTCCCGGAGGTTATCCGGAGTTATATCTGGCTGCTTTATCGGCAAACAGGCCGATGCTTCAATCCATTCGCCGGTATGTCGAGAATGGGGGAAAGTTGTTGGCCGAATGTGGCGGTATGATGTATCTTTGCGACGAGATACGGGATAAAAACGGAGACGTTTATCCGATGGCAGGCGTATTGCATCAGTCTGCAACAATGAAGAATATGAAGTTACGTCTGGGGTATCGTACCCTATTGTATAACGATGCTCGTCTGAAAGGGCATGAATTTCACTATTCCCGTTTGGTGGAACAACAGGATCCGCTTCCGTCCTGTGCTGTCGCTTATACGGCCAAAGGAGTGGAAACGGATACCCCGCTTTATCATTACAAGAATGTTTGGGCCGGATATACGCATTTGTATTGGGCAGATCCGGCTGGGAACGACTGGTTTACCAAATTTATCATTAAATGAGAATATATACGCGTGGAGGAGATAAAGGCCGCACCGGAATTCATGGGGGCGAGCGGGTGGATAAAGACGATATCCGGATCGAAGCGAACGGAACGTTGGATGAAGTGAATGCCGAAATTGGAATTGTCCGTGCACTACTCCCGGGCGGACATGAGTGGCAGGGTTTGCTGGGGAAAATACAAATGGAGATGATGGCGGTGATGTCGCATGTGGCGACTCCATCGGCTATTCGTGATAAGAATCCGAACAAAATATCCGATGACCTGGTTCTCGTTTGTGAGGAACAGATCGATGCTTTGTCGGCGAAGATGGAGGATAACGGTTATTTTATCCTGCCTGGCGGCTCTTTGGTTTCTGCTCACTTGCAGTTGGCCCGTACGATTGTACGCCGTGCCGAACGCCGTCTGTGGACGTTAAACCGGAAAGACCCGGTTTCACCCGGGATCATGCGGTTCGTGAATCGCCTTTCCGATTTGTTTTTTACAATGGCACGTTATGAAATGTTTCGCCAGGGGAATGCGGAGGAACGTTGGCAGTCGTTTTTGTATAAGCGGAAAAAATAGAATAAGACTTGAAGATTCCACAAAGAAGTTGTTCACATTTTTGTGAATACTGAAAAGAATACGTTATATTTGTACGCAAATACGAGAACGATATGGTTGTTACATTCGGAGAAGCATATTTGCGTGACCTTTACGAGAAAGGAAAGACTGATGCCAAGAAGCATCGTTATCAGCCTGATGTGATAAGGCGTTATCAAAAGTGTATAGATTTTCTTTTGGATGCCAAGAAGGTAGAAGAACTTCTTTTGATAAATTCCTTGAATTATGAGATGCTGAAAGGCGATAAGGCTGGTATTTCATCTGTACGGGTGAATAATAAGTATCGAGTTGAGTTTACCGTAAGGGATTCGATAGAAGAACCGATTGTTACCGTATGTAATATAATAGAATTATCAAACCATTATAAATGATTGTAGCTATGATTACACTTCAAGGTATTGATCCTAAAATGATTGCCAATAATTTGACTCCATCCAACCCCATACATCCAGGCGAGTTGATAAAGGATGAGATAGAATATCGAGGTATTTCGCAGCGGAAATTGGCATTGCAAATGGGGGTTTCTCCGACATTGCTGAATGAAATATTGAATGGAAAGCGTTCTGTTTCGACAGAATATGCCCTTTTGTTTGAAGCTGCGCTTGGCATTGATGCAGAAGTTTGGATTCGTCAGCAAGCCCGGTATGACATGCAAATGGCAAAATCCGATACCTCTTTTTTGGAGAGATTGGCCCATATTAGAAAAATAGCGGCAGTATTATAGTAGGCACAGATTAAAATTAAGAATAGATATGACATCCGTAAAAAAATACATCGAGTCCAACAAAGACCGTTTCATCGAAGAGCTTTTCTCTTTGATCCGTATTCCATCGATAAGTGCTAAAAATGAACATAAGCCTGATATGGAGGTATGTGCAAAACGCTGGACAGAACTCTTGCTTGCGGCCGGTGCCGATAAAGCGGTTGTGATGCAGACCGAAGGCAATCCGGTCGTGTATGGAGAAAAGATGGTTGCTCCCGGGGCGCAGACCGTTTTGGTCTATTCGCACTACGACGTAATGCCCGCCGAACCGCTTGATCTTTGGAAGAGCCGCCCGTTCGAACCCGAAATCCGGGATGGTCGTATCTGGGCGCGTGGTGCGGATGATGATAAAGGGCAGGCCATGATGCAGGTAAAAGGCTTCGAGACTGCCCTGAATCTGGATTTGCTGAAATGTAATGTGAAATTTATCTTCGAAGGAGAAGAAGAGATCGGTTCGCCGAGCCTCGAAGCTTTCTGCCGTACACATAAAGAATTGTTGAAAGCTGATGTTATCCTGGTTTCCGATACCAGCATGGTCAGTGCCGAAACACCTTCTTTAACCACCGGTCTTCGTGGATTGGCCTATTGGGAAGTGGAAGTGACTGGTCCCAACCGCGATTTGCATTCCGGGCATTTCGGGGGTGCAGTCGCTAATCCGATTAATGTGCTGTGCAAATTGATGGCTGACATAACTGATGCCGACGGACGGATCATGATCCCCGGTTTCTATGATGATGTGGAGGAAGTTTCCCCGGCCGAACGCGAAATGATCGCACAAATCCCGTTTGACGAAACCAAATACAAGGCCGCTATCGGAGTGGATGAACTGTTCGGTGAAAAAGGTTATTCTACGTTGGAACGCAATAGTTGCCGTCCATCTTTCGACATTTGCGGCATCTGGGGCGGTTATACGGAAGAGGGCAGCAAGACGGTTCTTCCTTCCAAGGCCTATGCCAAAGTTTCCTGCCGCCTGGTTCCGCATCAGGATCATGAGAAGATTTCAAAACTGTTTGAAGAGTACATCG
>ERZ834694.2635-NODE-2635-length-11989-cov-2.724233_pt1 | contig 11989 bp, 9 predicted proteins | sample MGYA00519691_ERZ834694 | MGnify/ENA primary metagenome ERZ834694 (study PRJEB31850, sample SAMEA3708758) | human gut metagenome | biome: human gut; feature: human-associated habitat; material: faeces | place: China | collected 2014 ... | reverse complement strand
CCGCTGCATCGGCACGCCGGAAGCCAACTGCGCCTATGTGGGCGATAACCCGGTGCGGGACGTGGAGGGCACTCAGGCTGCCGGCTTCGGTATGATGATCCGGATCGATGAGCCGGATACGCTGAACAAGGAAAAGGCCACCGGCAAGGAGTTTACCCCGGATCATGTCATCACCAGCCTTTCTGAATTGCTGGACATCTTCCCTGAGCGGGCTTAAAGGAGGACCTATGGAAAAACAGTATAAAGCCGTCTTTTTCGACTTGGGCGGCACTCTGCGCATTGCTTTCCTGGAGGAGGCCTATATGCGCCACGCCCGTCGGAAAATGGCGGAGATCGCAGGCACGGATATGCCTTATGAGGAATTCTATCAGATGATCGAGGAGCGCTACGAGCCGTACCGCAAGTGGGCTTTGGGCGAGTTCAAGGAATCCGGAGATGAAGAGCTGTGGTGCAAATGGCTGCTGCCGGACTATGACCCGGCCCGGATCCGTCAGGTGTGCCATGAGCTGAGCTTCCAGTACCGGCAGACCAAGGGCCGCCGCGAGGTGGTAGACGGCGGTGTGGAGGTCATCAAGGGCCTGCATGAGCGCGGCTACAAGCTGGGGATCATCTCCAACCTCATCGGTGAGAACGAGGTGCCCGACTGGCTGGAGGAGGACGGCCTGGATTCCTATTTCGATACGGTGATCCTCTCCTCCGTATGCCACATGCGCAAGCCCTGCTCTGAGATCTATGATCTGGCCTGTCAGCAGATCGGCGTGAAGCCGGAGGAGTGCGTGTCCGTTGCGGACAACATCAAGCGCGACATCGCCGGAGCCAAGAAGGCCGGCATCGGCTGCAACATTATTTTCCGGTCTCCGGAGAAGAAGCATCCCGTGGAATTTACGGAGGAAAACCGCCCGGACTATGTGATTGAAGATTTCCGGGAGATTCTGAACATTCTGCCCTGATGACGCATTCCGGGCCAGCAGCCCGGTGAAAAGGAGGAAGCAAGCCATGAATACGGACATCCGTTATATTTTTCTGGATCTGGGCGGTACCTTCCGAGTCATTGACGAGGACCCGGCTTATCTGGCTGCCGCCCGGGCGAAGATCGCGGAGTTGTGCGGCGTGAAAACGGAAGATCCAACCCAGTGGTTCGAGGACGTGATCGACAAGCGGTACGATGTATACCGGGAATGGGCGCTGAAATATATGTGCGAGGCCCCGGAAGAGGTGCTGTGGCGGCGTTGGCTGGCCTATGACTGTGACCCGGAGCTGATCCGGCGCAATGCCTCGGAGCTTTGCTACCAGTACCGGCAGACCAAGGGCCGCCGCACGGTGGTGGAGGGCGGCGCCGACACGGTGAAGGAGCTGTGCCGCCGGGGCTACACTCTGGGCATCATCTCGGATCTGGTGGGCAGACGGGAAGTGGACGAGTGGCTGAATCAGGATGGCCTGCGCCCCTATTTCCAGACAGTCCAGCAGTCCTCGGTCACCTATATCCGGAAGCCCGGCCCCGCGATCTACTATTACGCCATGGAGGAAGTGGGCACCGAACCGGAAAACTGCTGCTATGTGGGGGACAATCTGAATCGGGACATCATCGGCGCCAAGGCCGTCGATTTCGGCATGACCGTCACAGTACAGTATCAGAAGGAGAAGCCCCTGAAACTGACGGCGGAGAACCGCCCGGACGCCAAGGTCTATCGGTTCCCGGACCTGCTGGATATCTTCCCCAAGCGGGGGCAGGTGGCCGTGGAAAAGCTGATTCCGCCGGAGGATGGACAATAAGTTCGCCCCGGTCGGATAAAAAAATGCGCAGTGGCGCGGGAAAGAACCGTTTCACGCACCGCTCGACTCATAAGGAGGTACTTTTTATGTCTGAATCTAAGCGCGGCGGCGCGCAGCTGGCGCGGGCCGTGGAAAAAGCGTATCAGGCGGGGCAGGATGACTACCATCTGGAACCCATGGTCCTGGTGGAGAACGGTAAGCCTGTGGGCAAGATCGGAGACGGCGATGCCGCCGTGTTCTGCTGCCGCCGCGGTGAGCGGGAGATCGAGCTGACGGAGCTGTTCACCGATCCGGACTTCAACAAGGTGCAGCGGAACCAGCTGAAGGATCTGGATTTCGTCATCATGACCATGTATCATGATAAGTTCAAGGATCTGCCCATCGCCTTTGCGCCGTCTCATGTGGTGAAGCCTCTGGCTCAGGTCCTCAGCGAGGCGGGGAAGAATCAGTTCCACTGCGCGGAGAGCGAGAAGTATGCCCATGTGACCTTTTTCTTCAACGGCGGCGAGAACGCGCCCTTCCCCGGCGAGGATGACGTGTGCGTGCCGTCCCCCAAGGGCATTGACTTTGACCAGCAGCCGGAGCTGAGCCTGCCTGCCGTGGCGGATCAGGTCATGGGTGCGTTGGGGAAATACGATTTCGTGGTGACCAATTTCGCCAACGGCGATGTGATCGGCCACACCCTGAATACCGCCGCCAAGCTGGAAGCCTGCAAGCATGTCAGCCACTATCTGGATGTGGTGGTGCATGACGCGCTGGCCAAGGGCTATGTGGTGGCCGTCACCGCGGACCACGGCAACATTGAAAAGCTGTACACCGCCGCAGGCAAGCCTGACGGCGCCCACACCACCAATCTGGTGCCTTTCATTCTGATGGACCCCGCCCACAGCGGCCCCATTGCCCTGCGGGACGGCTGTCTGGGTGACGTGGCGCCTACGGTGCTGAATGTCATGGGCATCCCCCAGCCTGCGGAGATGACCGGCAGATCTCTGGCGGAGGGACACGATTTCGGCAAGGACCGGAAGATGCTGCTCATCATCTGCGATGGTTGGGGTCTCGGCTCCGGCGATGACGGCGACGCGATCCATCTGGCGGATACCCCCTACTGGGATTCCCTGCTGGCGGAGCAGTCCTGGAGCAAACTCCACGCCTCCGGCGAGCATGTTGGCCTGGGAAGCGGAAAGGCCGGCAACTCCGAGGCAGGCCACTCCAATCTGGGTGCAGGCCGCTGCGTCATGCAGGATGACGTCCGTCTGGACGCCGCTGTGAAGGACGGCAGCTTCAAGAAGAACCCCATCTTCCTGCAGGCCATCGAACACGCCAAAAAGAACGGCACGGCGCTGCATCTGCTGGCGTATCTCACTTATAAATCCTCTCACGGCTGCATCGACTACCCGTTGGCCATCTGCGAAATGGCCCGGGACGCCGGACTGGATCAGGTATTCTTCCACATCATCTTTGACGGGCGCTCCACGGAACCCGGCTCCGCACCCAAGCTGCTGGCAGAGCTGGACGAAAAGCTGGACACCATCGGCGTGGGTCGCATTGTGGACGGTGTGGGCCGCGGCGTGGCGCTGGACCGGGATAAGAACTACGATAAGGTAAAGCGGGCCTATGACGCCATGGTGGACGGCGCAGGTACCCGGTATGAGTAAGCCTCCGGCATAAACCGCCCCCCCAAAAAAGAAAACCAAGAGAATGTTAAAAATCCCGCAGAGAGCAACCACTCTCTGCGGGATTTTTGCGCGGGAAAAGTGCGAAAAAGCAACAAATCACGGAACAGACATCGAAAACGGGAATATTTGCGTTGGCGGACTGCTGATCTGCACCCCGACTGAAAGCCGCAAAAAGTGCCCGGACCGCCACAGCGGTCCGGGCACTTTTTGTCATACATCAAAACAGGGATCAGCGGGCGTCCTTCAGAATCGTGTAAACCTCGTAAATGTCCTTCACGCTGTAAGTGGGCTTCACGTCTGCGGGAACATTGGTGTCCTTCAGCTTGGTGAGGTAGGAGTCGATGTGGAAGGTGGCGCCGAAGCCCATGCGGATGGGGCCGATGACGTCCCGGGAGAGGGTATCGCCCACATAGGCACAGCTGGCGGGGTCAGACTGGACCTGATGGAGGGAGACAAGAAAAATGTTGGGGTCTGGCTTGCGATATCCGGTGACGGAAGAAAGCGTCACATCCTGGAAGTAGTCCCGGATGCCGTAGTCTTTCAGAACGTCAAACACCTGATAGAGACTGGCTGTGTTGCTGATGACGCCCAGCTTCATACCCAGCCCCTTCAGCCCTTCCAGCATTTCCTTCACGTGGGGGCGGAGAGTACGGTGATAGTGGGTGATCTCCCACATGTGGGCCAGCTCCTCGGCGTAAGGACGCACAGAATCTTCATTCAGGCCGAAATCCGTCAAAATGAAGCTGCCCCAGATCTCCTCCGGCTTCAGCTCCCGCTGCCGGGGGTCCCGGTAAGCGCCGTAACGTTCCCAGCCGGCATTGATGCTCTGAGCCGTAGTTTCAAAGTCCATGTTCAGATCGATGCCGTGAGCGCGCAGAATATCCAGCACGCCCTGAATGGAAGAATGGCGGCTTTCGTCATCGACCCAGATGTCCTCCAGAGTGCCGCCCATATCGAACAATACAGTATCTATCATAGTCTCACAGCCTTTTTTTTAAGTTGCATACATGGGAAAAACGGTATTCAGAGGGAGTTTCTGCGGCGAAGCAGCCACCAGGAGCTTCCAAAACCCATCAGCAGCGGCACAGGGACCATCATACCGAAGAGCTGGAGAAACAGGACCGACGCGCCGCTGTCACCCCGCAGCAGAAGCAGCATGGTCACCAGACTGGCGAGGGCCAGCAGCAAGAGCCAGCCGTATGCAGCCAGAACAGTCTGAGGGTGGCAGATCAGGTGGGTCAGCGCGCAGATTGCTGTCCCGATCAGGGCGGGGAGCAGCGCGCTGACCAGATTTTCTACCGCCCGGGGCGCAAGGGCAAGCCATGCGTGAATGGGATCGGTCAGCAGAAAGAAGGCCGCGCCGTAAACTGCCAGAAAGAGGATGGACAGGCAGAAGGAGTTCAGCAGCAGCGTGCTTTTTACATGGCCATTTTCCGTCAGCCGGAAGGCATCCCAAAAGGATTCCACCCGTCTGGCCTGTTCTTTTTCCCGTTCTGCCCGGCGCAGTTCTTTTTCAAAATCCTGGTTCATGTTATCTCCTATCTGAATGATTCAAAAGGCCCGGGCAGCGGCGGTTGCCGCCGCCCGGGAAAAATCGCGGTGCTTGAATTTACTTCATCTTGAGGTTCTGAGACAGCCAGTACGTCCACATCTCCTGCACGTCGAGATAGATGTCATAGATAGCGCTGAGGTCATTGGCGCGGGCGCCCAGCTCGGTGAGCTCTGCGGGGTTCTTCTTGTCCTCCACGTCATCGCGGATGGGCCAGTTGCCTTCCTTCTTGAAGGGCTTCATGCCTTCGCTCTTGCCGTCAGCGCCGCCGGTGACGTAGCGGATGAACAGACGGGCACCGGCAGGGCTGTTGGTGCCCTTGGCGATAAACAGGCACTCCAGATTCAGCAGGGCGGTGTAGGGTTCCAGATTCAGGCACCAGGCAATGTCATAGCCGGATTCGTCGCGGTTGCCGATCTTACCGGCAGAGGCCAGGCACAGGGCGGGATCCTCAGCGGTGGAGTTATGGACGGCCAGCACCAGCTCGTCACCGTCGCTGATGAAGGTCATCTTGGCCTGAGAGAAGCGCCACAGATACTCCACGCCGGCGTTGTTCTCGGGAACTTCAAAGTCAAAGGAGGAAGCGTCATAGGTGTATTCCAGATCCTTGCCGTAGGTATCCTTGTAGGACTGAGCCATTTCATCGGCATTGTTGATGAAGCTGGCGAACAGAGACAGGTAGGCACTTTCCTGACCGATCTCCTTGGTGAACAGGCGGTACTTCTGAGTGCCGTCCTCGTTCTTCTCAATGATCTCCCACCAGCTGTGGATGGGCTGACCGTCGGGGAAGGCCTTGGTGTTATAATACCACATGGACTGAGAGGCGTACAGAGGATAACCGTATTTCAGGTAGCCTTCGTCGATGTGAGAGCAGATGTCCTTGGGATAATAGGGCTCCAGGATGTCCTGGTTGTACCACTCGTGGAACACGTTGCCGTTGACGTCCTTGGTCTGCAGTACGTCGGCGGTGATGTTGCCGGTGTCGTGCTCGATTTTGGCCTTGGAGAGCACTTCGTCAGTCTTCAGATCGGAGACCACCAGATCCAGGCCGGGATAAGCGGCCTCAAAGCCCTCTTCCACCTTCATCATCTTGGAGGAGGTGGCGTAGACGTTGATGGTGGTGTCCTCCTTCAGAGCTTCCTCGAAAAGCTCTTCGTCGGTCTTGTCGCTCCATTCGTCATAATAGGGGCCGTAGTGGTTTTCGCCGCTGTTGATGTCATAGCCGAGATGCAGGTCGCTGGCGGTTTCGCCGTCGGTTTGGGAGTCATTGGAGTTGCCCTTGCTGCCGCAGGCAGCCAGGCTCAGCACCATGGACAGGGAGAGGAGCAGCGCAAAAAACTTCTTCATTTTCATCGGGGACTCCTTTCATATTTGGACGGTGGATCAGCGCCGTCCGATTTGGGGGGGAAATTGCGTATCAAGACACGGCTTACACCGCGCGTTTGATCAGACGGGTGGTTTCCTTATTGTAGATGTTGATCTTGTTCTGGTCGATGATGGCCCAGACCTTCCGGTCCAGATCGTAGGAGACCTGACCGATCTCCTTGGCCAGGAATTCATCGTTGCCGGCCTTCAAAGTGGTGATGGTCTCGGAACCGGCGGGCTGGTTGGCGTAGATGCTGACGGGAATGGCGCCCTCCACCGGCTCGGTGGAGATAATGATCTGCTCGGGACGGATGGCCAGCACGCAGTCGAACTCGCCGCTCTTGGGGAACTCCTCGTCGGTGAGGTGCTCGGCGGGGAAGGTATGGCCGCCCAGATCGCTCTTGACCACCAGCTGACCGTTGACCATCTCGGCCTTGCCGTCCAGCAGGTTGATCCGGGGATTGCCGATGAAGTCGGCGGCTTCCAGATCGATGGGGTTGTTGTACAGCTCGGCGGGGGTAGCCACCTGGTTCAGCTCACCGGCCTTGAACAGCGCGATCTTGGTGGACATGGTCAAAGCTTCGGTCTGGTCGTGGGTGACGTAGATGATGGTGGTGCCCAAATCTTTATGGAGGCGCTGCAGCTCCGCCCGCATGTCGATACGGAGCTTGGCGTCCAGGTTGGACAGAGGCTCATCCAGCAGCAGCAGCTTGGGACTGGAGGCCACAGCGCGGGCGATGGCCACACGCTGCTGCTGGCCGCCGGACAGCTCGGTGGGATAGCGGTCCTTGTACATGTCAATACGCATCATCCGCAGGGAATCCATGACCCGGCGGTCGATCTCCGCCTTGTCCATTTTCTGGATCTTCAGGCCGAAAGCGATGTTGTTGTAGACCGTCATGTGGGGCCACAGGGCGTAGGACTGGAACACCAGATTCAGCCCCCGCTTGCTGGGCTCGGCGTAATAGGCATCATCCGCGTTGATCATCTCCACGCCGTCAATGGTCATGATGCCGTTCTGCGGCTTTTCCAGACCGGAGACCACGCGAAGGGTGGTGGTCTTGCCGCAGCCGGAGGGCCCCAGCAGGGTCATGAAGTCGCCGTCCTCGATGGTGAGGTTCAGATCCTTCAGAACGTGGTTTTTGCCGTAATATTTATCAATATGAGTCAGTTCAATTTTACTCATGGTCTCGTCTCCTCTTTTTTATCTCATCTCAGCCGGCCATGCTCTTGGCCAGGTCTGCGTCTCCAAAGATATTTGCCAGTGCGTATACCAGGAACACGATGGAGAACATCACGATGGCCACGCAGTTAGAAGCCTGCGGGCAGTTCTGGTTCTGGTACTGGAACGCCAGATACGGCAGCGTGGAGGTCTTGGGCGTCATGATCAGGATGATCAGATCCAATTCCTTCATAATGGAAACGAAGATCAGCATGAAGCCGGAAATAAAGCCGCCCTTGGACAGGGGGAACACGATCTTGACAAAACGCTTGAAGAAGCCTGCACCCTCAATGGTGGCGGCCTCCTCCAGCTCGCCGCTGATCTGCAGCATGTTGGAGGTACCGGCGCGGGAGGCAAAGGGCAGATGCTTGACCACGGAGGTCAGCGTCAGCAGGGCGAAGGTGCCGTACAGGGCCGGAATGAGCGTTACGCCGAAGAGCGTCTGAGGCTTGGAGAACATGGACAGGTAAATGCCGCCGAACGCCACGGAGGGGATCAGGTAGGGGATAAACACCAGCTGCTCCACCAGCTTGCCGTGGAGCTTGCCGCGGCCCTTGGCGCAGATGTAGCCGAGCATCTGACCGAAGATGGTGCCGAACACGCCGTTGACAAGGGTCAGCTTCAGGGAGTTCACCAGAGACATCATAAAGGTTTCATTCTTGAAGATGCCGGAGACGCCCTCCATGATGTTGGGATCACCCTCGCCGATCCAGTAGTACAGCGTGAAGTTGGACAGAGAATAGGTGCCCTCCTTCAGCATGCAGCTCTCCAGAATCAGGATGATCACCGGCATGATGATGCCGACGATGAAGAAGATGAACAGGATGATGGTCACAATGGGCTTCCAGCCGCCCAGACCGATGGGGGTGGACCGTCCGCCCTTGCCGCCGATGGTGGCGTAGGACTTGCGGGCGCCGATGAGCCGCTGGTTGATGAACACAGACAGAGAAGCGATGCAGATCATCAGGATGGCCATGGCGAAGGCCGTCTGCGTGTTCTGGGACTTACTGTTGGAATACAGCTCGCTGGACAGCGTCCGGAAGCTGACGGGAGAGCCCAGATAGTTGATGGTGCCGAAGGTGCCGATGGCCTTGGAGAAGGTCAGGATCACGGCGGAAAGCATAGCGGGCAGCACCAGAGGCAGGGTGATCTTCCGCAGAATCAGGGGCTTGCTGGCTCCCTGTATCTCGCCCATCTCCTCCAGCTCGGAGTTGATGGAGTTCAGTGCTGCGGACACCAGCAGATATGTATATGCGTAATAGTGGAGTGTCAGCACAATGATGATCGCCAGACGTCCGTAAGCGATGGGAGACAGAATGGCTTCGATCCGCTCCGTGGATACGCCCGCATTCATCATGAGGGCCGCGATAAAGCCGGGAGCGCCGCCGACGCGGGGGGTCTTGAACATACTCAGCCATGCCTGAGACTTGACCCAGGAGGGGATCATATAGGGGATGATCACCGCCAAGGAGAAGAAGGGCTTGAAGGGAAGGTCGCTGCGGACCATCAGCCAGGCCAGTATGGAGCCAAGGGCGATGGCGCACACGGAAACGCCGACGCCGATGGTCAGGGAGTTCAGCAGAGGCTTGAACAGCAGATTCCAGGAAAGGTCACTGGCCAGCAGCCGCTGCCAATAGTACAGGGTAAATTTGCCTACGTCGGCCATGGTGCCGCCGGTGGCTCTCAGGTCCCGCTGCGCGAGCTGGAACGTGGTGGAGAGCATGTCTACCAGGGGAAGAACGATCAAATAAGTCAACAAAACAATGGCAACCAGCACGATCACGTTATAGGGGTTGGTTACGACTGCCTTGACCTGATTCTTGAAACGCCTGGATTTCGAATAAGACTGATCTAATGGTTTCATCGTGGACAGGATCCCTCTCTTTCCTCTTGCGTGGAGGTGCGGTTTGCTATCGCAAACGTTTTCAGTCCTCCTGGTTTTTATGATACATTTTTCATAAGAGAAAGTCAAGAATTTAATATATATTTGGCATATTACAATAGAGCAAGTGCATTCATTTTATGCACTTTGCATAGTTAAACAAACGTAACATCAACGCAAACTATTGCGCAAGCGCTTTCCATTTTGTCGCAGGCATTTTCATCGATGCAGAAATACGATGACCGCGGGGCAAACAAATGACCCGATCGAAATTTTACATTGCACCTCTCTGAGATCTGCCCTATAATTGGGTATCCCCTACCCTTCCGGTGAAGAAATTGCCGGATCGAAGCGCGCAATGCTCACTTTTATCGGGATATCCGCGCGTATTCTGCACCCCCGCTTTCTTCCGCAGCATGATCCCGGTTATAACACCCAAAAAAACACGAGGAGTACAAGGCCATGAAAAATGTAAACGCATATACCGGGCCGCAGCGGTTCGCTCATCGCGGCTTAGTCCAGGCTGCGCCTGAAAACACGCTGGGCGCTTTCCAGGGAGCCGTGGACGGCGAATACGAGGGGATCGAAATTGATGTCCAAATGACCAGAGACGGCGAGATCGTCATTGCCCACGACAGCAATTTCACCCGGATGACGCTCGGCCATCCAGACGGCGGATCAAATCGCCGGATCAGAGATCTGACCTGGGATGAGATCCAGAAAATCGAATTGCCTTACGCAAATCACCTGCTGAGCGAAGCACCGCCGGAGCATTCCGAGATCCAATTGCTGGCAACGCTGCCAAAGCTTGTCATGGGTCAGGTTGAGGGGCGGGATTACGAAACGGCCCTTGCGGAGGATGGGCGCATGGCTCATCTGATGCGCTTTTCCGATTTTGACGCATGGCTCACCGCTCAGAGCAGAAGCATCACGGTGGAAGTCGAAGTCAAAGCCCTCGGCCTTGCTGGACCGATACTGGAATTACTCAGTCGATCTCCCAATACCGGCAGCTACATCCTCTTTTCCGGAGATCCGGTCTACGTGGAAGAAATGCAGGCGGCGGTTCGCAAAAACGGAAAGCCAACCGGTTTGCGGATGGGGGCTAATATGCGCCGCTTAACGGAGGAAGCCAAGCGGATGATCCCGAACATGGATCTGTTTGAAGTGGGGCTCAACGCGGATGCGTTTACCTGCGAGGATGTTTGCTGGCTGGGAGAGCATGGGATCTATGTGTTCTCAAATCTGGGAGATTATCCCGATTGGTGGGAGAAAATGGTTACGCGCGGCGTGTTGGGGTTTAAAACCAACTACGCGGCGGCGTACACCAACTGGTGGAATTCCCGGCACTGAGCTTCAAGCCTGCCCGATTGCTAGTGATTTGCCGCAGGACGCTGACCATGCCGGGATGACCACACAGCTGACAGTATTTTATGGCCTCCGAATGTGCGGCAGGCTGTGCCTGACCGAGTTGCTATACCTTGGCAGCGGTCTCTCTTTTTTCTTCCCTCGCAGGCAGATTTTTCTCGGTTTTTCACGGGTGTGATCCTGCGCTTTTTGCGGAAATCGCCAGACACAAATTTTGTTTGACACCATTTGGAATCGTGCTATGATAGTGGTGAAAACACCCCCGCATACGCACTTTATAAAACCGGATCATGGAGGGTAATGATATGGATTTTGAAGCGATCAAGGCTGCGGCCCAAAACTATCAGGCGGACATGACCCGCTTCCTGCGGGAAATGATCTCTCACCCCAGTGAAAGCTGTGAGGAGCGTGAGGTCGTTCACTGCATCAAGGCTGAGATGGAGCATCTGGGCTATGACAAGGTGGAGATCGACGGTCTCGGCAACGTCATCGGCTGGATGGGCGACGGCGAGAAGATCATCGCCATCGACTCCCACATCGACACCGTGGGCGTGGGCAACATCGACAACTGGACCCATGACCCCTACCAGGGCTACGAGGATGATCAGGTCATCTACGGTCGCGGCGGCTCCGACCAGGAGGGCGGTATGGCCTCTGCCACTTACGGTGCCAAGATCATGAAGGATCTGGGTCTGATCCCCGCCGGCTATAAGATCATGGTGGTGGGTTCCGTTCAGGAGGAGGACTGCGACGGTATGTGCTGGCAGTACATCGTCAACAAGTACTTCCCCGCCAACGGCATCAAAAAGGAGCAGGTGGAATTCGTTATCTCCACCGAGCCCACCGACGGCGGCATCTACCGCGGCCACCGCGGCCGCATGGAGATCCGTGTGGACGTGAAGGGCGTTTCCTGCCACGGCTCTGCACCCGAGCGTGGTGACAACGCCATTTACAAGATGGCCGACATTCTTCAGGAAGTCCGCGCGCTCAACGAGAACGGTGACGGCCCCTCCAACGAGATCAAGGGCCTCGTGAAGATGCTGAATCCCGCATTCAACCCCGAGCATTACGAGGACGCTCAGTTCCTTGGCCGGGGCACCTGCACCACCTCCCAGATCTTCTACACCTCTCCCTCCCGCTGCGCTGTGGCTGACTCC
>ERZ834694.2631-NODE-2631-length-12045-cov-3.551126_pt1 | contig 12045 bp, 9 predicted proteins | sample MGYA00519691_ERZ834694 | MGnify/ENA primary metagenome ERZ834694 (study PRJEB31850, sample SAMEA3708758) | human gut metagenome | biome: human gut; feature: human-associated habitat; material: faeces | place: China | collected 2014 ... | reverse complement strand
ATGTAATCTACGGTTGGAAGTTCTTTAAAGATATCCATTGCGATCGTTCCCTGCCCTGTTGCAACCGTTGGGTCATCAAATGGATGAACAAATGTATATCCATGTTCTGCTGCAAGGTCTAATGCGTGTGCACATGCTTCATCATAAACATCTCCATGAAGGATCACTTCTGCTCCAAGATCTTTTGTTCTGTTAACCTTTAACAGTGGAGTGGTTGTTGGCATAACGATCGTTGCTTTGACTCCCTGTCTTGCTGCTGCCAATGCAACACCCTGTGCATGGTTTCCAGCAGATGCTGTGATCAATCCTTTTGCTTTTTCTTCTTCAGATAATGTACTGATCTTGTAATATGCACCACGGATTTTGTAAGCTCCAGTCAACTGCATGTTCTCAGGTTTTAGATAAACATCGTTTCCTGTCTGATCTGAAAAATAATCACTTTTGATCAGCTTGGTAGGAAGGACAACCTCCTGCACTTTATTATATGCAGCTTCAAAATCTTTTAGTTCTAACATTTTAATTTTCTTCTCCTTTTTCGAATAATGCATTGACAAACATATCTGGATCAAATCTCTGAAGATCATCATCCTGTTCCCCAATACCAATGTATTTTACTGGAATTCCAAGTTCTGACTGGATTGCGATCGCGATTCCGCCTTTTGCTGTTCCATCTAATTTCGTCAAAATAATTCCTGAAATGTCTGTTGCTTCTTTAAACTGTTTTGCCTGTGCCATGGCATTTTGTCCAGTTGTTCCATCTAAGACGATCAGTGTCTCTAAATAAGCTTCACTGTATTCTTTTTGGATGATACGATTGATCTTGCTTAACTCATTCATCAGATTCTTCTTATTATGAAGTCGTCCTGCTGTATCACATAACAACACATCGACATCTCTTGCTTTTGCTGCTGCTACCGCATACTGGCTGAAAAGCTCCATACGTTTTGCAGATTTGAAATCCATATAATCCTTTGGATTAAAATTGTTGATCTCTGCTGCCATATGCGCTCTGTAATTTGTGGAATCAAAACGTGTTACTTCTGCAAAGTTTGTTTTTCCTTCTTTTACGCTGTTCCAGAATTCTTCTACACTAAGGCCTACCGGAGTGATTGCTCCCATACCTGTAATTACAACTCTTCTCATTTTGTTCTCCTTATTTATACGTTCATACCGCCATCTACGCTGATGACCTGTCCTGTAATATAGTCTGCTTTGTCTGATGCCAGAAATACTGCTGTATTTGCAATATCCTCAGGCTTTCCGAAACGTCCCAGGATAATCTGCTTACATGCATTTTCCCTGATTTCTTCTGAGAGTACTTCTGTCATCTCTGTGTCTACAAATCCGGGTGCAATGGCATTTACCGTAATTCCCCGGCTGCCCAGCTCTCTTGCCATTGTTTTTGTCAGACCGATCACACCTGCTTTGGATGCAGCATAATTTGCCTGGCCCACATTTCCGAGGATTCCGGAAACAGAAGAAATATTGATAATCTTTCCACTTCTCTGTTTCAGCATCTGACGGGCACTGTGACGGATTGTATTGAATGTACCTTTCAGGTTTACATTAAGTACAGAATCGAAATCCTCTTCTTTCATTTTCATGATCAGACCATCTTTGGTAATTCCTGCATTATTAACCAGAATATCAAGGTGTCCGTATTCTTTAACTATATCTTTGATCATTGCTTCACAGGCTGCGAAATCACTGACATTGCATTTATATATGGAAGCTTTTCCACCGTTTTCTTCGATGGTCTGTTTTACTTCCTTCGCTCTCTCTTCAGAACCATTGTAATTGATAACCACCTCTGCACCTTCCTTTGCAAGAGCAATAGCAATGGCTCGTCCGATTCCACGTCCTGCACCTGTAATCAGGGCAATTTTATTTTTCAGCATTTTACAGACACTCCTTTCTCACTTCATCCAGATCTTCTGTTTTCTCAACATGTAATGCTTTTACATTTCTGTTGATCTTTTTGAGAAATCCTGTCAGAGTTTTTCCCGGTCCAATCTCAATAAAAGTATCTACACCATCATCAATCATCTGTTCTACACACTGCTGCCAGCGCACAGAGGATGAAACCTGGCTGACAAGCAATTCCTTTACCTGCTCCGGTCCTGTCACATACTGTGCAGTTACATTTGTCACATAAGGTACTGTAAATGACTGGATTTCTACCTTCTCAAGTTCCTGTCCCAGTTTTTCCCCTGCGCCTTTGAGAAGCTCACAGTGAAATGGGCCACTGACTTTAAGAGGAATCACACGTCTGGCGCCTGCTGCCTTTAATGCCTCCCCTGCTGCTGCAACTGCTGTCTCCTCGCCTGTGATCACAATCTGTCCCGGACAGTTATAATTTGCAATGGATACAATTCCCTGTGTCTCATTGCAGATTTTTTCAATCAGCTCTGCATCTGTTCCAAGAACAGCGGACATTGCACCACCTGTAGGATATGCCTCCTGCATAAAAATTCCTCTTTTTCGCACTACAGTAAATGCATCCTCTTCCTTCATAACACCGGAGGCCACCAGTGCTCCGTATTCTCCAAGGCTCAGTCCAGCATTTACCTGAGACCTGATTCCGGCTTCCTCTACAGCTCTTAAGATTGCGATTTCTGCTGTCAGCATGGCAATCTGTGTATATTCTGTAATATTTAATCTGTCATTTTCTTCAAAGCATAAAGCTTTCACATCAAGTCCGGATGCTTTTGATGCGCTTTCAAATACTTCGCGGCTTACAGCATATTTTTCATAAAAATCTTTCGCCATTCCTGTATACTGTGCACCCTGTCCCGGAAATACAAATGCAATTTTAGACATATCATTTTCCTTTCCTTTATTTTTATGTTTATATCAGATGATAACAATTTGTTTCTGATTGCAAATTATTTTAGTTTAAAATATTTTGATATTCAAATTATAGTGTCAAAAAATTCTCCCCGAAGCCATCTCTGGCTCCAAGGAGTTATTTGTCATTTCTATATGATTAAGCCTCTACGCCTTTGTTTTTCAGATAATCCATAACAGCTCCGACTGTTGTTAAATCTGTAAGATCTTCAGCCGGGATCTCAATATTGTATTCATCTTCCAGAGCCATAACCAGCTCAAACAGGTCAAGTGAATCTGCGCCAAGATCATCCTTGAAAGAAGTTTCAGCAGTAATTCCTGCTGCATCACAATTTAACTGCTCTGCGATCATTTCACTCATTTTTTCTAACATAATTTTCTCTTCTCCTTTAATTCAAGCCCCGGAATGCTTCTCTTTTTCCTGCTCCGGTTATCACTTGTTTTTTATTATTTTTGTTAAGCAGATGATGATTCTGCTTTTTCTTGTTTTCAACCTTATCATCCGTCAGACCAGTAAATACGTCTCATTTATTCAGATTTGGTTTTATCGGGATTGATTACTTTGATGTTCAAAGTATATATTCTTCCCTCCTGTTTGTCAAGCACTATTTTATTACATTTTTTATTCCTCAAATTTAATCTGCCTTGCCACACTCAGCGCAAGTCCCATCTCTGCCATAAGGAATACGATCGACGTACCTCCATAACTGATAAACGGAAGAGTGACACCTGTATTCGGCATAAGGTTTACAACAACCGCAATATTAAGAATAACCTGCAATGCTATGTGAATAAAAATCCCACTGACCATAAGTGAGCCAAACATATCCGGTGCATTCTGTGCAATAACAAACAGCCTGTATAACAGATATGCATAAAGCATCAGCACGATAAGACCTCCAAAAATCCCCAGTTCTTCACAGATAATTGAAAAAATCATGTCATTCTGTGCCTCAGGTACACTTCCCAGCTTCTGAATACTGTTTCCAAGTCCTCTGCCAAAAAATCCTCCCGAGCCAATCGCATACAATGCCTGAATTGTCTGATACCCCCAACTGTCCGCATATTCTTCCGGATGAAGCCATACCATGATTCGTCTCAGACGAAAGCTTCCACTTCCATCAACACTCACTGTCGCATTCAGAAAAATGACTCCGATCACTGCCAGCGCAATAACAACGCCTGCAATAATCATAAAAATCTTAATATCCGGATGAGCCACAAAAATCAGTCCTGCAGTAATACAGAAAATAATAATTGCTGTACTCAGATTATCCGTAAATACATATGCAGCCAGTGCCAGTCCGCCTCCCACAACAGCAAGAACCATACAGCCTTTTAAGGTACGGACTTTCTTTCCCATATGCACGATCATATATGGGAGGCCGACAATAACTGCTATCTTGGCAAGCTCTGCCGGCTGGAACTGAACCGGTCCAAGATTCAGCCATCTCTGGGCACCATGAGAAGACTGCCCCAGCGGTGTTTTTACCAGTGCCATCAACACCAGTGCCGCTACATACAAAGCTGTGCTAAAACGGTTCAGTATCCGATAATTGAGCCTGGAAATGATCAGTGCCATGATAATACATGCCACGCTGATGATGGCCTGTTTTTTAAAAAAATACATGTCGCTTCCGTAATTTATCTGAGCCATATAGGAGCTTGTACTGTACAGCATGATAAGCCCAAAACAGGTCAGCAGTACAATAACTGCTACCAGACTGTAATCATAATAATCTGTTTTTGTTTTTCGATGCGCCCTGCTCTTGGAAGATGCTGTTGAATACGACTTTCTTTGTGATTTTGTATTTTCCATTTAATCACCTGATGCTTTCTTGTTTTCTAAAATTCCCATCTGACTTTTTTATTATAACAGAAAGCTTTTTCATAAGCAATGGGGCAGTTGCCTGATTGCATCTGCCCCATTTTAGTTAAGTCTGGCTGTTCATCTTTCCCTTATTCTGTATATCTCAGGTTTATGATATCTATTTCTCATCATCACTGATTTCAATCGGGTCAGATTCGAAAATAAATTTAACATTTCCGTCCATATCGCCGGATCTGTCTGTGAATGTTGTGTACATTACATCGTCAGACTGGATTACCTCAAATCTGTCAAGAATATCCTGAAGATCTCCATTTACTGTATCATCCAGTTTCTTGATACCTTCTTTATAGAATTTCTTCTGTCCTTTGTTCAGTTCTTTTGCTCCGTCATTCAGATCGCTGATACCATCTTTAAGCTGATCACTGCCATCAGAAAGCTTATCTGCACCATCCATTAACGTCTGAGTGCCGGATACAAGGCTGCCTGTTCCTGATGCAAGGGTCTGTGCTCCGGATACAAGTGTCTGGGTTCCTGATGCAAGCTTAGATGCTCCGCTGTTTAATGTAGAACTGTTCGAAGAAAGCTGATCTGCTCCGCTGTACAGTGTTCCACTGTTAGATGCCAGAGTTTCCACGCCACTTGTAATCTGACCTGTTGCAGAATTGATCTGAGACATACCACTGGTCAGGCTCTTTCTTGCGCTCTTAAGAGTCTTGGCTCCTTTTAACAGTGTCTGTGCATTAACATTATTTTCGCCCTGAAGCTGTGCAATTCCATCTGTCAGTGTCTTTCCGGAACTAAGCAGTGTATCTGCGCCGGAAATCATCTGTTCTGTGCTTGCTTTTGCAAGGCTTTCATATCCACTCTGGAGAGATTTATTTGCAGTAGTCAGCTGATCAGAGCCTGCTTTCAGCTGATCGATTCCCTGCAGCATTTCCGGAAGCTGCTGTCCAAGTCCGGTAAATAATGTACTCATCTGATTTACTGCTGTAGCAATCTGGGTTCCTGACTGAGCAAGCTGGGTTCCACTTGCTTTTAATGTGCCATCATTAGAAGTAAGCTCTTTTGCACCTGCATTTAACTGTGATACAGTTTCCTGCACTGTCTTCATTCCCTGAGTTAATGCCTGTAATTGCTGTTTCATCTGTTCAACACTGCTGTTGACTGCCTCTTCCTGTGCATCTGCTGTTGATTCCGCACTGGACGCAGATGCCCTTAAAGCGTCTGCTGCTGAATGCAATGCTGACGTATCAGGTGCGGAGGCTGTAATTGTGGATGTATCAATATTAGATGCACTGTCCTCAGCTGCCTGAATAGAACCTAACGCACCATCAATCGCAGCTTCTACAGCAGCTGCTGTTTCATCATCCATATTGCTGGTATCAATATTATACAAAGCAGATTCTGCTGCTTCCAGCTGACTGCTGACTGCTGCAACTCCTGCATCTACAGAAGATGCATCTACAGAAGCCTCTGCGGAATCACTGATCCAGGATTCAATTGCATCTGCCTGACTGTTCATGGTTTCAGCACTGTCATTTAACTGTCCGGACATTGCATTTGCACTTTCTTCTATTTCTGAAGCTGTGGAAGCTCCCATGTTTTCAAGTGAGCTCTCAAGCTGGCTCAGTCCTGATGCAAGCTGTTCTACACTTTCAATATACTGGCCAACTGCAGAAGTGTAATCAGAAACGCCTGTTGTATAAGCCGTCATGCTGTCACTGAAATTAGCAATCTGATTTGCATCGATTTTAGATGAAAGAGCTGTCATTTTTTCTACAGCAGTCTGGATTCCATTTACAGCAGTATCAATTCCCGGAACAACCTGACCAATCCCATCCACTAAACTCTTGATACCACCAGCATACTGACCCACACCGCCTGCAAGCTGATTAACTCCTGCAATATACTGCTGCATTCCGTCTGTCAGAGTAGTTGTTCCTGTTACATAACTCTGCACACCGCCTGCAAGCTGATTGCCGCCTGCAACATATGCATTTACACCATCGGAAAGAGATTTCATTCCAGCCTCATATTCAGCCATCTTGCTGTCCAGTGTATCTACTCCTGCTGTATATTGTTTGATTCCATCTGAAAGTGTGTCTGCCCCTGCTGTATAAGAGGAAACACCACTGTTTAAAGTCTGTGCCCCTGTATTCAGTGTCTGTGCTCCGCTGCTTAATTCCTTTGCTCCGTCATCCAGTTCTTTTGCTCCGTCATTCAGATCACTGACACCACTTTTCAGAGTTCCGATTCCATCATAAAATTCTTTATATTTGTCATTGAGTTTATTAGTTCCATCATAAAGATCTTTGGTTCCGTCTACCAGTTTTACTGCTGCATCCGTCAGATCTTTCATTGAATCCTTCAGCTCATCCAGTCCATCCACATCATTCAGATCAATATCTTTGAAAATATCTGTAAGTGCTACGGTAAATGTAGAATTCATCTCACAGTCTGTAACATCTGCTTCCACTGTAAATCCTTCAGGGATATTCACTTCATCTGCAATATCAGAAGACATATCCAGACTTTCTTTCATTCCCGGCATACCAAAACCGACAACAACATTTCTGCTTCCGTCAGAAATAACCTTACCGTTATCTACTGTAACATTGGAGAAATTATCTGTAGAAAGGATCATTCCTGTCACCATAACAAAGGGTGAATAAATATCAGTCTTTTTGCCATTCACTGTTTTGGTTGTTTTAGAAGTATTTGTATATGTCACTTCCATTTTCAGATGTCCTGTCTTTCCTGCCAGAGCTTCCGGAGAAACCTCTGTTCCATCCATATAGTATTTAATTCCTACGGAAACCGGGAGATCTTTCTCTGTCTTTCCCTGATAATAAATATCCTTTCCATCAGTACTCCAGGTCAGATCATTTCCATTCTGAGTAAATGTTTCATCACCTTTTACGTTTTTTATATCCTGAAGATCAGAGGCATCTTTCACCTCAGAATTGGAACTGTCTCCGGAATTTTTCAGCCAGTCAGATACTGTGACATCCGTTACTTCTCCTCCGGCAGTTGTATTTACATAAACGGTTTCTTCTTTCTGCAATCCATTATCACCTGTTGAAGCAGCTGCCATTACAGTACCTGCTCCGAGAACTACAGCCATTCCTGCTGCAAGCGTTGCTGCAGCTGCTTTCTTTCTGTTTCTGTTCATAATAACTTACTCCTTTATTCTATCTCTTTACAATAAGCTTCTTTTTAAAAATCCTGAATCACTGTTTCTTCTCTTTTGCCGGTTTCTTCTTGGCAAATCCAATAGATGTGTGGCAGATGAGAGAATCAAATATCATAAACATAGCCGGAAGTATAAACAATACCACCAGTGTACTGATCACAGCTCCACGTGAAAGCAGGTTTGTGATACTTCCGATCATATCTACCTGTGTATAAAGACCAACTCCGAAAGTTGCCGCAAAGAAGCTGCAGCCACTGATCACAATTGACTTCATGGAAGTTTTATGTGCGATGGCAATGGATTCTTTCTTACTCTTTCCAAGACCACGTTCTTTCTGGTATCTGCTGGTCATAAGGATTGCATAGTCAACAGTAGCTCCCAGCTGGATACAACCGATAACAATGCTTGCTACGAACACCACTTCCTTTCCCTGATAATAAGGAACGGACATATTGACAAAAATCGCAAACTCAATAACTGCAACCAGAATAAACGGAAGCGAAATGGATTTAAACACAACCATGATAATAATGAAAATTGCCAGGATAGAGATAGTATTTACAGTCTTTAAATCCACATCCGTAACATCCTGAAGATCCTTGGTCAGAGGTGCTTCTCCGATTACCATAGATTCCGGACTGTATCCTTTTACAATCTTCTGGATCTCATCAATCTGATTGTTTACCTCGTCTGTAGCTGTTTTATATTTGGAACAGATAAATTCCATCTCGTACTCATCGCTTTCCAACATCTTCTTCAGATTACTTGGGATCATGGTATCCGGGAATGCCGCACCTACGAAAGAGTCCATTCCAAGTGCCCATTTTACACCATCAACATCCTTGATCTGGTCAAGCATTTCTGTTTTTTCTTTTGATGTCAGACCTTTCTTTAATAACACCATATGAACATTATTCATATCAAAGGTTTCCTGAAGTTTGGCATTTGCCACATTACTGTCCAGCGTGGAAGGAAGTGACTTGTCAATATTGTAGTAATTCTTCAGATTGTTATTTCCATGAATTGCCGGGAAAAGCATTACCAGAAAAATGATCAGCCATACTTTATAATGCTTTGTAATAAAAGCAGATGCCTTATCAAAGCTTGGAAGCAGCGGCTTATGTGTTGTTTTTTCAATGGCTCCGTCAAAAGTAAGCACCAGAGCAGGGAGCAAAGTAACACAACACAGAACACCGATAACAACTCCCTTGGCCATTACGATACCCATATCACGTCCAAGTGAGAAGGTCATAAAGCAAAGTGCGATAAATCCGGCTACTGTTGTAATAGAACTTCCGATTACAGATTTGAAGGTTGCATTGATGGCATGTGCCATAGCCCTCTCTTTATCACCCTCAAACCGCTTCTTATTCTCCTCATAACTGTTCAGCAGGAAAATGGAATAATCCATGGTAACACCAAGCTGCAGGACTGCTGTCAGTGCCTGAGTGATGTATGAAATCTGACCAAGAAAAATATTACTTCCAAGATTATACAAGACTGCAACACCAATGCAGAGCAAAAACAAAACCGGAACTACCAGAGAATCCATTGCAAGGAGCAACACTATCAGAGAAAGGCAGGAAGCAATCACAACGTAAATCGGCATTTCCTTAAGTGCGATCTGTTTGATATCAGTAACAATGCCTGTCATTCCACTGACAAAACAATTCTTTGAAGTAATCTTACGAATCTGCGTCACAGCTTCCATGGAAGTTTCTGATGATGTTGTATTATCAAACAACGCGATCATCATAGTTGCATCTCCGTTAAAAAATGCCTCTCTCAAATCCTTCGGAAGCATTTCTACAGGAACGGAAACATCCAGGACACTGTCATACCACAGTACTTTTTTCACGTGATCAACTGCTTCGATTTTCTCTTTCAGAGCAGCTACATCCTTCAGTTCCATATCCTCCACCACTATCATGGAAAAGGCTCCCATCCCAAACTGATCTACCATAATGTCCTGTCCATCAACTGTCTCAAGGGTATCCGGCAGATAACTCAGTACATCGTAGTTGATTCTGGTCGCCGCCATACCGAGATATGAAGGGATCAGCAATGCAATTCCGATGATAATGATCAGTATCTTGTGTTTTGCAATCCACTTTCCTACCTTAATCATCTTTTTCTCCTCTTCTTTCTTTATTATTGATACTGTTTGATCATTCTATGACTAACAGTCATTTTTTATTTCATGGAATGTTATATAACAAAAATGACTTTCAGTCAATAATCATTCTTCACAATTTGTCTAAATTTTTCCAGAACAAAAATGTAATATTGACTTTCAGTCATTTTTGTTTAAAATAGTAATTATATATGATCACAATATAATTACAAAGTAAGCTTATGTTGCTGTGAACAGTAAGACGCTTATTGCTTTTCGCAAACTCCGCAGCGGGACTTACCTGATTCGGTTAAAATGTTATGTATACAGTAGAGGAAGGAATGAATCTGAAATGGGAAAACTGGAGCTGAATAAAAAGAAGAAAAAAGATGCTCTTTTCAACACTGCCTTTGAACTTTTTACGACGAAGGGACTTACCAAAACTACAATTTCAGATATTGTAGATCAGGCCGGGGTTGCCAAGGGGACTTTTTACCTCTATTTTAAGGATAAATATGATATCCGGAATAAACTGGTTTCCCACAAGACCGGAGAATTGTTTTTCCGGGCCCATGAGGCTGTGCAGAATGCACATATCAGCGAATTTGACAGGCAGGTACATTTTATTATAGATTACATTCTTACTGAGTTGAATAAAGACCGTACTCTCCTGCTGTTTATTTCAAAGAATCTTGCCTGGGGTGTCTTCAAGGGTGCTTTTGAGGAAAAAATGCCTGACGACGAATATAATTTTTATCAGTCCTATCTGGATATGCTTGCTCAAAGCGGACTACATTATAAAAATCCGGAACTGATGCTCTTTACGATCATTGAGCTGGTAGGTTCCACCTGCTACAGCTGCATTCTGTATCAGCAGCCTGTGTCTCTGGCTGAGTACCGTCCTTATCTGCACAGGACTATTTCAGGAATTATGGAAACTTTTTCACAGGATCATACTACATGTGAAGTTTTGTCTTCCGACACCAAAACACATGTGGACCATACAGCATAATCACTATGCAACCCTCATAAATGATACATTTAAAAAGATTGCTGTAAAAAAGGCAAGCCTCCGGAGGTTTGTCTTTTTATAATTTGTAGATTTCCAGATCATCAGGAATCCAGAGATTTCCTTTATAATACTGTCTGCCTTCTTCTGTGTAGAGCTCCTTTCGTCTGGAAATATTTTTATCCTCTGTATGATACAGAATCAGATTCTCTGCTTCCAGTTTCTGTGCCAGCTCACAGGCATCCTTTACAGTAGAATGATGTTTCTCATATGGTTTGAATTTATCTGCCTGAGAGAACAGACAGAATGCTTCATGAAGAAGCCATGTGCTGTTTTTGGCATATTTCTGTTCACATTCATTATATGGCTCATCTCCACAACAGGTCAGCTTCTTTCCCTCTGCATACTCCATGCAGAACCCAAACTGTTTTGCCTTTGTAGACAGAATATCAAAAAATGTCACCCTGTGTCCCAGAATCGTTCTATCTTCTCCGTCCTTTACTTCTTCCAGATGGACTTTGTCTCCGATAAATTTCGTTTCCTTTGGCGTGAGAAGCATCTCTGCCATCTGTTTCAGCAGGCTGATCACTTCATCATGTCCATAGATAGTCACTTCACCGCCAAACTGTCCTCTTGCCATTCCCTGACAATACATACGAAGCATCCAGAGGATTCCAAGCAGATGATCGATGTGTTTATGTGTCACAAATATAGTGCTGATTTCTTTCCAGCTGATTCCTGCGTCCTCCAGCTGCTTCAGAATTGTATTTCCGCCACCTCCGTCTATCATAAAATATTCTTTATCTTTATTTAGCACAAAACAGGTGTTATAGCATTTCGTCACCTTTGCATTTCCGGTTCCCAATATTGTAAGTTTCATCTTTATGTACCTCCCGACTTTCTTTGGATGCTGACACTTAGCAGGCAGCAAATATTTCCTATATATAATAACATATTCGAAAGCAAAAAGAAATCTGTCTGTCAGACGATATGAATCTTCGTTACTGTTCACTCCGTTCACAGTAACTTAGCCAAAATTCATTCCAGATTGC
>ERZ834694.2630-NODE-2630-length-12046-cov-3.706530_pt1 | contig 12046 bp, 7 predicted proteins | sample MGYA00519691_ERZ834694 | MGnify/ENA primary metagenome ERZ834694 (study PRJEB31850, sample SAMEA3708758) | human gut metagenome | biome: human gut; feature: human-associated habitat; material: faeces | place: China | collected 2014 ... | reverse complement strand
TGCAAGCAGATGGCGTGCAAAGTCGCCAGACGCTCTTTGTGCGGTATTGCCTCAAATCAATCATTTGCATGATAATGCCGCAGATAAAGGAGAACTTACTATGCCAAATCAACCGGAACGTTTCCGTGACACCAGCCTGCCTATTATTGAACGGGTGAAAGACCTGCTTTCCCGTCTGACCATAGAAGAAAAGATCCACCTGCTCTCCACCCATCAGCTGCCTGTGGAACGGCTGGGCATCGGAGAATGGTATGTGGGTCAGGAAGTGGCACGGGGCTATGTTTCCCGCGAAAAGACAGAGCCGTCTACCGTGTTCCCGCAGCCGATCGGGCTGGCTTCTACCTTTGACCCGAACCTCATGGAACAGCTGGGGGAAATTGCCGGCGAAGAAGCCCGCTATTATCACCGGAAAGACCCCAAGGGGCACCTGATGCTCTGGGGACCTACAGTCGATCCGGAACGTGATCCCCGCTGGGGACGCACAGAAGAGGGCTACGGCGAAGACCCGTTTCTGATCGGAGAAATGACCACCGCCTATACGCAGGGCATGGCCGGTGACCACCCGACATACCGCCGTGTGATCCCCACACTGAAACATTTTTGTGCCAACAACAACGAAAAAGGACGGAACAACTGTTCTTCCAACGTCACCCCGCGAACACTGCGGGAATACTATTACCGTGCCTTTGAAGCTTCTATCGTCCGCGGCGGCACAGGCTCTATGATGACGGCTTATAATGAGCTAAACGGCGTTCCCGCCTGCATGAATCCCGACCTGAAAACGCTGGTAAAAAAGCAGTGGGGGCTGGAATTCATTGTGACAGACGGAGCAGATTTTTCCCAGAATGTGCTGGCACACCATTCTCACGCCACCCATGCAGAGGCTCTTGCCGCCTGCCTGAAAAACGGCAATGATGTGATGACCGATGAAGCAGACATGGTGGCGGCAGCAGCCAGAGATGCACTGGACAGAGGGCTGTTGACAGAAGCCGATATTGACCGTGCTGTGGGGAATTCTCTCTCCGGACGGTTCCGGCTGGGAGAATTTGACGGGGACAGCTGTCCCTATAACACCGAGCCGGCGGAAACGGACACGCTGCTGCACCGTGCAGTGAACCGCTGTGCTGCCATGGAACAGATGTGCCTGCTCCATAACCGCGGGATCCTGCCGCTGCAATTGCAGCCTGATGCCAGGGTCGCTGTGATCGGGCCGCTGGGAAACGAGAACTATCGGGACTGGTACACCGGCGTTTCTTCCTATGCCGTACCGATTTTGGAGGGACTGCGGCAGCAGCTGGGGGCAGAAAATGTGCTGTTTGATGACGGTTATTCTGTGGTCGCCCTTCAGTCTGTGGAAACCGGAAAGTACTGCACCGTTTCTGCGGACGGTACGCTCCGTGCGGCAGCAGAACAGATCGGCGAACGGGAAACCTTTTTGCTTCACGACTGGGATTTTGGCAGCATGAATCTCCGTGCCTGCTGCAACGGCAAGTACGTCACCGAAAACGGCACCTATCAGGCAGTCAGCGATACGCCCTATGAGTGGTTCATTCGGGAATGGCTCAAACCGGAGCCGTATGGAGATGCCATGCGGTTTGGCAGCTGGCATGATTGTCCTATGGACATCGCACTGCAGCCGGACGGCACGCTCCGTGCAGTTTCTCACGGAAAGCCCACACCAGACCGGCTGTTCCGGCTGGTGCCGGTGGAGGACGGCGTCACCCGTGCGGCGGCTCTGGCGAAACAGGCGGACGTGGTCATTCTCTGTCTGGGCAACCACCCCATGCAGGTGGCACGGGAGTGCTATGACCGTCCCGATCTGGAACTGCCGGCACATCAGAAAAACTTGCTGCGTGCTGTACAGGCTGCCAATCCCAACACCGTGCTGACTGTGGTTTCCAGCTATCCCTATGCTCTGGGGGAAGCGAAAGAACTGCTGCCGGCGATCCTCTATACCACCCATGCCGGACCGGAACTGGGCAACGCCGTAGCGGATACGCTGCTGGGGAAAAACAATCCGGCGGCACGCTGTCCGATCACATGGTATCGTTCCGCACAAGATCTGCCGGACATCATGGAATATGACATCATTTCGGCAGAGCGTACCTATTTATATGACACGGTTGAACCGCTGTTCCCCTTTGGGCATGGTTTGTCCTATTCCAGTTTCGTCTACCGTGATTTTACTGCGGAGGAGAAGCCGGAAGGCATGCTGTTCCGGCTGACCGTAGAAAATACCTCTCAGCGGGACGGGGATGAAGTGGTACAGCTTTACTATCGGGCACTGCATCCTCGTGTCAAGCGTCCGCTCCGACAGCTGTGCGGCTTCCAGCGAGTACCAGTGCCGGCAAATACAGCGGTGCCGGTGACAATTTTTGTTCCGTGGTACGCTTTGGAATACTATGACGTGACACAGGAAAAAATGCTGGTGGAACAGGGCGAGTATCGCTTTTCTGCGGGGGCATCTTCCACGGACATTCGGCAAGAATTGGAATGCACAGTTTCCGGTGAAGTGATCCCACCGCGAAACCTCTCCCATTCTATCTGCATCAAGAACTATGACATCAAGCACGGCATAGAAATCGCTCTGCGATTCTCGTACCGAAAGAACGACTGGTACGGCTGCACCAATGACTGGGGCGGCAGTTTTACCTTTGCCGATGCAGATTTTGCCGGCTATACCAAGGCAGAACTATGGGCAGCAGCACCTTGTTCGCAGGCAGGTGTTGCCATCTATGCAGGAGAACAGCAGCTGGGCAGTGTGGAGATCCTGCCTTCTCGCAGCATGGACGATTTCCAGCTGTACACGATCCCGCTGAAGCCCTATACCGGACAGGCAGACCTGCGGCTGGAAATCACCGGCATGGCAAGTGTGTACCGGATTCAGCTGGGTTGAGGCAATACCTGGGCTTGTTTGAAAAAGGGAATTCTCTCCTAACGGAAACACTGCATAAAGCCACGCATGACGCTCCGCCTTTCCCACAGCTCTCATACCTCCCCAAAAGCAAAAAAAGACAGACCACGGTCTGTCTTTTTTTCTTTCTTCAAAGCATGGATATTCCATTGCGTGCAATCTTTTCCGCCTGCTTTTTCAGACGAAGTTCCCGAAAAAAATCCCGCAGGATCTGGGCACATTCCGCCTGCAATAAACCGGCATACACCTCCGGTGTCCAGTTGTAGGGCAGAGCGAACAGCTGTTCCACCGAATCCACTGCCCCGCCCTTGGGGTCGGCTGTGCCATAGACCACCTGTTCCAGACGGGCATGCAGAATCGCTCCCGCACACATGGGGCAAGGTTCCAGCGTCACGTACAGAGCACTGTCCAGCAGCCGCCAGCCGCCCAGTGTCCGGCTCGCCGCATCGATCGCCATGATTTCTGCATGAGCAAGAGGCGAACGGTCTGCTTCCCGCCGGTTATATCCCTCGCCGATGATCCGTCCGGTGGATTTCTGCACCACCACTGCCCCCACAGGAACTTCGCCCATTGCCGCAGCCTGTGCTGCCAGTTCCAGAGCACGCATCATGTACCGTGCCTTGGGGACAAATCCGGTTTCCGTCAAAAAATCACCTCGATCACCATCAGAATCACACAGAGGATCAGCACAATGCTCAGCGGTCCCACATGCATCACCGTATAGAGCCGTTCCCGCAGGGTCAGGTAATGCTTCTGTGTCAGCAGGGCGGGATTTTTACGGGTGGGACGAATGGACAGCAGGCAGAGCAGAATTCCCGCTATCAGCACGAGAAACAGAAACAGCAAGCAATACGACTGCCAAAACGACGACTGCCAGATCTCCATTGCAAACAACCCGAACAGCATCACATGGTACAGCAGCCGGCAGAATATAGCCGGTACCACAGAACCACTCCGCAGAACGGCGACACCGGAAACCAGCGAAAAAGTCAGTTCCATCAATATCGTGGTGCAGCTATGGGACAGACAAACTGCGACAACTGCTGTCAAGATCACCGCATCCCAGTCCCCGAACTGTCGCAGCACATGAAGCATATCCCCATGCAGAAGCAGTTCTTTGCAGATGCTGATCGCCAGCACTTCAAAAACCAGATAAACGATCTGGTAAGAACGCCGCATATACGAAACGGTGTAATACGCTTCCCCCAGCGTACTGCTGCTCAGAAAATTCACCGGCGAAAACAGCAGCCACACATTAGCGACCGCAAAAACGATCAGTGTCACCGCAATAGCAGCCGGAAACTCCCGCGGTGAATCCAGCTTCCAGTGATACGCCACACGCCGCGGCATGCGGAAACAGCACCGGAGGATCAGCACAGGCACCATGAATTTCAGCACCGTCTTGCACATCAGAATGACCAGAACCGCCGTCTGGTTGCCGTAAACAGTGCCGTCACTGTAGCAATAGCCTACGTCCATTCCGGCTATCTGAGCGACGCCCATCAGGATCGCTGTCAGCAGGTTTTCGATCAGCAGATAGGCAAATATCGCCATGCCGATCACCATGGTGATCTGTATGAGCGACCGCCGTTCTTCCGCAGCCGGGTCTGGTTCATGAAACCCTTTTCCCTCGATGTAAACCGCTTCTTTTTTCTGTTTCTTGCAGCGAAAGGCATATGGGTTATCTTCTTTGTTCCGCCATGCACGGAATGCATGATTATATGCTTCCGAAACATTGCTGTAGTTGGAATCTGCAATCACGTCCACCGTATCCGAAACGGCAGCAGAAGGCTTCTCCAGATTTTGTAATTTCATATGTTATTACGCTCCCCTCAAGCGTCATCTCAAACGGAAACGCCCTTCTCCGCGGCATTTCCTTTCAGGGAACACTGCATAAAGCCCGCCTGACGGCTTTGCACGCAATCTACGTACAGATTTTCCGTCATATTGCCCAGAAATCCCTTGCCAGACAACTGCGTTCGAGGCAGGATTCTGCTCGAGAACAAAGGCGTGTCGCACTAAGATTGATTGCGACCATACAGTCTGCCTGCGGAATTTCTGTGTAATCTGCCGAAAAATCTGAATACACATCTTACGCACAAGCTTTATGCAGTGTTCCCTTTCATTCTTCACAATTTTTGCCGTGTGCCCTGTGCACAACGGAACAACATTTTTGGTTGTATATCAAATTGCTATGATTTTTCCCATTTTTTCTACTCTTATTATACCATGCCACCGAAAATGATGGTTTAGTGAAGTGGAAATAATATCGTTATGTTTTTTGAAACCTTCATATCAGCTTTGTGTATAAGATGAATAAATGGCAACAGGACATAAAAAGCAACAGGAATCGTGGGGTTCGCGGGGAATGTTTGAGAGGAGATGCCTTGAAAAAAGCCTCCTCCCTTGCGAATATCTGTCATTTCGCAAGGGAGGAGGCTTATCGATAAGAGGAAATCAGTTTTGGTAAGGCAATTTGTCAACGATATGCACCAAAAATTGCATCAGCACAACGGCATCATCGCTGCCAACTTCGCTGTCGCCGTTGCAGTCGGCATTTTTCTTAGTGGCATCGTCCAGCATAACCGCACCAGCACAGGCTTTGTTCAGCAGGACTGCATCGGTGATGTCCACTCGTCCGTCGAGGTTGAGGTCGCCGTAGAGGGCGGTGGGTTCGGTTTGGGCGGAAGATGTGGTGGTTTGGTTGGTAGTTGCAGTGGTCTGTTTTGCTGTGGTAGTTTCGGTTTGTTTTGCAGTAGTGGCAGTGGTTTGCTCTGCCGTGGTGGTTGTGCTTTGTTTTGTCGTAGTTGCGGTAGTTTGCTTTGTTACGGTAGTTTCAGTCTGCTTTGCAGTGGTTGTGGTTTGTTCTGGTGTGGTAGTCGTTGTTTGTTCGGTGGTAGTCGTGGTAGTTTGTTTTGCAGTAGTGGTAGTTTCTGTAGTTGTGTCTGTGGTTGTCGTGGTAACAATACTGTTCAAGGACACAAAGGGAATCTCTTTTTCTGCCGCATAAGTTTCCGCATATGAACCGGTATAGCCGTAAATGGTCAGATCGCTACAGCTTTTAAAAACGTTATAATCGATTTTTGTCACACTGTCTGGTATGATGATTTCAGTCAGGCTAACGCAATTGTCAAAAGTCATAGCATCAATGCTCGTCATGCCATTTGGAATCGTGATCTTGGTCAAATGTGTGCAATCGCCAAAAGCAAGCATGCCGATATTGGTTATGCTGTCTGGCAGAATAATTGTCGTCAGATTGGTACAGCCATAGAACGCATTGCCATGAATACTTGTCACACTATCCGGCACGACAACACTTGTCAAGGCAGTACAATTGTTGAAAGCACCTATATTGATCGTCACAACATCTTCAGGAATTACAACATCACCAGCACAAGTACTTCCGTCAATCAAAAGATGATTGATAATTACCAATGGATTTTCTTTCTGTCTTGCTGCCAGCCAAGCAGTGCCGTAAAAAGCTTTGTTCTCTATACTAGTCACGCTGTCTGGTATCGTAATTTCAGACAAATTGGTACAGTTTTCAAAGGTGTTATGTGCAATTGTAGTCATGCCACTCGGGAGAGTTACAGCAGTCAGACCAGTGCAATTTTCAAAAGCCAACCCTGCTATTGCAGTAACGCTATCCGGTATTGTGATTTTCTTCAGTCCAGTACAATTCAAAAAGGCACTAGTTCCGACACTTGTCATGCCGTCCGGCAGCACAACTTCAGTCAGACCTGCACAGTCCACAAAAGCATACTCATCTATACTGGTCAGGCTGTTTGGCATGGTAATCTTTTCTAATTTTGTGCATGCCTTAAACGCATAACGTCCAATGTTTGTTACGCTATCCGGTATAGTGATTTCCGCCAAACTGGTACAGTTAGAAAAAGTATATTCTCCAATACTTGTCATACTGTTGGATAGGGTAACATCAGCCAAATTTGTACAATCTGAAAAAATGATTTCCTCCATGCTTGTCACACTGTTTGGAATCGTGATCTCTGTCAAACTGGTACAACCAGAAAAGGCAGCTTGTCCAATGCTCGTTACGCTGTCCGGTATGGTAATTGCAGACAAACTGGTGCAGCCCGAAAAAGTATATCCTCCAACACTGGTCAAGTGATCGGATAGTGTAATGCTTTCCAAGTTGGTACAATTCGAAAAAACAAAACCGCCAATATCTGTGACACTGTTCGGTATAGCGATCTTTGTCAGACTGGTACAGCCGGAAAAAGCACTTTCACCAATGCTTGTTACGCTGTCTGGTATGGTGATTGCAGTCAGATTCTCAAGATTTGAAAATGCATTTCCTTCAAAGCTTGTCACACTATCCGGTATAGTAATCGCAGTCAAATCACTGCACCCATAAAAAGCATTTTTTGCAATACTTGTTACGCGTTTTCCGTCAATTCTTGCCGGAATTTCTACTGATTCTACAGTTTCATTACAGCCGGAAATCTTTACTTCATCGGTATCTGTCACGCTATAGTACAAGTCCCCGTAGGTGCCGTCATAAGAATTTATCACATATGCACTTGCGGTGAATACTGTCTCCACGCTCTCCAACATGTTCTGCACCCCAGACACGCCAACACTACCCAGACAGAGCACGCCGGCAGTCACAGTTGCAAGCACTTTTTTCCACAGCTTCATCTTCATTCCTCCGTTTTTCTTTTGTTGCAAATTGTCTGTTTTTATTATAGCATGTCAACTTAAAAAAGTCAAATGCCTTTTCATAAATTTCCAGTTTTGTGGAACATTCTGCTATTGTCCAAGTGATTTTTCCATGTCTTCCGCGAATTTCCCCCTTCGAATTCTTCCAAAATTCCAACAAATATACAAAAAGTCAGCTTTAAATCAAACCTGCATTGTCAAAAACAGAGAAATCATTACAAATATATTGCATCGTTTTCAATGACGTAATATAATAAAAGCAGGAAAATTCTGCCGGAAACCCGCAGAACATGGGCAGCTGTGTTCTGCTTTTTCTTTCCCTGGAATTTGTCGAATCGTGTCGAAAAAAGGAGAATCCACCATGAAAACCGCATTCCAAAAAAAGGCATATAGTATCCTGACGGCACTGGTGTTGCTGCTGACAGCATGCACCGGTGCCGTTTTCAGCAGCAGTCGGGCAGCGGCTCTGGAACTGGAGGGTACCGGCAAGACGGACAATCCTTACTTGCTCTCAACCGCCGCAGAACTGCTGGAGTTTGCGGAAAAGGCAGCGGCTGATCCCAGCATTTGTGCAATGCTGACGGCGGATATTTCGCTGGAGGGAGAAACCTGGACACCGATTGGCTCCTATGCCGGCACTTTTGACGGCAATTATCACTGCATTTCGAATTTGCAGTGCAGCGGCGGCAGAAACACAGGTATGTTTACCAACCTGGAAGGCACTGTGCAAAATCTGGGGCTGACTGATGTGCATATCCAGGGAAAAAACTATGTCGGCGGAATTGCGGCAGTGTGCAGCGGTAAAATTATAAATGTATTCTGCGAGGGGGATATTACTGCAACAAGTAGTGCAGGAGCTGCCGGTGGTTTAATAGGACAGGGCAAAAGGAAATACTACCAAGGAGCTGTTTTGCAAAACGCCTACCACATCGGCACAGTTACCGCAAAGGGGACAGTCGGCGGTCTTGCCGGACGAAGCGATGCACCGTTGCAAAACTGCTACCATATCGGAACAGTTGCAAAAACAGACGCTGCTTCCGAAGATTCTGCCGGCATGCTGGTGGGCAGACTGGGAGATATGTCAGAAACGCAATTGCAGAATTGTTTCTACACAGCGGGAAATTATTCTGCGGTTGGACGAGATTACATAGAACCAGAGGGCATGCAGCAGGCAGAGGAGAATTTCCAGAACGGCATTGTTGCCGAACTGATGAATGCCGGCGGCGATATGTGGTGTGTCCGCGAGGGGAAAACTGTACTGAAAGAATTCGCGAACAATACTTCAGCAGCTACCACCACAACAGAGAGAACTACAACTTCTGATACAACGAACACGGCTGCTTTGGCAACAACAACTTCTGCCACTACAAGTTCAGCTGCTTCGACAACGACAACTTCCGCTACTACAAGTACAACCACTTCGGCAACCACAACTTCCGCTACTACAAGCACAACCGCTTCGACAACGACAACTTCCACCACAACAAGCACAACTGCTTCGGCAACGACAACTTCCACTACCACAAGCACGACCACTTTAAAAACCACGACTTCTACTACTACAAGCACGACCACTTCGAAAACGACAACTTCCGCCACCACAAATACAACCACTTCAACAACCGCAACTTCCGCTACTACAAGTACAGCTACTTCAACAACGACTACTTCCACCACAACAAGCACGACTACTTCGATAGCGACTACTTCTACTACTACAAGCACGACTGCTTCGACAACCACAACTTCCACCACAACAAGCACGACTACTTCGGCAACGACTACTTCCGCTAATACAAGTACAACTGCTTCAACAACCACGACTTCCACTACTACAAGTACAACCACTTCGACAACTACAACTTTCATCACCAAAAGCACGACCACTTCAATAGGCACAACAACTTCTACCACCACAAATACAACCGCTTTGACAACTGCAACTTCTGCCACTACAAGTACAGCTGCTTTGACAACCACGACTTCCACAACTACGAATACAACAGCTTCGACAACCACAACTTCCACTACTACAAGTACAACCACTTCAACAACCACAATTTCCACCATCACAAGCACGACTACTTCGGCAACGACAATTTCCGCTACAGCAAGTACAACCACTTCAACAACCGCAACTTCTACTACTACAAGCACGACTGCTTCGATAACTACAACTTCCGCTACTACAAGCACAACCACTTCAACAACGGCAACTTCCACCACCACAAGCACAACAACTTTAAAAACCACGACTTCCACTGCCACAAGCACAGCTACTTCAACAACGACTACTTCCACCACCACAAACACGACCACTTCAACAACCGCAACTTCTACTACTACAAGCACGACCGCTTCGAAAACCACAACTTCTACTACCACAAGCACGACCACTTCAACAACCGCAACTTCCACAACTACAAGCACGACCGCTTCGAAAACCACGACTTCCACTACTACAAGTACAACCACTTCGACAACTACAACTTTCATCACCACAAGCACGACCACTTCGACAACCACGACTTCCACAACTACAAGCACGACCACTTCAACAACCGCAACTACTACCACAAGCACGACCGCTTCGACGACGACAACTTCCACCACCACAAGCACAACTGCTTCAACAACGACAACAACTTCCGCCACCACAAGCACGACCACTTCAACAACGACTACTTCCACCACCACAAGCACAACGGCTTCAACAATCGCAACTTCCACTGCTACAAGCACAACAATTTCGACAGCCACTACTTCCGCCACCACAAGAACAACGGCTTCAACAACCACGACTTCTACCACCACAAGCACAACGGCTTCAACAACGACAACTTCCGCCACCACAAGAACAACGGCTTCAACAACTACGACCTCTACCACCACAAGCACAACGGCTTCAACAACTACGACTTCCACCACCACAAGAACAACGGCTTCAACAACGACAACTTCCACCACCACAAGCACGACCGCTTCGATAACTACAACTTCCACCACCACAAGCACAACTGCTTCGACAACCGCAACTTCCACCACGACCACCATACCCCCTGACGAAAATTTCCCGCAGATCATGGGCGATGCAGACCGCAATGGTCGGGTGGACTCCACAGATGTTTACATGGTAATGCTGTATTGTGCATATCACGGTGCCGGCTATCACGATTACACCTTCACGGAATATCCGGAGATCGAAGCCGCTCTGCTGACCAAGCTGGACATCAACGGCGACGGCTCCATTGACACTACTGATGTCTATTTTATACTCCGCTACGTTGCCTATCAGGGAGCCGGCATTCCGACAGACTGGGACGAACTGTACGAAAAGCATATTTTGCAATATTGCCCAGAATATTCTTTAGATGTTTTTAAATTGTACCCACAATCTTTTTACATCACCACACAGAAAAAGTGTATAATAAAATAAGTTGTAAACAAAAAACGAAAAACAAGAAAGGACAAGCAAACACACATGAAAAAACTAATTACACTTCTGCACGGTTTCTGTATGGCACTGGCAGACAGTGTCCCCGGCGTTTCCGGCGGCACGATCGCATTCCTCATGGGCTTCTATGACAACTTTATCGGTTCCCTGAACGCCCTGATCTCCGGCAGCAAGCAAGAACGCATCCAGGCTGTCAAGTACCTCATCAAGCTGGGCATCGGCTGGGTGATCGGCTTCTGCTCCTCGGTGCTGGTGCTGGCAAATGTCTTTGAATCCCATATCTATCGGGTATCCTCCCTGTTCATCGGATTCATCATCTTCGCGATTCCGGTCGTGATCTACGAGGAAAAAAAGGTACTGAAAGACCGCTGGAAAATGAGCTTCTTCGTCCTCATCGGCATGGCATTCGTGGTGGCGATCACCTATGCAAACACTTTTGTAGGCGGCGGAAAAGATCTGAGTAATCCCGACATCGGCATGTACATCTACGCATTCTTCGTGGGAGCCGTTGCGATCTGTGCCATGGTTCTGCCCGGCATTTCCGGTTCCACGTTGCTGCTGATCTTCGGGCTGTACATTCCGATCATTAACGGCATTCACGACCTGCTCCACCTGAATTTCCACATGCTGCCCATTCTGATCGTCTTTGGGCTGGGTGTCATTACCGGCATCATCAGCATTATCAAGCTGATCCAGAACGCCCTGACCAAACACCGCGGGGCTACGGTATATCTGATCATCGGCATGATGCTGGGTTCCCTGTACTCCGTCTTTATGGGACCTACCACGCTGGAAAATCCGCAGCCGGCAATGGGACTGCACACGTTCAGCATTGTGTTCTTCCTCATCGGCGGCGTAGTCATTCTGGGCATGCAGGGCTTGAAAATGCTCTCGGATAAGAACAGCACCCCTGCCAATGAGCCAAAAGCAGAAGTGCAGGCAAAGTAAAGGCAATACCGCACAAAGAGCGTCTGGCGACTTTGCACGCCATCTGCTTG
>ERZ834694.2613-NODE-2613-length-12116-cov-5.519774_pt1 | contig 12116 bp, 8 predicted proteins | sample MGYA00519691_ERZ834694 | MGnify/ENA primary metagenome ERZ834694 (study PRJEB31850, sample SAMEA3708758) | human gut metagenome | biome: human gut; feature: human-associated habitat; material: faeces | place: China | collected 2014 ... | reverse complement strand
TTATGTCTGTGAGTTATAAAAAACTCTGGAAGCTGCTCATCGATAAGGACATGAAGAAAAAAGACCTATGTGAAAGGGCGGGTATCAGCCCAGCATCAGTTACCAAGATGGGACGGAACGGACATGTTACCACGGAGATACTCGTGAAGATTTGTGCGGCACTGGATTGTAGAATTGAGGATATTGTGGAGATTGTACCGGATCATAATTAAATTGCCTTTACCGATATATACCGGGGGGGATACTGTATGCCAATTACATTTTCAGAACAATTCAATATCTCTAAAGAAGTCCTTGAAATAACTGGCGTATTTGATGTCATTCTTGATATTGACACCAGAGTTTTCATAGACCCTGCACTTTTGGAGTTATGCACTGAACCTGAGTTTCTGGATGCACGCAAAAAGGTTGAAAAGTACTTTTCTGACATTATAACATTACTCAGACATTCCAAAAGCCAAACTGATATGTATAGAAAACGTGCAGAGAGGATGTTAACGTTTACGGAACTGTCTGGTACATGTTTTGGATACTCTCAAAACGGAACCGGTGGAAACGCAATCGGCTCAGTACTTAGAAAAACGATTTTGAACACTATACAAGATCTTATGACTGAAGGAGATACGGATCCGGTATTGTTTGAATTGTTAGGAGTATTTCAAGAAGGAATTGGCTGCGATCGCGTAAGCGATTTAATAACATTTATTCTCCGTGAGGATATGCTAAAATATACACAGCGCGTGACTGAATTTGCTGGAGTCGATTCGCTTTCGGTTAGTTTCGGGCACAAAATATATAAAACGTGTAGAAATCCTTACAACAACAAACCGCTTCTGCTCTTACCTTCTGCTATCCTTAGTCCATTACCTATAGCGGATACTTTTGATGATATTGACTGGATTTGCCAAGAGAATGAGCGAGTTCGGGAGGAAATCAACAGTTACTTTGATTTGGGAAAGAAAACAAAACTTCATAAGTCTCAAATCCTTACTTTGATGCGTAACAGTACGAGCTTTCGAACCGCTCTTATAGCTGCTTATAAAGCAACTCCTAAAAGGGTGTATGATTTTTCTGAAGATCCAGCTGGCGAATACGTGTGGCTTTCTGCTGCAAGAGAGTATACCGAAAAATATCCACTATCTCTCTCACAAGTACCACTGGAAACCAGTGATGACGTCCTAACTATAGCAAAAACGATCTGTAATCAATTCAAGACTTTAGTCGAAGACAACGGACTTTCTAAGCTTCTTTATAATTCAAATGGAACGCCCAAACATGAATCAGCGGCGCAGTTACTTTTTTATGGTATTGCCGATTCATATTGTGACGCGAATAACATTGATATTACAAAAGAAGGAAACAACGGGAGAGGTCCTGTCGATTTTAAATTATCGAGGGGAGCAACTGATAAAGTCATTGTCGAAACAAAACTGACTTCAAATCCTCAATTACGACACGGAATTGAAATTCAACTTCCAATATACATGAAACAAGAGAAAACTAAACAGGCAATTTATTTGATTATCGATAATGGACATCCTAAGGCATTAGAACATTTTATTGCCTTCTACAACGAGTTGGACAAAGAGATAAAAAGAAAAATATCTTATTTTATTATTGATGCTACTATGCGACCCTCTGCAAGCAAAGCCTAACCACTTGCTTGATGGGGATGCTTTGCTCTGCAATAGATAAATGTACTCATGAAGAGGAAAAGTTTTTTCAACGAGGAGAAAACTCTATGTTACATCCCGGCCTATACGAACAAGTCATCAACAACGCCTTGACGGGCGAGCTTGCGGAGATTCCGGAGGCCCGCAAGTCTGTTGCGCCCATTGACAAGGCGGAAGCCTCTAAGGTGCTGGCGCAGTATCTGGCAGATGTGGTTCAAAAGGGCTTGGATAACGTGCTGGACAACGGAGGGGATATTTCTGCCCAGATCGGGCTGACCAACCAGATCGTTGACCTCATTCAAAGTACAACGAAAGAAGCTGACTTTGCAGCGCTGGGCGTTGACCGGCGGGCCGAGCAGCTTCTTGCGCTTTTACGGGAGACCGACCCGCGGCTGGCAGTGGGAAAAACGGCGGCGGACATAGAGCGCCCGGAGACCTCCATCGCACAAAGCTCACTTTTTACCGGAGCCGTGCATGAGCCGCAGATGTTTACAGAACTCAAAAAGGAGATCGTCTCGGCCGACCGGATCGACATGCTGGTGTCCTTCATCAAATGGAGCGGTCTGCGGCTCATCATGGACGAGCTGAGGGAGTTTACGCACAGTGGCGGCGAGCTCCGCATCATCACCACCTCCTACATGGGCGCTACCGACGTGAAAGCCATTGAGGAACTGAGAAAGCTGCCCAATACGCAGATCAAGGTCAGCTACAACACCAAGACGACCCGGCTCCACGCCAAGGCATATATCTTTTACCGAGAAACCGGCTTCACGACGGCTTATGTGGGCTCGTCCAACTTGTCCAATGCCGCATTGACCAGCGGCCTTGAATGGAACACCAAGGTAACGAAACGCGACTTACCCGAAACTATCGACAAGATCGCCGCTACCTTCGAGTATTACTGGAATGACCGCGAATTTGAATACTACGCGGAGGATCAGAAAGAGCGCTTGGCACGGGCGCTGAAGGCGGAAAAATATTTCGACACCAACAATGCCGACGTCTACACCATGGACATCAACCCCTATTCCTACCAGCAGGAGATTTTGGACAAGCTGGAGGCAGAGCGCACTGTTCGTGGCTATACGCGCAATCTGGTGGTGGCGGCCACCGGTACCGGCAAGACGGTCATCTCTGCCTTGGACTACAAGCGCTTCCGCAAGCAGAATCCAGATCGACCCTGCCGCCTGCTCTTTGTGGTGCACCGGGAGGAAATCCTCAAGCAGAGCTTGTACACCTTCCGCGCCGTGCTCAAGGACGCAAACTTTGGTGAGCTGTTTGTAGGCAGCTATAAGCCGGAGAGCATCGACAATCTGTTTTTGTCCATCCAGACCTTCAACTCACAGAGCTTCACGGAAAAGACGAGCCCCGATTTTTACGATTACATCATCGTGGACGAATTCCACCATGCTGCCGCGCCGACCTACCAGAAGCTCTTGTCCTACTACCAGCCGCGCATCCTGCTGGGCTTGACCGCTACTCCGGAGCGTATGGACGGCAAGAGCATCCTGCCGTACTTCCATAACCGCATTGCAGCGGAGATCCGTCTACCGGAAGCCATTGATCGAAAGCTCCTGTGCCCGTTCCAATATTTTGGCGTTACCGATACGGTGGATCTGGATGCGCTCAAATGGTCTGCCGGTGGCTACCAAAAGAGCGAACTGGAGCACATCTACACGTTCAGCGGGGCGGTTGCCGACCGCCGCGCCGACCATGTTGTGACGGCACTGCTGAAATATGTGACGGACATTGACGAGGTGAAGGGCCTCGGCTTCTGTGTGACGGTCGATCACGCGGAATTCATGTGCCGCTACTTTAACGACCACAACATCCCGTCCATGTTCCTCACCGGGCAATCTTCGGACGAGGAAAGAGCGGCGGCCAAGCGGCGCTTGGTGTCCGGCGAGGTGCGGTTCATCTTCGTCGTGGACATCTATAACGAGGGCGTAGATATTCCGGAAGTCAATACGGTTCTTTTCCTGCGTCCCACGGAGTCGTTGACGATTTTCTTGCAGCAGCTGGGACGTGGCCTGCGTCTATCTGAGGACAAGGAATGCCTGACCGTGCTGGACTTCATCGGTCAGGCGAATAGAAAATACAATTTTGAAGATAAGTTTGCGGCGCTGCTGTCGAATACCACCCGCAGCGTGAGCCGGGAGATCAAGGACGGCTTTGTGTCCGTTCCCAAGGGCTGCTATATCCAGTTGGAGAAGAAAGCGGCCAAATACATTTTGGAGAATATCCGCGCGTCCTATGGCAATACGGCTGGGTTGGTGGCTCGTGCAGCCTCCTTTGCGGAGGACAGTGGGCTGTAGCTGACGCTCAAAAACTTCTTGGATTACTACCATCTTGATCCGCGGGCGATCTACAAGTTTTCCTCCTTCTCTCGTATTTGCGCCAGAGCGGATGCCATCGAGGACTTTTCGGAGCCGCTGGAGGACATCCTGACCAAAGCGTTTGCAAAGCTTGCTGTAATCGACTCCCGCCGCTGGATTTCGTTCCTGCTGGACGTCCTTCCGCGTTTGGATAATCTTGATTTTGCAGCGCTTCCGGATGCGGAAAAGCGGATGATGCAGATGTTCTATGTCACCGTCTGGGGCAAGGTGGTGGAGGACTGGGACGACGAAGAGGTGCTTAGTAACCTCTATGCCCTGTCTGACAGCACAGTTCTGCTCGGTGAACTCTTGGAGCTGCTGCGTTATCGCTTCGAGCAGATCGACTTTATCGACGAGCCGGTGGAACTGGGCTTCGACTGCCCGTTGGATCTGCACTGCACCTATACCCGCGATCAACTGTTGGTGGCGATGGACTTTATGAAACCGGCAACCGTGCGTGAGGGCGTGAAGTGGCTGCCGGAGAAAAACATCGATGTGTTCTTTGTGACGCTGAACAAGGCGGACAAGGACTATTCGCCAACCACCATGTACAACGATTATTCCATCAATGAGAGCTTGTTTCATTGGCAGAGCCAGAGCACCACGGCGGAGAATTCGTCCACCGGTCAGCGCTATATCCACCACAAGGAACGCGGCAGCAAGGTGCTGCTGTTTGTGCGTGAGTTTAAGGCGGACCGTATGACCGGCGGCGCGGAGGCGTACACCTATCTGGGCACGGCGAATTACGTGAAGCACACGGGCAGCAGGCCGATGAATATCACCTGGCAGCTGGACCGCCCAATCCCGGCGAAGTTCTTGAAGAAGACCAATAAGTTGGTAGTGGGCTGATTAAATTCGCACAGGAACGCCATAACGAACTGGAACAAAAAGACCGTTGTGGATCAGAACCCAATCATTCATATATTCCAGGCGAACATCGAGCCAGCGCCCATCCAGCCAACATGCAAAGCAGTCTCCACAGTGAAGCCCGCCATATAGTGTCCCCGTATCGAATACGATATCTGGCCTATCCTGATTCCAAATTAATCGTCCAATCATAATTGTCGTCTCCTGTAGGAGGAAGGTTCATGAAGTTTTTTGAAGCGGTTCCTGGTGAGCTTTTTTCACCTTTGGCCTCGCCCAACCGCGCACTATACGCAGATGCTCTGGATGTGCTGTACACCGCATACCGTGAAAACCTTAAAATACGCGAAGACACGCTGTATTCTATGCTCCGCAGCAGATTGGAGCAGCAACTGGCGGATGCTACGTTTGAAGGGGAAGATATTGACGAGGATGAGCTGCGGGATATCTCCGGCCGTGCACGCTTTTTGATTCGGAAGCTCTGCGGTAAAGGCTGGTTTGAAAAGGAACGGGGTGACGATTTTGAGGAGTATATTACCGTCCCAAGTTACAGCAGCCGGCTGCTGGAGCTGTTTCACCAGCTCCGGGATGATCGTCCTGCTCGCGGATTTTCCTATGTGTTTGGTACCTACTCTGCTCTGAAGGTCGCCAATGAGAGCGAAAGCGTTTACGATAAGATGGCCGCAATTTACAGTGCCTATGATAACACCAGTGCTCTCATAAATTTGTTGCAAATGGTCTATCACAATGTGAAGCATTATTTTCAGATGCAGATAGATATGCAGGACGTCAATCAGGTATTGGCCTCTCACTTCAACGAGTTTGGACAGAAAGTAGTTGAGGCATACATACGACCGTTGAAAATTAAGGACTCCGTCCCAAAGTATCGCGTTCCAATTCAATCTGTTTTGAGAAGCTGGGCTGAGGATGATGCTCTGCTGCTTGCCATGGCGAACGCAGCTTTGCAGGATAAACGAAGAGATACAGTGGAAAACTGCCGTTCCGATCTGCTGCAAAAGATTTTCTGGATCGACGAGCGATATGACAATATAGAGCATGACTATCTCGATGAAATAGATGCGCAGGTTCGCCGCTATACGAGAGCAGCAACGCAAAAGGTAGAAAACCTGACAAATCGCGATCAAAATGTTCGGGGAAACTTGAATGTACTGCTCACGGCATTGTCGCGCAATCGACGCGCCGGTGATTTAGTAGACCGGATACAACCGGTATTTCAGCTTTATGAGCAGTCATTCCTTTCTGAAAAAAGCTTGTGGTATCGAAAGCGCCCCGAAAAACGGACAAAAGCTGCCACGGTTCTTATTCAGGAAACGGCTTCCGATGCAGATGCGGCCGCGCAGGCCGCACAGCTGCTGCGTTCCGAATATGGCCGCGCGGCCATTGCCGCCTATGTGCAGGGATGGTTGGGGGATGCAGATGTTCGCTACTCCAAAGATTTAAACATTAAGGATGATAAATCCTACATCATGAGTTTGCTGGCTGTATTGACCAGCGGAGATTCTGCCGCAGGCTATCAGATCAAAGAGCTGGGCGGCTCGTTTCATGAAAATGGCTATTCCATCCCTCAGATGCAGATTCGACGGAAGGAGAAGAAAAATGGATTTTGACTTCATTCGTAGTGCGACCTCCAAGGAATTAGAACAGTTCAAGTCCGTTTGCAACCAGCTTCTTAGCCGGACTTATATTGTGCGAACACTGTTTCGGCCGGGCAAAGGAAGGGTGAATAACCCGGATTATACGTTTTTATCTCTGCATTACGAAGCGGTGCAAGAATATCTTAGTCTGCTGGATTGGGATCTGCGCAAAGATGATTTAAACGGCTATTTCTATGTGATCAATACGGACGAAGCGAACCGCTGCAACCTGAACAAAAAAGAAACGGCCATTCTCCTTGCCCTACGCATGATTTATGAAGAAAATCAGGAACAACTCGGTCTGGAGCAGGATGCCGTTTGTACCGTGCGTGATGTTTTAGAAAAGGTCGTCACGGATTACGCAATCCTTCCAGCAAAGCCCAATATGGACGAAGTGAAGCGTGCGTTGACATTGCTGGAAAATCACTCGATTATTCAGCGGATTGAGGGAAAGTTCAATCAGAGCGGTTGTAAATTTTCCATATTACCGACCGTGTTGGCTGCAGTCTCCAGTGAAAAGCTGAATGATGTTGTGTCTGTACTGCGAAAGGAGGGCGATGCCAATGAAGAAACTGAAGAAGATCCTGCTGATTAATTGGCTGTATTTCAGCAAAGAGATCATCGAGGTGGGTGATGTTAATTTCCTGACTGGAAAAAACGGTGCGGGAAAATCCACGGTAATTGATGCCCTTCAAATCGTTCTATTGGGAGAAACAAATGCCCGCAACTTTAATCAGGCTGCCAACGAAAAGTCTCAGCGCACGCTGGACGGTTATTTGCGGGCAGATATGGATGAAAATAACCCGTATTCCCGCCGGGGAAAAGATTTCTCCAGCTACATTGCTTGTGAGTTCCAAGATGACGTAGTAGGCAGCAGTTTTGTCACGGGCGTTGTTTTTGATTGCCGCAGTGACGGAAGCAGGCAGGAACACTTTTTCATTTATGTGGGAATGCTGCCCGAGAACTGCTTTGTTGAAAACGGAGAGGCTATGGAGATTCCTGCGCTGCGCCGTTTTTTGAAGCAGAATTACACTAAGGCGGAGATCTATGACACGCAGAAGGAATATCGCAGGAATATGCTGTCAAGATGGAATGTGCACAATGAGCAGGTCCTTCGAATGATGAAAAAGGCGGTATCCTTCCGCCCTATCGTGGATATCCAGAAATTCATTACCGAGAACATCTGCGACATACCGGAGAAGCCTGATATCGAGGCCATGCAGCAGAATATCCGGGATTATAAACGCCATGAAATGTTGGCACAGCGGCAGGAGGAGAAACTGACTGCTTTACAGGAGATAGGCAGACTCTATCGTGAAATGAATCAGGCCATTGACCGCTGGCGGGTGCAATCATTTTTGGTGCTTTGGTCCAAAAAAGAAATGGAACAAGCCCAAATTGACCGATTTGAGCTTGAAAAGAGAGACAGTACCACAGAATTAGCCGCAATTGAAAAGAGTATCATGACGATCTCTGATCGAATCACACAGAAAGAGAACCGCAGGCGCGAACTTGACTTGGCCTGCGCGCAGAGCAGTGTGTTTCAGGAGGAAGAAAAACTCCGCAATCGGAAGCAGGCGCTGCTGGATGAGCAAAAAAGGCTGACGCAGGACCTCCAATCCTTGGCAATGGAAATAAAAAGGGAATCCCTTCAGCTGAATAGTCTGTGCGACGCAATCTTGAAACAAGATGCAGAAGGAGTCCTCGTGCCTGTGCAGGAAGCGGCCGAAAGCGTTCTGAAGGCTTATTCGCTTTTTACATCCGGAAGCTATGAGATATTCTCCTATTCATCGGCACCTTTTGAGATCGCCCAGCAGGCAGCGGCTGAGCTTGCTAAGACCATCCGAGATGCGCTGCACAAAGCAGAAGATCGTCTGGCGGAGTTGAAGGAGGAGCAGGACCAAAAACGCACTGTCCTCGCAAATCTCCGAAAGGACATTAAAGACTATCCGCGAGGTCTACTGCAATTGAAGGCCCGCTTGGAATCTGAGCTGAACAGCCGGATCGGCAGTCCTGTGAGAATAGATATTCTTGCGGATGTCCTGGAGCTTGCGGACGAACGGTGGCGCGGAGCCGTGGAGGGATATCTCAATGCGCAGAAGTTTTATCTGCTGGTTGATCCGGCGTATTATAAAAGCGCCTTATTGATCTTTGACAGGATCAAAAAAGAGTTCGGCTTTGCATCGTTTGGACTGGTGGACATTGGTAAGCTGCGTGAACGAGAAACGATCCGCCCGCGCGATGACAGCCTTGCCAGAAAGGTGGATACTGATAACAAGCTGGCGCGCAGCTATATTGACTATCTGTTGGGGCGCGTCGTATGTTGTGAAAAAGCTGAACAGCTGCGCAATTTCAAAACCGCTATTACAGCAGACGGACTGCTCTACCAGGGATATGTTGTCCGTTCGATTCGTCGTGAGCTGATGGATGACGCATTTATTGGCCGTTATGCGGTAAGTCTGCGTGTATCTCGATTGGAAGAGGAGTTAACGCAGATTGAAGACCAGCTGCGTTATTGGAATCCTATCCGTCAGCTTTTGTCACAGTCAAAAGAACCGTTATTTACGCACTTTTTTGTCCAAAATACCGTGGCAGAAAAGCAAAAAGCATATCTGCACGGCATGGAGATCGCCAATGAACTGACCGATATCGATGATCAGCTTTCAAAACTGGATCTTTTGTGGCTGGACGAACAGCGCCGCACAATTGCTGCGCTCGGGGACGAAATCATAGCGCTGAATAAAGAAAAAGAGCAGAAAGGAATTCAGATCGGCCAGCACAAGGAACGTATTCGCCAGTTGGACTATGAGGTGCTGCCGGATCATTACCAGCAGCTATCTTATATGGAAGACCGCCTGCAAGATGAATTCCCTGTTGAATATCAGGAAAGCATCGGTCTTCCCAGATATCAGCAGGAGCTCGCCCGCCTGAAACGCGCAGACATCGTCCATAAGAACTTCAGCAGCCGTTTGGAGCAGAGCGTAAAGGAACAGGATACTGCCCGGAAAAAGCTTTTCATTGCACGTAGGGAGTATACGGACCGGTTTAAGCCATGTTCCTTCCGTGTGGAAGCCATGGATAATGATGAGTTTGAATCGGAGCGGAGGCTCTTGGAGGAAAGTGAGCTGCCCAAATACCGGGAAAAGATCAACGCTGCCCGAGAGAGTGCGATGGAACAGTTCCAGAATGATTTTCTGGCCAAATTGAAGTCCAGCATCGACCAAGTGCAGGATCAGGTGAAGAATCTAAATCGCGCACTGCGTCAGGCTCAATTCGGAACGGACAGTTATCAGTTCCGTGTGGAGCGTAATCCGGATTATGCAGAGTATTATGACATGATTATGGATCCGGAGCTTATGGAAGGCGATGTAGGGTTGTTCGCACGGCCTTTCCAGGATAAATATGGCCAGCTGATAGAGAAGCTGTTCAGCCAGATCACTACGGCGGATGATACACAGTTAAATGCGAGAAAACAAAGCGAGCTGCAGGAAAATATCCAACGATATACCGATTTTAGGACATACCTGAAGTTTGACCTGGAAACCACGGATCAAAACGGAACAAAGCAGCTGCTTTCTCAGACCTTGAACACAAAGTCCGGCGGTGAAACACAGACTCCGTTTTATATTGCGGTTCTGGCTTCCTTCGCTCAGCTCTACCGTGTGAACGATACATCCAGTTTCGGCAACACCGTCCGATTGGCAGTGTTTGATGAGGCATTTAACAAAATGGATAGTGATCGCATTATTGAGAGCGTCCGTCTCCTGCGAAGGATGGGCTTGCAGGCCATTATCTGTACACCGCCGGATAAGGTTTCGGATATTATGCCGATTGCAGACCGTACGCTGCTGGTAAACAAGGACAAATACATAATGCATATTCTGCCCTTTGGCAAGGAGATTGCTCAGTGAAAAACCAGAAGATCATTCTAAACCGCCTATTGAATAAATATGAAAACAGTAAGCATCTCCTCAATCCTGGAACATCGCTCAGAAGAGTTATGCTAAAAGTGGAAAAGAAAGACTTTCCTGAGTATATCTACGAAGATGCTGTGATACGGGATGCTTATAACGAAGCAGCCTTGGAACTTGAAAAGAAGCACTTGGTGCAGCTCGAGTGGGTGAAAGGCCGCCCGGTACTTTCGGCTATTGTGTTGCGCTTGGATCAGATCTCGCAGTGCTATGCTTTTGCCGAAAGAATGCATCCCAAGGTGCGAGCAAGTCAGATTATTCAGCTGATAGACGGCGGCCTGAAGGACGTTGCGATTCCCTGGATTATAGCATGGAAGGTAGATGTTTGCAGATCGGCAGCAGAGCAACTGAAAATTCCTGTCTTCTGCAAAACGGACGATACTCCATTGCAGGACCTGCTCTGCGCTTTCCGTGAGTATTCTGCTCTGTCCGGCAGTATAACGATGCGCGCATTCAGCAGCAAGTGCTTTTCCGATACCAAATACTTTGAGCGAAATGTGCGGGATCTGTTTTTGCGGATCGCAAGAAAATACGATGCAGATTTAGCGAATTCCTGCGATGAAAATGAATTGGGCGAAAGAGAACAGCTGGCATACTTGGGTATCTATGCTCGCCCGGAGTTATACGAGCTTGCAGGAAACTGTCTGGTTCGAACAGAACAGGGAACTATCTGTATTGGTGCCGCACCATACGGTTTGGCCTTACCCAGCACTTTGATCGATTCTATTACAGCAATCGACTTGACGGCAATTCAATGCATCACATTCATTGAGAATAAAACCAATTACGATGAATATGTGATGTCCGAAAAACAGCCGGGAGAGTTGGTGATCTATCACGGCGGATTCCTTAGTCCCCAAAAACGAAAGATGGTTACATTGATCGCTCATGCGGCAGCGAAAGGCGCTAAAGTGCGATTTTGGGCAGATATCGATGCGGGCGGTTTCCGAATGTTCGACAACTTGCAGAAGCTAATTTCTTCTGTGCTGCCCATGCGTATGTCAGGTGAACTTGTTGAAAAATTTTACGAACATGGTCTTATGCGCTCCAAAGAATACTTATCTGAGTTGGAAGCAGATTTAAAAAGCGGGAGATACTTACTGTTCAAAGATGCTATTGAAAAAATCCTAAGCTATGGCGTTACAATCGAGCAGGAGACGTTTTTGAACTGATTAGGGAAACATATTTACGCAGGGGATTGGATGTGCATCTACCGCTAAAATGCGGCTGATGGGCACAGCTATAATCCAGTGCGAATGTGCGGGGACAACCCATAAGTCAACAGCTCGCATTCTCAAGTGAAAGGATTGCCTATGGACGCACGAAAGCACTTAATCATCATAAAAGGAAAAGACCAGACGGACTCGGTCGCGAGCTTTCAGTTCCATGATGGGAAGTGCGAGGTCGTCTATACCAGTGCGCCCAATAAGTCATACAGCTTTCAGAGCAGTAATGTGGAGATACTGCCTCTGAAAAAGAAAATTGATCCTGCGCAGGTGATTGTCACCGCAAATAGGCAGACCATCAGCGAAATTGATGAGCTTCTCGACTTCGGCGGATATTACCGCATTGTCCGCA